>Ga0123355_10017734_pt1 | contig 11258 bp, 8 predicted proteins | sample TergutEmb28metaG_3_FD_89872 | JGI IMG/M metagenome (GOLD analysis project Ga0123355, IMG submission 89872) | Embiratermes neotenicus P1 segment gut microbial communities from Petit-Saut dam, French Guiana - Emb289 P1 | ecosystem: Host-associated > Arthropoda: Insects > Digestive system > Gut ...
CCAGGATAGAGACAGGTGGCGGACGCTTGTGAGTGCGGTAATGAACCTTCGGGTTCTGTGAAATGCGGGGAATTTCTTGATTAGCTGCAAACCAGTTAGCTTCTCAAGAAGGACTCTGCACCATGGCGTAAGTAAGTAAGCAAGTAAGTAACATTTTTCCCGAAAATCGTTACTTTTTGAGATAGTGTGGAAAAATTTGATAGAGACAGACAAGCTACATACGACGATACAGTGCTGCGCAGAAAATGTGCGATTTGCATGGCGGGTGACGAAGGCGAGAATGCTGACACAGACTCACAATATTTAATGATTTTTGCTCTTCCAAGGCAAAAATGGTCACGCTTAGGCGCCTCTATGTTACTTTCACGTGTCCATTGCGTGCTTGTTACAATGTTACAGCTAAGGTGCACGGTAATTACGGACCGGTTTAAGGTAGCCAAATTTTGTGACTTGTCAGGTTGTTATCTAAAAATGTTTTATCACCTCCATAACCTTGTGGTCAAGGCTCGCAAAGTTGTGTGTATTGTCTTTCAAGACTGTCAACTGCATGCGTCAGCGATTACTTAGAGACCTTGTGACTATTTTGATTACTCAGCAAAATAATGCACTGGGAGTACGCAGAGACAATAAATTAAATTGCCAGTTCGTTCGAGCGATGAATGAATATCACAACATTTATTCAAAACAACTGCACAACAATAACGATGCAATAGTTTATAAATATACGACACTCCTACATGTTTCGGCATGCAATGGCCATTTTATGGAGGTGTTTATCAAAGGAAAGAGTAGTTTTGGCTATTTATATTACACATGTTTCATATCATTACATGTCTAATATAATTAGCCATAACTACTCTTACCTTTGATAATCACCTACCTGAAGATGACCTTTGTAGGTCGAAACATGAGGGAGGAGTATCATACATTTATAAACTATTTTCCTTTTGTTGTTGTGCAGTTGTTGGAATAAATATTGTGAACTAGTTTATTGCGCGGAACATAGATTATGTTAAATATCTTTATAGTATAATTGTATGTTGCATTTTGATGCGAGATAGGAACATATGCTTCGCATCTTCTAATCCAGATGTTTATATATATATATATATATATATATAACATTTATTAGACTTTTGGTCTTGTTTTCGCCCTGTAAATTAATTTCACCCGTATGCACTACAAGCCGATGTGTCCCAATCCAGCCCCACTGGTTATAATATAGACATAAAATGGCTTCTGCTTGGAAAAACACAGATCAAATAGAATATTGTCATTGACTATCCCAAAGCTACTTCTAGCGCTAGTAGCGTGTAACGAAGAACCCGCCGAGAATGACTCTGGCGGAGAGGATCCGGATGTTCATGTTATCCATGGTCTAAATTGATTATAGTGATGGATTTCAAATATTTGTGTTTTGGGTTCGAGGATAACACAGCGGCTGGATTTAAATTGTGTGGGATTTTGACTGTTAGGGTGTGATAACCATGCGGTCTGATAAGCGAAGTGACTCTTTTACATTTCATACATCGAAATTTGGTATAACAACACAAAATGAACCCGGAACTGCGAGAGTAACACGCCAGCGTCTTCAAGATCGGTTTGACAACGAATACCGGTTTTCATTAAAGTCAACTAAACAAGGTGTGAATACGTCACTGAAAAGGTGGACGAATTTGAATCTCTCTTCGGTGTCGTTACCACCTATTCATCCACGTCGTTTTCTGAGGTCTGGAGCAGATAAGTTCACTCAAACCTTAAACACTGTGCGTACAACGTTTGGCACGTTTTCGCAAGTAAGTTATGCTTCTGATATATTTGTGATATGTAAAGGTAAAGTCCATGTGCTTAATTAATACGCCACGAAAACATATGCAGTTTCACACATCAATACCTAGGCGATGGTTGGAGGCATGTGCTCAGCTTAACGCCACACCTCGTCTATCCGTCTGTATCCAGCGAATGGGTGGCTCGGTGAGTCCGAGATCCGGCCAGGACACTTGGGGCAAGATAAAGATCTTTGGTCTCTGCCAGGAATCGAACCACAGTTCCTTGGTTGTCCAGACCATAGTAAAGCTGCTGTACCGACTGAACAATTCTGATCTTAACATATTTGTATGCAGGAATGCTCATCAGTGTAAAATATGTTGCTTAAAAACCATGAAAATTTTCAAAGACAACTGTTGGAGAATAATTTGAATTTGTTACTTAAATTACAGTACATCAGGAGGATTACATTTAGGAGTTTTGACTCGTGCAGGTTATATGGTTGGCAAGAAATAGGACTATTGTCATATAGTCTGTACATTTATCAATTCTTATGAAGAATAAGTTAGTAAACGGAATGTATTAAAATCATCTAACTTTCATAAATGTGTTTGCTGTAAACAGAATTAAGTAATACATACCTTTGCGACTGCACAGCATCTGCTGGGTCTGGGTGGGGACAAGTGGTGTCCTATTATGAATACAGTAATAATCCTTTGGGTACCTTAAAATATGGGGAATTACTTGACTTACCCTTCAACTACTCAAGAAGGACCCTGCCCCATTGGGCTAATTAAACTGACAGCATAGTCATAATGTTTTTGTGCCCTACATACATTGCCCAAGTAATGGAAATAATCATGGATGTACGGTGTGGACATAGTAATAGCAACTGATGTGATGGTTGTTAGGACTCACAGCTGCCAACATACATACACAAACCCAGACTGTAACCTTGTCTACGACACAGAAACACCACATCTGCCAACATACACACATAATGCAACACTGATTTGACTGTCTGTGACCATCCTCTGATTTGGCAGGAATTGTAGAAGATGTGGGATGAGGCTGGGCAGACATGAAGGATGTATCATGACTACATTTTGCATTGAGCTATTGCATTAATTGAACATATAATAATTTCTGGAGTTGTCAGTGAATCAAGAATCATAAACAATCAAGAGTTATTAAAAATGTTCCTTGCATGACACTATTGTACATCAGTGTGTATTCAGTTATCTGAATTGATCACTGTATGTGATGCTTGGTTGCCATCTTACAGGAATTTTTTCAGCATTTGATGAATGATGGAATGAATCCTTTTATGTGTTATCGTGCAGTCATTTTATATTTGCTGCACAGTGACAGATCAGCAATTATGGTTGCTTATCTGTTGCATTGTATATGGCAGTTATTATATTTGAAAATAAACGGCTGGCACTTTCTGTCAGTTTGTCAGTCATAGCCCACTCGTTCAACTGCTCACATTTGTGGTGGCATAACAGCAGGTAGTGACAAATGATAGGTGTCAAACTAAGGACTCTGTATTTGTCACTGCCTTGGATAGTGTTGTAGCATCTGTCACTTTACTGCTGTATAAGCATGCCCACCTCTTGAAGTGGCACTGCTACACTGCACCTACTCTTGCGCTTACACGGCTTTGCACTTTTTCAGGTCTTATTTTGAAAGTATAACACAAACCTGAGTACCTTGTTGATCAGTGTGTCGTTCAGTAACAACACCTTATGCTGTCTGTAGTGGGTGGATGTGTGAGTGAGTGAGTCTGTGCATGTGTGTATGCTCTTATCTTAATGGGTGCTACCACAATGAGAGACATTTTCTCCCCTAATGAGGCCAAATTCTACTGGCAGTAGTGTAGTACCCTGATGAAGTCAACCTCTGTACTGGCAGTAGTGTAATTACTGACAGGTCTAACTTTGCTGGACAGTCAAAGCTGAAGGCGAGAGAAAGTATGTCCCAAGCCTGTTTGAAGGCTCAGAGTCATAGCTTAACATTGAATCTATGTTTCAGAATCTCAGAACTCTTCAAAATGCAAAGTTTACTGAATTGCAAGCCCCAAAGTATAGGCAGCAAAATAAGTTAACAGTATGAGATTAAGAAGGGCTGTGAAAGAAGAAAGGCTACTATATTTTAATGTTTTGTACAGTGCCTACAGTATTTGGTTTCACATATTATAGCATTACAATGTCACAATGTGTTATAACCCTCTATGACCTGTTGTCTTTATTCCACCAGTACAATATTATGTACATGTACACATACACCCACAGGCCTAGGCTAGTGGTATTTACCAAGAATATAACCATAATATGAAAGGTGGACCAGCTGCACTGTATCACTAAACCCTAGTGTAATGTGATCATTTCATCTCTGTTCCAGTCTTCCGAGCTGCTGATTTCCGGTACTGTTCCCCCACCAAAATTATGAATTTGTCTTTGTTCTATTCCATCCTTATTATGCAGCCTTTCCTTAACTAATATCTAAACTGTACCAAATGAGGAGTATAAATTAGCCTACATGCAACTGGATTCTAATATTTGGTTTGCTAAATTTTTACATTAACTTTACGAGTTCTTACGTTACAGAAATTTCGCGGTTCAACCAGGCGCCGTTATCGTCTGAAAAATGAATCGCCAAATTCTCCCGTGACACCACAGACTCGATCGCGGCATCTTTTGGGTCGTACCCCAACCAAACTCTACAGTCCTTTTGGAATTGAGTCACCACATCAAAGGAATGTCCGAGGTGGAAGCAGCAGAGGCAAAGAGAATGGAACATATGCCAGCAAATACACACTGCGACCAAGGTAATAAGATGTGGAGGACCAAAACTTCATGGGATCTGGTATGAGGTATTCATGTCATGATGTTACAGGAACCAGAAACAAATGCATTGTTAATATTGTGTTAAATATACCATTTTTTATAATCTTTGGGTCCTTCATGCAGTGTCATGTAAGTTGAGTGTGAGTTTATGCAGCCATAGTCATTGAGCTTAGTATTGACTGAACACTTTGCATAATAAAAGCCTGCTGTGTCTGACCATTTATCTCTTAAAGAAGCAGAGTTCTTTTGGGAATGTAGTGGTTGGTCTGCATTTCACTAATCCTACATCTGTCAGCTGACAGTTGAATATGAAACAGGTCAAAATCGAAACGTCACACCAGCATGAATGACATAATAAATATAACAGCCATGATACGAGAATAAAATAATGCAATACAATACAATCTACACTGGTAAAACAGTAACTGTGCGTAAATAATATAGAATCAGTTGAAATATATGTAACATATACAAGTAATAAAAAACAACAATTAGAAAATATGTGCCATGTGAAAAAATAAAAAGAATAACAAGGGTAGAAATATGATATATGATATATTTGTTAAACTGGAATTGGGTTGCCACCTGGTGGCAGTAGTACACTACACATTTACACACAAACAATACATAGAACAACACAGTCAACACAAAAATACGTAGAACAACACAAAAATTTTTGGAAGACTGCAGGCCATGCTCCATCTTTGCGAGTTATACCCTGGCATTTGCCTTACAACTGAGGAAAAAGCACGGAAGACCCTCAGTCAGGGTAGTCAAAGAGTGCCAGTTGGCATAGTGGAGATACATAAACATACAATAAGAATACATAGACATAACAATAAAAGTACATAAATTACAGTATTCTTCTTCTGTAGGGCCCATGGCTAATGCCACAAATGTACTTCAGCCTAGTTGGCTTATTGTACTCACCCTATCCCCCCCGTGGGTTTGGACGTTCCCACATTCACCGCCAGGTACCCCCACGTCCCCAACGACGTGAGAGATCCTAGTAGCGAAAGGTGGAACTGTGTGGGTGAGAATTGGCCAGCAATTTTGCCTGAAATTGTGACTTCCACGTCAATTCAGGGATCTTTTACATGCCGCAAATCTACGACATGGGACCCACGGCTTTACTTCCCTTCCGAAGGAAGGCCTGCTGAGGATCTTTTCACCCTGAAAAATCCTGACAGCTTCGGCTGGGTTTGAACCTGCGAACTTGGGTACTTAAAGGCAGCACGCTACCCCTAGACCACCGAAGCTGCAAATTACTGTATTAAACAGGAATACAACCATATATACATTGATAAAAAATAGAACCTAAAGAATATGAAAGAATGTGATAATAGCAAAATACATATAAGCAGCAAATTCATATTGTCTATAGGCCAAACAACAGATACAAAGACGCTCTGAAATATTACAAAGCGTGACATAATAAGAGCTAGGAGCCCTCATTTATTATTATATTTATTGTTGACATTATTGGTGGTGAAGAGGGAAGGCGATTTGACTGGTGGAAAGAAACACATTCAGAGAATAGAAAGTATGAGCAATACTATACTGTCTGAATGCTACCTTAAATTTTGGTTTCTTCTGTTTTAATTTCAAAATATAGAGAGGCAGACTATTAAATTTCTTACAGCTAGAGTAAAAGATATCCTTTTGTGTACATGAAAATTTCGTAGTGTGTCTATGCAACTGATGTTTAGCCTTTATGTACATCCTGTGCACAACAGAGTTAGTCTGAAAATTATCAAGATTATTAACAGTAAACGTCATCAATGAAAATATATATCCACATGGTACGGGTAGTATTTCAACTTTTTCTAAGCAAGAACATTGCATACTTACTTCCATCATTATTTTTTCATCCTTTTTTGTTATATAAATGCATTAGATGTATTAGTTGAATTACCCCACCAAATAATACCATACTTAATTAGTGAGTGCAAGTATGTACAATATGCAGTCTTTATAGCATCAGTACCTAATACATGGGATAATCTTCTTATACCAAAGCAAGCAGTGCCCAATTTACAGAGAAGAAAATCTGTGTTCAAGATGCAAACCAAGAAATTTTAGGTTATCTAATTCGGTAAGAGTTTGGCCAGCATAAACTAAATTTAGAGGATAATGTGAGAATTTAGTAGGAGTGAATCTTATGGCATTTGTTTGCTCTGCATTTAATGTCAACTGATTAGCCTGGAACCATTTACAGATGTGCAGCAATGCCAGGGTAAACACTCATAAAATCCCTGTAATTAGTATGTGAGACAAGGTTACTGGAGTCGTCAGCAAACATTATCACCTCAGCAAATGTATTAATTTGTAAGGGAAAGTCATTAATGTATATGTTAAGAAGAAGAGGACCCAGGACAGAACCCCAAGGAACCCCATGTTTAACATTCGCCCAACTAGAACAAAAATTCTCTGTTTTTGAAGATTTTTTTTTTCAACATTTTGTTTCCTGTTATATAAATATGATTTAAACCAAATAAAAACTTCTGCCTGTATACAACAATATTTCAGTTTAAACAGCAGGGGCTCATGATTCGCACAGTCAAACACCTTCACCAAGTCACAAGAAATACCAGAAATGTATATTTTCTTTTTCCATGCTTTAAAAATAGAAATTGTAAACTATATAAAGCATTATCAATTGATAAGCCTTTTTGGAATCCATATTGCTGAGGAACCAGTACCTGATGATCTTAAAAATGTTGATTTATTCTTTGAAGCTAAGTATTTAAAATTATTTAGAGAATCCTGTTAGAAGAGAAATTGGTCTATAGTTAGCTAATTGGGATTTTTCACCATTTTTAAATAAGGGGTTAACTGTAACATATTTAAGTCACTCCAGGAATGTTCGTTGTAATAGTAATTTATTAAAGATGTTTGTCAAAAGTTTACTAATATGAGTACTACATAACTTTATTATTTTCTTTGATAAACCCCACATCCAGATGAATGTTGAGAAGTCAATTAAATTGTGCTCAGTAATTCTGCTTCTATGATTGGTATTATTTCCGTTTTTGGAAAACTGTTGGTCAAAGAGCTCTTAGGAATGACAAAGCATGACGAATGTCCCTATAATTTAACTTCATTCTGCCAATTAAAGTTGAAAAGTACTTATTAAACATATGGGATGTTTGCTCTAGGCAAGTGATAGTATTATTAGTATTACATATTCAGGGCATTTGTTCAGTGTTATTCATTTTCCCAGATTCCTTCTTAATAATTTCCACAAGGATTCAGATTTATTCATTGAGGTAATTATTAAATTATCATAGCTTTTTTTTTTTTAGCTTCTGTAATTACATTTCCTACTGAGAATATACAGACTTGTTACGAGAAATAATGAATCATCAGTGCTTGGTCATGAACCTTTAAAAATTTTTAAAAAATATAAAGACCCACTATACGTCTGCAATAAACTCTTATTCCTTCAGTAATACACCCATCATTGCTGAATTTTAAGGTAGTAGTATGGATGGGGACATGATTCGAAGATAGACAAAATTGTATTGACAAATGAGTTAAAAGTTTCATTAGATAATGTACCTAAAAATGTTGAAATTGAATCCTAAGTACTTAGGCAGGTTCTGTAACCAGTACTAACACCCCTATGTGTAGTGAAGACATTGGTTAAAATAAGATGTGTGTTGTGATCAGATAAACCATTGATCGAAGCATGATTTTAAAGGAATTAATTCTAGTGTAGTCAATGAAGATATCATTAGCTGTATTTGATGTTTTATGAATTCTGGTAGGAATATCAACTGATTGAGCCATGTTATAAGTTTGAAGTTGCACAGATAATTGGAGTTACCAATTACTGTGAATTAAATAGTTAACATTTAGGTCACCACATAAAAGGAATTCCACTGTGGCTTATGCAAATGTTCCTGCATCCAGTAAACTGAAGAACTGATTCAAATTTCCTGCTGGTGATCTGTAAATACATATTACAATATAATGAACATGGTTTCCCTGTGCCTAAAAGCAAATGCTGAGATGGTTCCCAAGATTCCAAGTTGCCACTACATGCTTCTCATGTAGCCCTCCCTACTTAAATTTATTAGTAACCAATTTCATGTTTTGTTTATATGTAAAATAACCACTGCCACCGGGTGACAACCCAATTGCAGTAAATAAATATTATTATAACATTACTTTAGACAGCATGAAGTTCTGTAACTTTCTGAACACAAAATTGAGAGACATCAAGAGTAATGTGGGGTAAGTCAGCCTTAATAAATATGTGGGTAAAAATCCCAAATAATAATTCTTCATTTTAATACATGATAGATTCCATTTTAAGACATTCTGTTCTGTAAAACTCATAATGTGAGGGAAGATGTTATTGCTTATTAATGCAGCAATTAATTAATCTCGCCAATTATTCAGACCTTTAATGTTCTGATGAATCACAGGTAAAGAAATATTTGAGTTAAAACTTTCTGATGTAGTATATCTTTTGTCTGTACCCATAAAAAATCATTACTTCTTAATGTAGATTTCTGACTCCTAGAAGAGGGAAGATCATTATTCTGGTGAGGTTGGTCTCTTGGATCGTTATGATGAGTTACACAGGCTTGTTGATTACTGAAACAAGTGTCTAAGTTATGTTGCATTAACACATACACACACACACACACACCTCCTCTCTCTCTCTCTCTATTTTGTGGGACTGGGGGTTACTGCCTTCTTGTTGAAAACAAGTTGTGGAGTCCATGTCATGATATACACTGAGTGTACGGGTATCAGGGTCATTATTACAGGTATCACTCAGATTGTTTTGCTTTGGACTATCAGATCATTACTTTGGCTAATCTGAACCTTTTCTTCTTGAGTATAATAGTCACTTGCATCACGCCAGGTTAGGGTAATTGGTACAGGCGAACCTTTGGCTGGGAAAGAGTCTTGATTATTGATGTTAAGATGTCAGTAAGCCATTTCCTGCCAGTATTATTCATATGGAGACTGTGACCATTAAAATGGTTTTTCTATTGGAACTTATTTTAAAAGTTGGCATGTGACAAATTTTTCAATGATTTCTGCAGTTTTCTGTTAAATGCAATTAATTCTTTGTTAAAATATGGAGAGGTTGTTAAATTGAATTGGCACAGAGCAAATACAGCAATTGCGTCAGTATTACTGTTACTAAATGCAAAGTGAGTCAGAGAATGAAGACCCAAATTTGAGACATTTCTGCCAGTGTTGCAGGCTCCACCAGACACGATTACCGCTTAATTTTAAGTGAATTGTTTGATCTCTCTATTGCTTGTGGAGATGATTGCTTCCAAACGGGTGTGAGGCTTAGAGAAACCATTGACATTATATGTGTTGTCTAGTTATCGGAAAGTTTTTTCAGAGCATCGTTTTATATACCTGGTTCTTTGCCATGTTCACGGATACCTGCCTAGTTGATTTCACCAGTTTGACAATGATCTAAACTGTGTAAGTTGGCTACACCATACACCAAGGCCTTGTTTATGCTCAGGTTGTGTTGATGAAAAAGTGGGAATAAATAAAAGAAAAAATGATATTACCATAAGAAGTAAGAAGACACAAATCTATGGAAATAAACTGAAAATGAGAGGACGTAAAATTAAGTAATGGTGTATATTGGCAAGGGGTGTTACAGCAGATAAGGTGTAAAACAAATGGGCATAAAACAAGGCCTTGATGTATTTGGGAGACATCTGGCTCAGTTCTTAGCTAGGCTCTGACTGTTCTGAAGATTTTTGTGCATTTCTTCTTGCTGATGCAAGGATAGTAGTTAAAATTATGCCATAACCACTTTGTTCCATGTCCTTTACAGATATTCACTATCATACAGTCATTTGATGCCATGTAGTCTTGAGTTAATTGAAAGTGCCTTTAAACAAATTACAAACTCTGAATACACATGTACATAGTGATCTGTCATCTTGAACCAATATAACTGTTTGTCAAAAATTTTACAGGAATGTCGCCCATTCAGTCTGCTGCAATTCATCACACGTGTCTGGATCTTGCTGTTGGAGTGGGATGAATGATGGTAAAAATCAATCTTCTTTCTATAGCCCACACAAGAAATTTGATTCAGATCTGGAAGACACCCGTATTGGTATCTGGGAATTTAACGAGGCTGCTAATAAAGTTGTGAGACACAGTTTGAGGCACTGAATACAATTTACGAAGCCTACATTATACTCTGTTCACTCTGCTTTTGTCATGGAAGTGCAACGTATTTGTTGCCTTCTGTCATTTAAATGAATTATTAAGTATTTTATGATAATACCATCAGCAACAGGAACTGTTGATATTTTATAGTAGTTAGTGCTGGGTAATGGCTGCCTATTTTAATTCAGGTTATACAAGGGTGTATCCAAAAGTTCCAGGACAGTACTTGTAAAAAGAAGTTTGCTTACCTTGGGATGTTAAATTCCTCCATCACCTTCAAAGTACTCCCCTTTTGCACGAATACAGCGGTCCCAGCGTTTCTGCCATGCTTGGAAGCATCCCTGGAAGTCTCTTTTTGGAATTGTGTCAAGTACCCACTGCGATTCCTCTTGAATCTCTTCAGTGGTGTCAAATCTTTGACCCTTCATCCGAAGCTTCAGCTTGGGGAAGAGGAAAAAGTCACAGGGGGCCAGA
>Ga0123355_10017735_pt1 | contig 11258 bp, 9 predicted proteins | sample TergutEmb28metaG_3_FD_89872 | JGI IMG/M metagenome (GOLD analysis project Ga0123355, IMG submission 89872) | Embiratermes neotenicus P1 segment gut microbial communities from Petit-Saut dam, French Guiana - Emb289 P1 | ecosystem: Host-associated > Arthropoda: Insects > Digestive system > Gut ...
ATATGTACGCGAGGACACGAAATTTGGATTTAGGTTCCAATATGCGGGAAAATAGCCTGTCTTGCCCTACTCTGATACTTTGACCATTGACGGTCTCACTACTCGATTTCCTAATTTATATCCTTTTTGTATAACTTCGCAAACTTTTCCGCTTTCATATTTGCTATTTGCATCTGTCATTACTGCATTATGGAAGTTCGGATCAAAATCTTCTCCAAGGGCTTCGATTTCTTCTAGCCCTGCTTTTTCTAGCACACCTTTGAAATTCTTAAATATCATCTGCATGCCTTCAAAGAAACCTCCAGACGAGTCTGCTTCATGCGAAAGTGCCCTGTCAAAATCATCTATAACGCCCAATAGCTCTGCTAATATTTTTTCATTTGCGTAAGCATATATATCTGATTTTTCTTTTTCACTTCGCCTTTTGTAATTCTGAAAATCCGCCATAAGCCTTAAGTATTTTGTGTTTTGGTCTTCGTCAGCCGTAGGTGCTTGATTTTCTGCTGTTTCAAAAGCTTCATCATCTTCAGAAACCATCTCATCGGCGATTTCTTCCATTTCCTCTGCGGTTTCTTCCTTATCTATGGCTTCATTTTTCTTCGTCATTCTCGCTACCTCCTATCATTTTAAACGTGTTGCTCAAATTTTCTGTTACATACTCTATGATAGATGTTACTTCATCGTATCTCATACGTTTTGGTCCTATTACACCAATTTTCCCTGCAAGCTTCCCATCTAAATGGTAAGTCGCGGTTATAAGGCTGTAATCTTTGATTGTTTCATCGGTATTCTCATCACCTATCGTTATAATTACACCGTTATCTCTATTAATCAAAATATCTCTAAAATGTTCTTTTCTATCGAGCATCTTAAAGAAAATTTTCGCTTTGTCGATGTCATTGTACTCAGGAAATGAAAATATATTTGTCAGCCCATCCATATAAAGGTTAACGTCGAGCATACCTTCTAGTGTCTTTAAGAAATTAGGCATTATGCTTTGTGCCAAATTGCTCATCGCCTCTATATCGTGTTCAAACTCCTTTATTATGTCAAGCGTAAGAGCATCTGTGATACTCTTTTCCTTATAATTAAACGTCATCGTCTTAGCTATAAGCTCAAGCCCCTCTTTTGTGTATGGAACAGCTAACTTGAGTGCCGTATTTGAAACTTTCCCACTTTCAGACACAATCATAAGAACTACTGTCTTTTCATCTACAGGCAGTAGATTAATATAGCTGATAGTATCTTTCTCAGGTTTTGGTGTCATCGCAAAAGCTGTGAGATTTGTAAGTTCTGACAAAAGGCTGGCAGCATGCTGAATTGTTTTTTCAAGCTCTACTGCATTGTTCGTCATTTTTTCAGAAATAAGCTTTTTTTCACTTTCTGGAATTTCATATTTCTCCATTAAATTGTCAACGTACAATCGGTATGCTTTGTCTGACGGAATCCTTCCCGCAGAAGTATGTGGATGAGTTAAAAACCCCATCTCCTCAAGATCTGACATCTCATTTCTGATTGTCGCAGGGCTTATCCCCATATCATATTTCTTGGAAAGAGTTCTAGAACCGACAGGTTCCGCAGAATAAATAAAGTCGCTTATTATAGCTTGCAGTATCCGCAATTTCCTTTCATTTAAGCTCATCTTTACATCCTTCCTGTTAGCACTCTTCGTCGGTGAGTGCTAACGATAATATAAATTTAACATTATTATTGACTCATGTCAATAGAATTTTGCAAAAAATATTTTTTAAAGGCTAAAAAACTAATGAACTGTTCGGAAATTCCGAACAGTTCATTAGTTATGATTGTTATAAAGTGTATTTGTATCAGACTTATCCAAGGTGTATCCTGCATAAGTCCGACGTATAAGCATTTTATCTAGATTTAATAATTTAGATTTATATTTCTGCGATATGTACTAAAGCACAGTTTGAATTGAATTGATTCGATTATATATTATAAAGTGTTACAAAACACAGTTTGAGTTAATATCATATGTTTTTTGCTAGAATGCATACGATATTTGCCCCACAATCACCTCGGAACATACAATAGTATGAAAATTGCTCGACAATTTTCATTACTTATCCGAGCCTGATTGTGGGGTGAATGTTGTATGCCAATTTCAAAGATTGTGAACATAATTCTCAAAGCACAAATTCACTCATAATCTTATTGGAAATATCTATCCCCTTTTGCGAAAGCCTAATGTTCCCATTTTCTATAATCAAAAAACCATCTTCCACATATTTTTCAATCGCTTGCCATTCTTCGGCATAAACTTCATGAAGTGGTCTCTCAAACCTCGCCTCAAAATCCTCTAAACTCACGCCATTAATAAGCCTAAGCCCTGTAAACATATATTCCGAGATGTTGTCACTTTCGCTATTACTATGCAAAATTCCTCCAAATTCATCAGTCCATACGCCACAAAGTTTCGGTACTAACATCAAAGCGGCCTTTGCATCTCTATCATCAGTATACTGCGAATTTATTTCAATATAAGCATCTAAATCCACTACGTTCGCACTTCTCGTCTTATCAAAAAAATCCTCGAATTTCTGACGATAATAAAACGAATGTGCACCTATGCCTATTCCCAGATAGTTTCTCATCGTCCAATATTTAATGTTGTGCTTACATTCATAGGAAGGCTTGCAGACATTTGAAATCTCATAATGAACATAACCAGCTTCAAGAAGCCGCTTTATCGCCATGTGATACATCTTTCTATCAAGCTCGTCAGAAACCTGCTCAAAACGACCTTCTTTAAACATCTCGTAAAATGGCGTCCTCTCTTCTATGCTAAGTCCATACAAAGAAATATGCTCAGGGTCAAGCTCTATCGCTTTTGATAGCGTATCTTCCCAAATTTCCATACTTTGCCCAGAAATTGCAAACATCAAATCAAGGTTTATATTTTTAAACCCTGCGTCTCTCGCCATATTAAATGTCTGTTTAATATCTTCTGCGGAATGGGCTCTGCCTAATGTGTTAAGCAATCCGTCATCAAACGACTGTGCCCCTATGCTTATACGATTTATTCCTGATTTTATGTAACTCCTAAGTTTCGCTTCCGTTAATGTTTTGGGATTTGCTTCTATTGTAATTTCTATATTACTATCTGTTTCAAAATTTTTATCCGACTTTGAGTTGCCAGCCATATGAAAAGAACTTTTAACTGCCTCTATGATATCGCTAATCAAACTAGGCTCAAGTATAGAAGGTGTGCCTCCACCAATAAACACAGTATCTACTATCCCTGCATTTATAAGCTTCGCACGCACTTTGATTTCATTAATAACTGCTTCTACATACTTCTTTTTATCATTATCACAGACCTGTGAATCTTCAAACGACAAAAAATCACAATATGCACACTTTTTCAAACAAAAAGGTATGTGAATATAAATCCCAAGACTCTCGGATTTTTCAGAACCGCCATCAATACTATCTTCCAAATTACTTGTTGTCGTCATATTTCAAAACAGCAGTAAAGGCTTCCTGCGGTACTTCAACACTACCAAACTGCCTCATACGCTTCTTCCCTTCCTTTTGCTTTTCGAGAAGTTTTTTCTTACGCGAAATATCTCCACCGTAACATTTTGCAGTTACGTCTTTTCTAAGTGCTCTAACTGTCTCCCTCGAAATAACCTTTTGCCCTACTGCCGCCTGTATCGGAATTTCGAACTGATGCATCGGTATGATTTCTTTTAGTTTTTCGACGACAAAACGTCCACGAGAATACGCTTTTGATTCGTGAACCATCATAGAAAACGCATCAACAAGGTCTTTATTAAGAAGTACGTCCATTCTTACAATCTTTGACCTTTCGTATCTAATAAATTCATAATCTAAAGAACCATATCCTCTAGTCTTAGATTTTAATGCATCAAAGAAATCATAAATTACTTCGTTTAGTGGCATCTCATAATGAAGTAGCACTCGCATTTCTGTGATATATTCCATGTTAAGCAGTTTGCCTCTACGGTCTTGACAAATTTCCATAATACCACCGACATACTCTTTTGGAATCATGATATCTGCCTTTACGATAGGTTCTTCGATATAATCTATCTCCATTACCGCCGGTAAGTTCGTTGGATTTTGAATCATTAGAACTTCGCCGCTAGTTTTTACAATTTTATAAATTACACTTGGTGATGTTGTGATAACTCCAAGATTAAACTCTCTTTCAAGCCTCTCTACTATGATTTCCATGTGAAGCAGTCCTAAAAATCCGCATCTAAAACCAAACCCAAGTGCTGTTGATGTTTCTGGTTCAAAGTGAAAAGCCGCATCATTAACTTGTAGTTTTTCTAATGCATCTTTTACGTTTTCGTATTTCTCGCCCTCTGCCGGATATATACCGCAGTAAACCATCGGTTGCACTTTTTTATATCCAGAAAGCGTTTCTTCTGTAGGGTCTGCATCAAGCGTCACTGTGTCACCAACTCTCGCATCTGCCACCTGCTTAATACTCGCAGAAATATACCCTACCTCACCAGCCTTTAGCTCGTCTTGGACAGTAGGCGTTGGGTTGTATGTTCCAACTTCTGTAACTTCATATTTTTTATTTGTATTCATAAGCCTGATGATATCGCCTTTTTTAACTCTGCCATCAAAAACTCTCGTGTAAATTACGACACCTTTATAATTATCATAATATGAATCAAAGATAAGTGCTTTTAACTTGCCGTCTGGATTGCCTGTCGGATGCGGTATTTTTTTTACTACTTCTTCAAGAACATCTTCTATACCTATGCCCTCTTTAGCAGAAATAAGCGGTGCTTCGCTTGCATCTATCCCAATTACATCCTCAACCTCCAGCTTTATCTCATCAGGTCTTGCACTAGGAAGGTCTATTTTATTTAGAACAGGAAGAATTTCAAGATTCTCATCAAGTGCCAGATATACATTTGCAAGAGTCTGAGCCTCAACGCCCTGAGTTGCATCGACTATAAGGATAGCACCTTCACACGCCGCAAGGCTTCTTGACACTTCATACGTGAAGTCAACATGCCCAGGTGTATCTATTAAGTTAAAAACATAATCATTTCCATCTTTTGCTTTATAATTCAATCTTGTGGTCTGGAGTTTAATAGTTATGCCTCTTTCCCTCTCAAGATCCATGTTGTCTAAAAATTGTTCACGCATATCACGCTGAGCAACAAGTCCTGTTTTTTCTATAATCCTGTCAGCCAGCGTAGATTTTCCGTGGTCAATATGTGCAATTATGCAAAAATTTCTAATGTATTCTTGGTATTGTTTCATTTTCGCCTCTCGATATTTGTATAATTTAAACTTGACTCAGAAACGAGTGGTAAGCTGAGCCACAGATTAATAATAACATATTGCAAGAAATTATGGTATAAAAAGTTTATTAGCTTTTTAACTGAATTTATTAGTTTTCTTAACTGATTTATAGCTTTTGCCTTTTTTTATGAACAATAGCAATGATTAATTGCAAATTCTTGGTTTTTTTTGTGTACAATCCATATTTATCTTGTTAATTTCTTGACAATTAATACGATTTGTAGTATCATCACATTAAATATGCGGATTTTTATAATATTTTACCGCAAACATAAGGAGGACTCATATGGACTTTATTGAATCGTTATTTAGAACCATACAACCTATTGTATGGGGACCGCCTGCTTGGTTTATTCTACTAGGCATAGGCTTTATTCTTACGGTTATGACAAGATTCTATGTTGTAACAAAGTTTGGTCACTATGTTGACAGAACTATCATCGACATGTTTAGAAAACCTGAGAATAAAAAAGACAAGTCAACAGGAGATGGCGACATCTCACCTTGGCAAGCTATTAACACTGCATTTTGTGCTACTATGGGAGTAGGTACTCTAGCTGGAACAGCTACAGCTATCGGCTTCGGTGGCCCTGGTGCAGTATTTTGGATGTGGGCTGTTGGTTTCTTCGGCATAACTACTAAGTTTGCAGAAGTATCACTTGCAGTACATTTCCGTGGCTGGAACAAAAAAGGCGAAGTTCTTTCAGGACCGTTTGCTTACATGGAGAGAGGCGTTGGCTTTAAGCCAATGGCAATCTGGTTTGCTGTAGCTGGTTCTATCGCTGCTTTTGGTATCGGTAACATGGTACAATCAAACTCTGCTGCTACTGCAATTGCTTGGCAAGTACGCACAGTAACTGGTGGCACAGAAGTTAACCGCGTTATCATAGGTATCGTTGCAGCTGTCCTAATCGGACTTGTTGTTATCGGCGGACTAAAGCGTATCGCAGTAGTTGTTGAGAAGGTTATACCTGCTCTTGCACTTACTTCGATTGTTGGCTCTATTATCATCATAGTTTCAGAAATTACAAGTGTACCTTATGCATTTAGCCTTATCGTGAGAGGCGCATTCTCAAGCGAAAGCTTAGTAGGCGGCGTTGCTGGTGTAGCTGTATGGTATGCTGTACGTTTCGGTCTAATGCGTGGTGTATTCTCAAACGAAGCTGGTCTAGGTTCTGGTCCTATCGCTTACGCGGCAGCTAAAACTGACCATCCTGCAAAACAGGGGCTTTGGGCTTCATTTGAAGTATTCCTTGATACTATCGTAATGTGTACTTTAATTGCAATAGTTATTCTTGTAACTGTTCCAATGGAAGTAATTATGCCTGGAACTTCTCCTGGTATGACAGGTGCTCCACTTGTAATCAGTGCATTTGCAAATTCACTGTTTGGATACCACTTCGGCGGTTGGCTGATGACAGCTCTTATCGCTTGCTTCGGTTTCACAACAGTTATAGGCTGGGCATTCTACGGAGAGAAATGTTTCGAGTATCTATTCGGACTAAAGCCTGTAATGATTTACAGACTGTTAATGCTTCCTGTATGCGTATTTGGCGCATCTGGTGGTATTGCTGCTATCTGGGCTATCGCAGATACTTTGAATGCATTCATGGTACTACCTAACATTATCGCATTACTTATCCTTTCAGGAACTGTTAAGAAGTTAATGGATGACTACTTCAAAGATCCTGACAATATCGATTATACTTTCGAGAAAATTTCAGGAAACAAGTAATATAGTAAAAACTAAAATATAACTTTTCAGTGGGTAGAGCAATCTGCCCACTGTTTATTAGAAGGAGGAGCATATGGCTATGAGTTTGAAAAAGAAACTGCTACTCGCTATCATACTTGTGTCATTGGCACAGTTGTATTGGGTTGGTTTTACACTTTTGTCAAATAACTTCACAAATTTCAATTTGCATATGAATCTAATGCTTCTTTATGGCATCGCACCTGTTTTGGCTCTAGTTCTTTTAGGTGGTCTACTTCTAGGTCCTATCTTGGGAGCTCTTACCAGTGCGTCAATAGTGCTGGTTTCATTTGTATTTACAGGTTTAGGAATTTTCTCATCGATTGCATTTTGGTCTTTTAACTACCCTGCTTTAGTGTTATATGTGTTAGTCGCAGTCTGTGCTGGATTTTTTTCTAACAAGGCATCTTCCTATCGATTGCTCATGCTTACGGTGTTTTGTTCTTTAATATTAGGCTATTTTTCTCAAGTGCTCATATCATATTTCACGCAAAATTTCGGTACACATGTCACACTTTTTGTCATGCTTGAAGTATGGGTTGTAATATATGGATTAGGTGTCATAGTGCATACTTTATTTGTTCCCATGATATATCTAGCAATCAAGCAAATTTTGAAGTTAAATCAGCCCACAGATGAAGTCCACCAATCAACACGCGAGCGAATTTTAATGCTAAAACAATCCATTCAGAAATTCTTCAAAGATGAATCTTCTAACGATGACACACCCAAAAGCTGTGAACTTAATATATATCAGTCAAAGCAATAATGTGCTATTCTGATATAATTTTCAATTTTAATGAAATTTGATTATAATTGACAGCAAAGTTTGCTTGTATTATACTGACAGCAATTAGCAGTATATTTATACTAATCCAAGCATGAAAGGAACGTGAATTTATGCCATTTTTATTACCTGAGGACTATTCATACCCTATGCCAACTATGCATAAGGTCAAACAAGAAATAAAAAGCGAACGCCTTGACGATATCGTAGGGGCTATTCGCAAAGAAATGTCAAAAGACGAGATTCGCTCGAAAATTAAACCAAACGCGAAGATTGCAGTCGGCGTTGGTAGTCGCGGATTAAAAAATCTTGCTCTAATCGTAAAGAGCGTTGTAGACAATCTAAAAGAAGCTGGAGCTAACCCATTCATACTATCTGCAATGGGCAGTCACGGTGGCGGAAGAGAAGCCGGTCAGCAGCAAGTTCTAGCTGATTACGGAATCACAGAAGAAGCTATGGGCGTGCCTGTTATCGCCAAAATCGACTCTACACTAATTGGAAAAACGAAAACTAAAGGTGTTGACGTATGGTTTGACGATATCGCTCTTGAGTGTGACATGATTGTTCCAATCAACCGCATCAAACTGCACACCCACTTTTCAGGAGAATTACAAAGCGGTCTAAATAAGATGCTTACAATAGGATTTGGAAATCACGTTGGATGCACAGCGTATCACAAAAGTGGTTTTTCTGATTTTGCCACGACCATGGTTGAGGCTGTAGAAGTCATAAAGGGAAAAGTCAACGTTGGCTTCGGACTTGCTGTTGTCGAAAACGCTTACGACGAAACGCTACTTGTAGAAGCAGTTCTAGGCGACAAAATATCAGAGCGTGAAAAAGCTCTCCTTGCAATTGCAAATGAAAACTATCCAAGAATCATGGTTAAAGATATAGACATATTAGTTGTAAAAGAAATCGGTAAAAACATCTCAGGAACTGGTCTTGACCCACATGTCGTTGGCAAGAGCTATAATATCAATATATTCCCTCTCCCTGTGCCTGACATCGACCATATGGTGCTTTTGGATTCAACTACGCAAACGCACGGTAATCTTTTCGGCATAGGCAATTTCACTGCGATAACACGAAAAGTATTTGAGCAAATGGATTATGAAAAAACATATGCTAACTGCCTTGCTGCGATGTCTTTTGAAGACGCCAAAATCCCGATGATTGCTGCGGATGAAGAAGAAGCTATCCGAATGGTAGTCAAATGTCTTAGAAAGCCTACAGCAGACAAAAATAACCTTAAAATCGTAAAGATTAAAAACACATTAGAACTTGACGAAATCGAAGTGTCAGATGCACTTGTTGCGTATGTAAATGAACATCCATCGCTAAAATTAATCAAATAGCGTGCTGATTATGTAAATTTCATACAAATAATAACGATATTCTAATTTTTATGTTGCAATTTATCTTGTACTCATATATAATTGAATTCGTGAAAATTTGCTGAAAGTGGGGTGAAAAAATGGCAAATATTAAATCTGCAAAGAAAAGAATCTCAGTCATCAACAGAAAAACTGCTAGAAACAGAAGAGTAAAATCTCATCTTAAAGGAATTATTAAGAATTTTGAGATCGCAGTTGCTTCTTCGGATTTCGATACAGCAAAAGAAAAGCTGACATTAGCAGAAAAACGTTTGATGCAAGCAGTTGCAAAAGGAACTATCCATAAAAAAACTGCTTCAAGAAAAGTTTCAAGACTGACGAAAAGATTCAACCAAGCGAAAGCTCAGTAATCTCACCCGTCCCCACAAGCGCATAAGTTAAATGCGTACACGAAATTACAAGAAAAAGACGGAAGTGTCTCCCGTCTTTTTTAATTGCTTAAAATTATTTTAATAAGTATGGTGAAGTTCAAATCTTCCAAGTTGTCTTTTTCCACCAATTGCTATTCCAATCATTGCTAACAGTGAAAGTCCAAGAGCAATCCAGTTAATAGCGTTTCCAGCCACATCTGTTTGAGGTGCATGCTGTGGCCCTAAAGGTCCCAAAAGACTGCTCGCGTGATGTGCATCTCCGTGAATATCGCCATCATTATGACCCACATCATGACCGTTATCGTGTCCACCCTCGTGGTTCATACCCATATCAATTTGTCCAAAGATAGGAACAATTGATATTCCCTCAACTTCTGCATCATACTCATCTGCTACTGCAAACACCGTAAAACTCATACTACTTATCATAAGAGCTGTTATAAAAAATATAGATAAAATTCTTTTAATCATATTATTCTCATGTCTTCCTTTATTTTCACTATTTCTTCTTTGTTTAGACTAACATTAATCTGCCAAAATGTCAACTATTTCAAATTTCTTGTGTTTCAAATTTCTTGACACTATTTTAATTTATTAATCAAAACAGGAAGCACCTCAAACAAATCTCCCACGATACCATGAGTTGCCATCTCAAAGATTGGTGCATCTTCGTCATTGTTTACTACAAAGATATAATCAGCGCCTTGCACACCTGCCATATGTTGCATTGCACCTGAAATTCCAAACGCTATATATATTCTCGGTGTAACTGTAACACCTGTCTGTCCTATCATGTATGATTCGCGACAAAGCCCCATATTTACAGGTCCACGCGTAACGCCGATTTTTCCGCCAAGCACACTTGAAAGCTGCCCGAGAAGGTCAAACCCTCGTCCGTCTCTAAGCCCTCGTCCGCCTGCACACACTATATCAACATCTAAGAAGGTTTCTTCTGCTTTTATCGTTTGTATTATGCTCTTTAAGCCCTCTGCCATTTCTTCCGCTGTAGCATAACGCACTTTTGGGTCTTGCTCTTTTGGTCTTCTCTCGCTAAAGATGTTTCCTGAAATAACCATCTTCATAACCTCGCTTGTACCTTCGTAAATTTCTGTGATTTTGGCATCTCGCATCATGCGTTCAACTGGGTAATCTTGAGAATATCCATATCCTCCGTGGAATTGCACCGCTTTTGTCGTAACGTACATCGCAGTTTCCGAGCAGTAAAGCTTAGCTCTTGCCGCTTCAACTGCTGACTCTGCAAGCTTTCCAACATCTCTAAAGTTTGCAGCTCTATGTAACAAAAGCCTTGCCGCTTCAATGCGTGTTTCCATTTCAGCCATTTCAAATGCAAGTGCTTGAAATTTGTATAACTGTTTTCCAAATTGCTTACGATTTTTCATGTAAGTGACTGTACTGTCAAAAGCTCCTTGGGCGATTCCTAGTGCTTGTGCAGCAATTCCAAGCCTCCCTACATCAAGGGATGTCATAGCGACTTTAAAACCTTGCCCAATCTCGCCTAAGATTGCATCTTTTGGAAGTTTGACGTTTTCAAATAACAGTTCTGTTGCAATTGAAGCCCTTATCCCCATCTGCTTTTCTTTCTTTGGTGCAGAAAACCCTTTAAGATTTTTGTCAAC
>Ga0123355_10017736_pt1 | contig 11258 bp, 11 predicted proteins | sample TergutEmb28metaG_3_FD_89872 | JGI IMG/M metagenome (GOLD analysis project Ga0123355, IMG submission 89872) | Embiratermes neotenicus P1 segment gut microbial communities from Petit-Saut dam, French Guiana - Emb289 P1 | ecosystem: Host-associated > Arthropoda: Insects > Digestive system > Gut ...
AGACAAAAATTTTTTGTTGTACGAATAGAAAATATTACCCCAAAATCTTACATTTTTTTTTTTAAAAAAAAAAAAAATTCATCCCCCCCCCCCCCCCCCCCCCTCCACCCGAGGAACTTGATTTTTAAAACTTGTTTACTAGTTTATACAGTGACATACTGTTGATTATGAAGGAACTGACACACTGAGAGACTAACCTCTAAATTTACTATAAAAGCAATCCCATGACAGGCCTGGACAGGCCCTGAGGGTTCCAGAAGGTTGAAGCTCCCAGATTTCAAGACACTCGGCACATGAAGGTGGTAAGGTTGTCAGCCCTACGCACTGGCTGCCTTTACCCCTAGGAAATATTCCTGGTACTCATTTCTGTTAGAGACTGAGTCAACCCCAGGGCCATAGTGCAGCTAGAAGGATTGTGTCAATGAAAAATTCCAGTGACACCATCGGGAATCAAACCCGCGACCTTCCGACTTGTAGCGCAGTGCCTCAACCAACTGTGCCGCTGCGTACCCCTCAGAATTTACTGTGGCACTTTTTATATGATTTCTTCCTTACATAGGTTTCCACATTTAAAACCCTCTGCAATACACTATACTTTATATACACATGAAACTGAACTGAGTGACAGTATTAAGATGACTCATTATAATGGAACACACTTCAACTAACTATCAAAAATGAGTCATACAGAGCCTAATAACAGAGCTGATGGCATGGGTTTCACATCAAAATGAACACCTTGAGTATTAAATGAGAGATTTATAAACCTGGTGTTCTAACATGACTCATGCACCATTTTCTTGCTATAATATGTGTATATGCTGCAGTTAGGTATGTCTGTACTGCCTTTGGTAATTGTTTTAGGAAATGGAAATTCAATGTCTTTTTTTTTAAGTGCATTTATTAACAGTTCTGTCAGTTGCCAAGTTTATATGTTGTCAGTGATAGGCTAAGGAATACAGAGCAATAGTAGAAAGATACTCACATGGGAAAATCGAACTACTGAGAGAACCTTTCCCATTTCCACATCATCCACCATAAATTCCAGATGGAGTGGCCAAGGATTGAGCTTGAACCTACACACTTAGAGGATAGTGACTAACCACCTGAACCATGACATGGTCCTGGAAATCTATGAAAAATGAGTGTACATCTCCATGTGTTTTTCATAATTGACAGTATCCAGAGTACAGAAATTGTCGATAACACTGGTCAACAACATTTAACTTTTTTTTTTGGTCCCACAAACTTCAATAGACGAACTTAGCAGTACTTTTTATGCTGAATTCAGATATGCATATAGAATTTTTCTATCAGGCAGGGTTTCAAAGATACAGAGGAATTTAAATGTGCAAAATAGTACTGTACATGCTCATGAAACTGGAAGCAACTTTCCTCTAAAATATAGAGGTGTATGACTTTCGCCAATATTTGGCACCAGGTACTTCCCTCTTCATTGTCCAGCAACAGTCTGCCGACACACTTGAGGTCCACTTGCCTTGGTACCGCTTTTCCATAGCCATAATGTCTTGGTGAAATCTTTCACTGTGTTAGTCACTGGCTTCACCGAGATTTTCTGGGAAAAATTCCAAGTGTGACTCCAAAAAGTGGATTTTTAGACTCATATTGCATCCCATAGCTTTGTACAAAGTCAACAGGTCCTGCACAACATCCTGATAGTTCGCTGCTTTGTGATTTCCTAAGAAGTCCTTGCAAATCCTCTTAAATGATTTCCACGCATTTCTTTCAGTCTCATTCAGGTCTTCATCAAATTGTTTGTCTTGCATCAGTTCCCTGATCTGGGGTCCTATAAATATACCCTCCTTGATTTTTGTGTCACATTTGGGAAGTTACTCCTCACATATTCAAATCCACAGCCGGTTTTGTCCGTACCTTCCACAGAGTTTTTCATGAGGCCCAGCTTTATGTGCAAAGGGGACAGATAAATTTTCTCCAGAAGAACAAGAGGAGTATTGACGACATTTTTCTCCCCTGGCGTCAGTGATGTTCGTTTAGGCCACAGTTTATTTACATAGTGATTCTTCTTGTCCCAGCTGTCCCACTTGCACAGGAAACAGCACTATTTTGTGTACTTGAGTTGCATTCCGAGTAACAGTATCACAACGTGAGATCACCACATAATTTCCACTTAAATTCGTCATGCTTAATCCTCCCCAACAGTAGTTTCATGCTTCCATAACTTTCCTTCATGTTGGCTGCGTGAGCCAAAGAAACGGAGGGGAATCTATTTCCATTGTGGAGTAGAACCACCGCCAAGCTCCCTTTTGACGAATCAGTGAACAGGCACCACTGATCTGGGTTATATTCATGGCCAAGAACTTCCATAATTGAACAAAACGTCATTGCAAAACATGACACCATCTCCCTGGGAAAAAAATCCTTGAATTCTTCATGGCGCCTACTTTAAAAACACACCTTAGTGTCTTGGCGCAGAAGATTCCAGCCCTTTAACCTGGAGCCTAAAAGTTCAGCTGACTTCTTTGACAGGTTCAAATCGTTGACGATATCATTCACGTCCCCTTGAGTCAGCAGGTGTAGTTCATTGGAAGAACAGGCTCCTGCAAATGTTGGATCACAATCCATATTGTTGTTAGTTTGGCCAACATCTTCATCATTTGGCTCACTGTCACTCAGCAAAAGGTGTGGGTGATAGAGAAATTCTGGAAAAATATTTGAATTCAGTGTCCAAAAATACATAAAAAACAGACATTTTTCCTCATGGGACAAAATCTTTGTTGACCAGTGTAATTACTGCAGAGCATCTCACCCTATTTTAAAAATATTTATCAATGTTCATTTTCTCCATTCCTGTACTATTTTCCTTCTCTTTCACATTCTCTTTTATTTGTGTTGGTGTACATAGTAGCTTATATGATAAATTAAACATATATTTTTATGGGAATGCTTTTTTTTCCATTAATAACCCAAATTACAGGGTTATATATTAAATAAAAATTAAAGGTTATTGCAGCTGGTAATGCATACCAACAGGACTAGACAAGTACTTAAATTTAAAATCCACTTGCACACAAGCAGACACACAACTAAAAACTGTTCTTGCCATGGACTCCATTAACTTTACCCTATGGCTATTTGGCCATTGTACATGTGGTGACTTGCTTATCACATGGTGATTCAACTTTCCTGTAGAAATTTGACCTATGACTAAAAGCCTAGTAGCAGTGCATATTTCATTGCCTTTCAGTTCATCACTTGCATGACTGTATACTAACTTACCAAACTGGTGAGACTTGAGGTTTGCATAACAGTAAGTGTGAAGAGGGCTGTCCCTTGGGATATGATGTCATGTAGTCAGGCGCATGTGTACCAGTTTTACAAAGATCCTTACCGCGGGATGTCTGAAATGTCGCGAAAATTCTTCCAGATTATACAGTATCGTGAGTAAGTGAGTGTGTGAAGATGGCAGTATCTTGCTAGAGAACTTAATGTATTTACAGCCAACAGTTTGAGATATTATTTAATATAAATCGGAAATGTTTGGACGTGGCCAGCGATAGAAATTGTCATTCTCAATGCTTGGCATTGTTTTTAAGTGTGTACATGTTGGTGTGGGTCTGCACACACACATACTTGTGTGTGTATTGTTTATTGGCACTAAAATTGTTGAGATTATATGGCATTCATAATGAATAAGGAGCATTGATGGAATGGTACTGATAGTGGAAAATGGAGGTACTCAGACAGAAACCTGTGCTAATGCCAATTTGTCACCACAAATCCCATGGGAATTGCTGGGATTGAATGTGGTCCTCTGCACTGTGAGGACTGGTGACAAAATGTAAGTTGGCACAGCTCACATTGCTACCAGGAGGTGATGGAAGTCAACACGCTGTGCTTTAGAGAAGAGACATAGATAATGTGAATAATGAGCCCTGTAAATCAGTGTGCGGAATGTCTGTTACACCGTCTTTCATTGGAGATTTCTCGTTGGAACGTAATTTGGCATTTTCCGAGTAATTCATCTTCGGGGAGTAAATGTGTTGTCGTTTTCATTGCACAGCGCAGACAACAGCAAAAACTGAATGTTACGAATATTTTTCACTGTTGTTAACGCATGCATTATAATAAGAATTATCTACCTGAAAATAAGACCTCACACGGATTACATACAAAAATTTGTGTTATTAGTGGAGAAAACTACTGGAATAAATTTTGACATTTTGCTGACCATGCATCTCAGTATATTTATCTCAGTAATTAACCAACTTGATGCACAAAATTTTTGTTTTGCAATAAATTTATTTAATGCCTCTACATGTTTTGAGCACATATACTCGAAACATGTAGAGGCATGAAATAAACTTATTGTAAAACAAAAGTTTTGTGCATCAAGTTGGTTAATTACTAAGATAAATACTGGAATAAAAGTTGATGCACTTGTACTCCTCTCAAAATAATGTGAATGCTATAAAATAAACACTGAATTCCTGAATTATGCATTTGTAAATTAAAATTCTGTTCTGTATAGGAGTTCTTGTCAGCCGAAAGTAATAATTTGGAAATCAACGATTTGAGATGATTAATGAGTTGTATTAAGATAAAATTTGCAAAATTTGAGTTTTTCACAGCTGTGTGGGTGAGGATTCAAGTATCTGATATGTTGTGCCGTGTTGCTTGGTGAAGAGTTAATGAGGTTTTAGCGTAGCTTGCCGCCATTTTCAGCGTTCGTGTTCTGCTTGGTTCTGAAGACTGAGATATTACGTTTATCTGAACTGTTGATAACTATGTACCATTTGACACAATGTAACGTCCCAAAATGTTTGAATTTGCAAATAGGAATTGGTTCCTGTTTCCTTCGTCTTCCTGACATAAGCATACTATAGTATTTTATGCAGTGCTTAATGTAATGAAACTAGTGAAAAATGGAGTATGAAATGTAAGGTGCACACTAAAGTTTTCATTTATGTTGCTGTTGCCATCTGCAGAGTTAAATTAGCATCTGCAGGCAGAAGATTTAGTGATTCCGAGAACAAAGCATGAGCCATTGTTCTCATTTCCATGCCATATAGCAGTGGGTTGCTCATATTACTTCTGTGTGATGTAGAATTTTATCTTTCCTTGGCACAGTGGTTACACAGCTGTGTTTGTGGCACCATATGAAACTGTCCCTGTCTTATCTTTATTTGAAGAAATCCTGTTATGCTATTTAAATAATTTATCTAATTCATGATAGTAATGGACACTGGTGGTTCATCCTTCTTATTTTATTATTATGGTGTTTTCTCTGGCTGCCTATTTCAGCCCCTGCTGCCCACTGCAGTAGCCAGGTTTTATGGTACCTGGCAACTAATCGAAATGAACACCCCTATCAGAAATTATGAACTTTAAAAAAATCACAATTATTTATTGAATTTCCTTGTATTCGGCTCAGTAATTTCAAATTTGTAAAGTTCTGAAAGTCAGTTTCTTTATTTAATATACTCACTGTGCTGCCCAATTTGCTACCCCTTGGACTTTGGTGCCTTGCATGGTTGCACCACCGCCCCCCACCCCCACCACCACCACCCCCACCAGCTACACCCATGCTGATGCCATCAACATACATTGTCAAGAGTTTTGTATACCTGGGATCCTAAGGTTTACATTTATTACTTAAATTGCTTAAGAATTGAATGATATAGGATCAGATGCCAATGTTTTCATTCGTTGACTCTTTCTGAAACATCCGCATCATTTATTAAATGTTAGCCTACTGGCTTGTTCTCATAAATCTCATATGCGGTTTTTGGATGTCTTGTTGCAATTATTGAGGATTAAATGACCTATTATTTCTGTACCACTTCTTGAAACACTTTTATACAGTTATATCAAGCACATTATTTTACTGTGTGTGTCTACTTATTGTGCCCCATGTATAAATGTAGGTTAATTTTTATTACTGAAATCATTGAATATTAAATTATGTGCCTATTTATTTTTGTGCTAATTTTTATCTAATGTTTGGGACCCATTCTGCCCATTTGTGTTGATTTGTTGTGCAGCCACGAGACTTACCTTTTGTATTCCAGTTTCTTATCCAAATAGATAAAAATTAAGTTATACAGAACTATAATTTTGCCTTTTCGTTTTTTATGGGCATGAACTTGTGTGCTGACAGTGAGGGAGGAGCAAAGGCTGAGGGTGTTTGAGAATAGGGTGCTGAGGAAGACATGTAGGCCTAAGAGGGATGAGGTAACAGAGGAGTGGAGAAAACTACATAATGAGGAGCTTAATGATCAGTACCACACACCAAATATTACTTGCTTGATGAAACGGAGAAGAATGAAATGCGTGGGGCATGTAGCACATATGAGGGAGAGAAGAGGTGCATGCAGGGTTTTGGTGGGGAAAACTGAAGGAAAGAGACCACTTGAAAGACCCAGGCATAGAAGGGGGATAATAGTAAGATGCATCTTAATGAAGTGGGAGGGGGATGTGGACTGGATTGATCTGGCTCAGGATAGGGACAGGTAGCAGGTAGTTGTAAATGTGGTAATGAACCTAAAGGTTGCATAAAATGAGGGGAATTTTTGACTAGCTCAGATACTGTTAAGCTTCTCAAGAAGGACTCTGCTCCATGGAGTAAGTATGTGTATTACTAGTCTGAAATATTTGTCAGTGTATGTTACATTCCTTAAACCCTATGTTTTTGGATTATCATGATACTGGTATGAACATATATTGACAATTAGAAATCATATTATTTGTGTTTTTAATTGCAACTGTACATGCTATGTAGAAAATTGTCAATGTTTTGCATGTTTTTGTACATGTGCCATGCTTCATGACATGGGGGGTATGGGGATATAAATCCACTCATTCTTAACCTCAAAAGTAGATGAAGATAAATTAAGATTCTGGTCCCCTGGTATGTGATGGCCTGTAGTCTGTTCGGTGGTTACAGATATTTCAGCAGAATGTACAGCATCCCTTCTGAGCTAAACTCCCTTGAACTGTATAAATGCAAGAGTGGTTGAAGGATCTGGCCCTTCTGTGCTCTAAGTGTATGAATGTTCTCAAAATTTGGACGCCATGTTGAAATTGAGTTTGCTGTGTGCATAGGTCAACACTATTATCTCAATATTTACACGAAGGAGAGCCAGTGGGATCGTCCAGAGAAACCAGCTGAGCCTGTTTCAAGTAGTGGACCAGAGCAGGTCCAGTGCAGTCATCTGCTGGTGAAACATCAGAACTCTCGGCGGCCCTCGTCATGGCGAGAAGATGAAATAACACGCACCAAGGAAGAAGCTTTGGACCTAGTGAAGTGTAAGTTACCCTATTCATTTCCTTCCATCATGATCCAAGTGACATGCTTAAGCAGGTTTGCAATGTTAGTGGCATAGAGTATAGAGTAGTAATTGGGTTTGAGTCCTTTTGGTCCCAGTGCACCTAGGCCTTAAAGCAGGCCTTTTGTGCCCCATACTCTGATGCCAAGTCATGGGAGCCCTGGTCCTTCAAAGAAGTTCCAGATTGCCCCCAGACTCAGGCTTCCAACATAATCTGGATCCAAAAAAGGAGCCCAAATTAATTTAATAAGAGATGCACCATTTCCAGAGCCCACCTTCATCTGTCTGTCAAAAGTCCCGGTAAACGAACCCCCTCCAGGTTCCCCAACTGGGGCCCCTATGGAAACAGATGCCCATTTCCAGAGTCTTACTTGGCATTTCCTTCAGGGTCCCCAGTAAAGGAACCCTCCCTCCAGGTTCCCCCAAAAAGCTCCCACAGAGAGAGATGCTCTGTTTCCAGAGCCCTACTTCATTCATCTTTCAAAGTCCCTGGTATACGATCCCCCTTCCAGGTTCCCCATTGTTAGTGCAATGTAATGTTAATGTTTGTAGTTGGTTACAGCATTCCCCCCCTCCCCCCCTCAAATTTTCTGTATGAACATAATGAAATGGGTTGTACTGTGTGCCAAAATGGTGTGTTTCTTTGTTTGTTTCACGCATCATTATAAAGTGCACAGATGTTGGTGATGTGTCTTGTGTATCTTTACCCTCAGCTTATCGAGAGCAGATAGTTTCTGGCCGGGCTTCCTTTGCTGAATTGGCACAGAAATTCTCAGATTGCAGTTCCGCACGTCGAGGTGGAGATCTTGGTCCATTTGGACGGGGTGCCATGCAGAGACCGTTTGAACAGGCAGCGTTTGCTTTGAAAGTGGGAGAGCTGAGTGAGCCAGTGACAACTGACTCAGGCGTTCACATCATTCTGCGCACTGCATAACTTTCCACTTGCCTATCATAACTTCAACAGTTCCACTGTGACTGCACAGTACCAGTGTTCCATTCCAGCAGTCAAGACTGAGTTGTGTTGCTTCCAGACTTTAGCTCCATTTATTATGTTGTTCTTGTTTATTTCCCCATTTGTGTCTGAGTTGTCAGGGACTGTACTTATGATTAAGTTAACTTGTTACTCTAATGATAGAGTTCAGTTGTTTTGTTTTTGGTCCACTTGAAGTAGGATTCAGTGACTGTGTTTCTTTAATGTCAGATACATAGTGGCAAGTGGGGTGTCTGAAACATGGTTTGAATCCTGTGTGCTAGTTGGTGTGTTCTGGTTGGGCTACATGTCATACATTTTGTGTTTACTGTTTTATAGCATGTGGTTACAGTCAAAGACATTCAAAGACATTAATGGAACATGACTGCAGAAAAGCTTTCTTGTCCATTTCAGGTTTTCTAACTTCAGCATATTCTTGGAAATCCAAGTTATAGATTTTTAAGATTTTATTGTAACTGGCATAAGACATAACAGTGCCCTCTTAAATCACAGAGATCAGAACTTAACAGTTCTTATTACAGTAAACTACAGTCCAATTTCCTCATCCTAAGCATGTGGGAAACAACATTATGAGCATAATGTATGTCTTTGCAAGCTTGCCATAAGAAGAATGAGATTTTAAGTTACTTACTGCAGAATTTGCAGTTTTTTTTTTTGGCGTAATCATTGGGGTTTTCCCCTTTCTGGCTGAGTTTATATTTGCACAATGGGACTAAAACTTTTTCCTTTGTCAGCTGTTTGATTTTGTTACATTTCATGAATGGTGAGAAGCAGTTTTGTACAAATGATCCATGATAATAACAGTTTTACTGCACAACGTAGTGCAAGCTATGAAGAAAATACCATACTTTCTCTTATGCATTGAGTAACAATTACAGGGGAGACCTCTGTTTCTGAGGTAAAGATTTGAAAATGTTGGAAGAAATAAATATTTTGTGTGAATATGCCATCTGCTAATATGCATTTGTTACTTGCAACAGCAAAAATCTCTGTAAAGTGAAGGTGGACCATGTTATTGGTGGAAACTTTCTGCTTCTGAATACCAGCTGTATAGAAAATTATGTGTTTGAGTTGTGCCAATTGATATAGTCTATATTTTCAAACTTCCAGAGTTGACATAAAAGTTGTTGTATCTGTAAACAATTGGGAAGGTAAATATATGGGCACAAAAAGGAGCAATGAGAACTGATACACACACACACACACACTATGCTACAAAGTAAATAACTCATCTCTGGATTCAAGGGTTGTTACTGCATACAGGATACATGCTTTAACCCATAACGTGGTCTTGTGGCTTATGACATAATGTAGTCTAGTTGATGGTTATGAAAGTTTTGGGGAAATGCACAGCAGCCATGAAGATATTAAGTCATCTAGGATCATGGTTTATTGTCTTGGTCACTTTTCCTGGACTGCTTGATCTTGAAGATGAAGGCACTGAAATTCTTCAAGACATCGGTAACTATTTATCAACCGACATGGCATGACACGCCAGAAGACACAAATCTATAACAATACCACTGTGAGAACCTCAGGCCTCAGATTCTGCCTCTATATTTGTGGTAAAAGTGAACCAATGTGGGAAAAGAGCAGATATTTAGGAGAAGTGGAGGGAAATGATCATAGAGGACAGGAGACATAACCAATCAGAGCTAGGAATGGGGAAGAGGAGATAGGACCATCAAGGAGTCCATGGAGAATTGTAGGTCATGATAAAGGCACTAACTTCAGGAGATGAGGCCTCAAGAGGGTGGGGGAGGCCTTGAGAGGGTGGTTATAAAATGCCTGTCGTATGTAACCCGCTCCTGTTTTACTCCGCTCATGTCATGCACAGTGGCAGAGGGAAATATATTCGTTCAAAGTGGTGATAACCACCTACTGGACTGTACAGTATCATAGTGCACAAGACAGCAGTATGAATTTTCAAGCTCTAAAAATTTTAGACTTCATAGAAATCTCAAGGAATTTATTGACTTTTAACAGAAGAATGGGACAGTTTTGTCCCATTAGATGTGTATCCTTTTTGTCCAGATGGGAAAATACTGTCCTGCAGTAGGAATTTAAATTGAACAGTGCTCTGGCCTAAGTAGAAACGTGGCATAGCAATGGCCCTACACTAAGGTTTAACATTCTTGAAAGCCTTCTGCTTCTGCATTTCTCTGTATATCAGCAGTGCATTGTAGCATTAGACCCTGCACAAGAGCATCAGAATATTTCTCCCGGCATCCTTTATCCATTGTTACTGTTATTTTTTAGGCAGCTTTGAAGGTAATGTTTCACCCCGTAACATTTAATTTAAGCCATAGTGGAAACGTGTACATACGTTTTCTCGTCCCTTTGCTACTCCCTATCACTCAACAGTCCTGTTCTTGTATTGCAAATAGAATCTGTTGCTGGCAGTCAATCAGAGGTGAATGTGCTGCAGGTTTTGGTGACAAAGCTAACAAAAAATACACCCATTGAGACACAGCTTATTTTCCTTTAGCGGCTGATAAATGCTAACCACATTAAAAAAAAATCTTAACAGTGCTTAACAAACAGGGGTTTTTTTTTTTTTTAAAGATGAACCTTTTTAGACATGTCTGATGTTCAGGTGACTGTGCATTGTGACAAACTCCCATAATGAAATCAACTAGATGCACTTATTTCTCAAATTTATTTTTGGAATAAAACTCTACATGTTTCGGACAGTTCCTCTGTCCATCATCAGGAGTTTTTCACTGTACACACAGCAGTGGTATATGTCATACAGGTTTGCTGACAATTTGTGAGCAGCAGGATCAGGACAGGCAAGTCCTGATCCTGCTGCTCACAAGCTGTCAGCAAACCTGCACGACATATACCACTGCTGTGTGTACAGTGAAAAACTCCTGATGATGGACAGAGGAACTGTCCGAAACATGTAGAGTTTTATTCCAAAAATAAATTTGAGAAATTAGTGCATCTAGTTGGTTTTA
>Ga0123355_10017737_pt1 | contig 11257 bp, 10 predicted proteins | sample TergutEmb28metaG_3_FD_89872 | JGI IMG/M metagenome (GOLD analysis project Ga0123355, IMG submission 89872) | Embiratermes neotenicus P1 segment gut microbial communities from Petit-Saut dam, French Guiana - Emb289 P1 | ecosystem: Host-associated > Arthropoda: Insects > Digestive system > Gut ...
AGTGAGCAAAAAGCCAAGGCTGGTGGTTATCGCCACCGATTGTTTTAAGACCCGCCCCATGTTCCCGTGTTCGCCTTTGATCCGTTCCTGTGCCACCAGCTTAGAAACGGCGGTATTAAAGCCCGAGCAGGAGATGCTCCAGGCCAGCATATAGATGGGCATAATGAGCTGATACAGTCCCATACCCTCGGCTCCCATGATGTTGGACATGAAGATGCGATATATAAAACCCAGTAGCCTTGTGATAACACCGGCTGCTGTGAGTATGGCCGCGCCTTTAAAAATACTTTTACCGTACATGAAAACACATCCCTCTTTTGGCTTTGTACAAGTGTATTCGGGGTTTGATGGATGTATACCATAGCCGGTTGACACGGGGATGCCGCATGTGTATCATGCTTGAATATCAGGTTTGGAAATTTATAGGGACCTCATGCGAAATAAATTCCTATGAATTTTCTGTAAACATCACTCAAAAGGGGAAGTATAAAATGGCAGAATTATGGGATATACTCGACGAAAACGGGAACAAAATCGGGCGGCTGCACGAGCGTGGTAAGTTAATGCAAAAAGGCGAGTATCATCTTGTGGTAAATGTGTGGATCAGAAACGACAAAGGTGAATTTTTGATAAGCAGACGCTCAAAGGATAAAGGGCACATATGGCACACCACAGGGGGAGCGGCGGTTGCCGGTGACGACAGTCTTACAACAGCCCTAAAAGAGGCAAAGGAAGAGATTGGCGTTACATTAGATCAAAAAAAAGGGCAGTTTTTTAAAAGAATGTCTGTGCCTCACGAAAAAGGTGGAGGCAGGGCTTTTGTAGATATCTGGTTGTTCCACCAGGAAGTAGATATGAATACCGTGACTTTGCAGGTGGAAGAAATATGTGACGCCATGTGGGCAAGTGAAGCGGAAATAAAACAGATGGCTGACACCGGTACTTTTGTTTCGTTATTGGAGTGGTATCCATATTATGAGGAATTATTTTGTATGCAATAAATAGCGACGGAATCTGTCTTCACAATCCATATATATTCTGCTATCTTAAGCTCACCCCTTAGAGGGTGTTTTCAGGAAATTCATGGGAACCTATTTCGGACGATTTTCCGCCACTCTTCGTTAATACCTCCTAGCGTACCACTATGGGTACGCGTCGTCGGAATTGCCTCGATTGGCGAAAAATCGCCTCGAAAATCTCCCTATAAATTTCCTGTAAACACCCTCTAACATAACAGGAAGGAGAACTCATATGGAATTTTTGGATGTTTTTCATCAGATACTAAACAAACTGGCAGATTTAAAACAAGGAATATCAGCCTTAGAACAAGGAGTATTGGCCTTAGACCAAAGAATGTCAACCTTAGAACAAGGAGTATCAGCCTTAGACCAAAGGATGTCAACCTTAGAACAAGGAGTATCAGCCTTAGACCAAAGGATGTCAACCTTAGAGCAAGGAGTATCAGCCTTAGACCAAAGGATGTCAACCTTAGAACAGGGAGTATCAGTCTTAGACCAAAGAATATCAACCTTAGAACAGGGAGTATCAACCTTAGACCAAAGAATATCAACCTTAGAACAGGGAGTATCAACCTTAGACCAAAGAATGTCGACTTTAGAGCAAGGGGTAGCAGCTTTAGAAAAAGGCCAGATTGAAACCAACCAGCGCCTGGGCAATTTAGAAGGCGATGTTTCAGCTATCAAAATTGAACAAGTTGCAATGAGAACTCAGCAAACCATGGATTCTCAATCTATAGAGATTGTCATCGCGGAAATTAGTAAAATTAATCAGGGTCAGAGAGCCCATGACAAGAGATTGAATAGATTAGAACTGCGTCATAATTAGTTGAATTCGACAGCAATGAAGCTTGGATAAATCAAAGCATTTTGCCTTTAAATAAAAATTTAGTGCAAAATATAATTTTTCGACAAAAAAAGACGGAGCAGTGCATATTCCACTGCTCCGTCTCTTTCTTTATTAATACTCCACGCTATAATTAGGCGCTTCCTTAGTAATCTGTATATCGTGAGGATGATTTTCTTTAAGCCCTGCACTGGTGATTTTCATAAACTGGGTTTTGTCTTGCAACTCGGTAATCGTCTTACAACCGCAATAGCCCATTCCGGCCTTTAAGCCGCCCATAAACTGAAAAATAGTATCAGAGGCAGATCCTTTATAAGCGGTACGGCCCTCAACGCCTTCCGGCACAGCCTTTTGAGCATGTTCCTGAAAATACCGATCCTTGCTGCCCTGTTCCATCGCGGCTAAAGAACCCATACCGCGATACACTTTATATTTACGGCCCTGATATAACTCGGTAGCCCCCGGGCTTTCGTCACAACCTGCAAAGATACTGCCCATCATACATACATTGGCACCGGCGGCCAAAGCCTTGGTGATCTCACCGGAGTACCTAATGCCTCCGTCGGAAATAACGGGTATACCATAAGGTTTGGCCGCATCGGCGCAGTCCATTACCGCAGTAATTTGAGGGACTCCGATACCGGCCACTACACGGGTAGTGCAGATAGACCCGGGCCCGATCCCAACTTTAACCGCGTCCGCACCGGCTTCAATAAGGGCTATGGTGGCTTCTCCGGTAGCGACATTACCGGCGATAACCTGCAAATCCGGGAAGGTTTTTTTGATTTCCCGAACACAGTTGAGTACGGTAAGCGAATGGCCATGGGCCGAATCCATTACGATGACATCTGTCTTTTCATTGACCAAAGCCTGAACCCGTTCCATATATTTTTCGTCGATACCGACAGCCGCCCCAACCAGCAGTCTTCCGTGACTATCCTTTGCGGAACTGGGATATTTAATCGTTTTTTGGATATCTTTGATGGTGATAAGCCCTTTCAAATTGTCCTTTTGATCAACGATGGGCAACTTTTCAAGTTTATGTTTCGTTAGTATTTGCTTGGCTTCTTCCAAAGTGGTCCCTTCCGGGGCTGTTACTAAACCTTCGCGAGTCATGACTTATAAATTTTTTTATTATGATCCGTCTCAAAACGCAAGTCCCGGTTGGTGATAATCCCTACTAATTTGTTATGCTCGGTGATAGGTACCCCCGAAATTTGATACCGCGCCATCAGGGTCTCTGCTTCGTAAACATAATGATTGGGAGACAAGGAAAAAGGATCGGTGATGACCCCATGCTCTGACCGTTTAACTTTATCTACCTCTGCAGCTTGTTCTTCTACAGACATATTTTTATGAATAATGCCGATACCCCCTTGACGGGCTACGGCAATGGCCATTTTGGATTCGGTGACCGTATCCATTCCGGCGCTCATGATGGGTATATTGAGTGGGATGCTTTTGGTTAAAAATGTGCCAACCTCCACATCCATAGGTAAAATTTCGGAATAAGCCGGGATTAACAGCACATCGTCGAAGGTAAGCCCTTCGCGTATAACTCTTTGCATATATATTGCTCCTCTATTTTTTTGGATAAAATTTAGTCCTGGTCAATGTTTTAGCGATGGCTTCCAGCAATTCGTTGTTAGGCTCTATAATGATTTTTTGACGCTTGCTGTTGTAATTAGTTAAAAAGGCATAAGAACGATCTGAAACCGTACCGCTACTGTAGTCTTTTACTTCGTTTGCGGAAGCGAAACTGTTTTGATGGCTTGAGTCGTCAACATGAGCCATCAGTTCAAAATTTTTGACATTACCGGTAAATACCCGTTTGCGGGCAGAACGATTGTATATGACATCTATGTCCAGCTCACCATTGGTAAAGCTATATTCATATTCCCGTTTTAAGCGTCCGAGAAAAATATATGCCCCAAATCCCACAGCCACGGTAATGACCATACCAAAGGCAGGGATGATGCTCATGGAAATGAAGAAAACCAATGCAACTCCGGCGATAACGCCCACTTTGATCAATCTATCCGTATTGGACGGATTCCTTTTAATCAACTGCTCTTTAAAGATGTCTACCACAGTAAACCCTCCTCTAAAATACTTCAACTAAGCTATACAACATAATAGCACAAACGGGCAAAAACACCAAGCCCCGCAGGGTACAGAGAGTGGCCTGCGGGGCTTTTAAATGTGGGGACAGGATTTAATGAGTGTTAATTGCCGCTGCGATACACAGTGCCGGCTTCAAAGGCAATGCCTGAATAATATAGCAACTCTGAGACGGTAACAAGCTGGTATCCTCTGGAAATCAACCCCGGGATTACACGCTCCATTGCATCTGCAGTTGTCCCGTGTAGGTCATGGGTAAGAACAATGGCGCGATTGGCTGCATTGTCCATGACCGCGTTATACACAACATCGGCATTTCTGTTTTTCCAGTCAAGGGTATCTACCGACCAATTGATTATTCCAAAGCCAAGCTCCCGAGAAACATTTTTTAATGCGTCATTGACCGCACCGTAAGGCGGCCGAAAAAATTGAGTAGGTGTGCCGGTAATGTCTTCGATGACCCTATTGGTGTTTAAAAGCTGTGTTCTTATTTCGCTACCGGACAGCTTCGTAAGGTCTCTGTGATCCCATGAATGGCCCAGCACCTCGTTGCCTAAGTCTACTGTCCGCTGTACCGTGTCTCGCTTGGCTTCCACAAGATTACCAACCACAAAAAAAGTGGCCCGGCCTCCGTATCGTTCTAATAAATCCAGTATATATGGTGTGTATTTACTGGGTCCATCATCAAATGTGAGCGCGATCATTGGCTTAGATGGGTCAACATCTCCCCTTGAGGCTGACATTGGCGGCATAATGGGTGTCGGTAATGATTCCAGCACTACATCCGATGCCGGATCGATTGTTTGTCCAATTGCTTGCTCACCTGTGGACTCTGGCAAAGTTTCCACTTCCTTTCCTAAAAGCAAAGCAAAATCCAGTTCGTCATACGGTAACATGATATTTAAAGCTCCAAGGTAAGAAGGCAAGTGAACACCCCGTTCGAGTATGATATAAATGCCGTAAGGCCCGATTGCGATATGCTCCAGCCAGCTTTCATCCATGTTATCCAGGAAATCAGTATCTAATAATTCGCCGGTACCAGACCAAACTTTAAGAATATTGTATCTGAGTAATAATAAAATATCTTCCGCTTTAGACAAATCCCAAATATCTGAGTTGCCCAGAAAGATTTCTTGATCAAGGTCAAGGTTGAATGTTTGGATTATATCCATAGGATGGGCAAGTGCGGTGCTGTTAAAAAAGCCCTGCTGCACAATTCCTACAAATCTACCGTAGACAAGATAAGAGTTGAAATTAATATTTAATTCTCCCGCAGCAGAGTCATCGGATTCGCGTAAAGTGTCTATTTCATTTTCGGCGTGCTGATGGAGTTCATGAGCCCATGCGGATATGTAGCCGTCCGCAAAGCAATGGGTGATAGGAAAGCGTATGTAAGTCAGCAGCGGGCCATTATTGTTTTTTATAATCCCGGGATGGCCGTATTGTATAGTTGCGGAGTGAGCAATGGGTAAAATCACGTCTGCCACTGTATCGATGATGATTTTGCCCCCTTCTATTGTTGCGCTAAATCCTGCAAAACCATGATTGAAAATTGAAATAGGTACAAAAGTACGTCCGTCTATAATTTCGGGCGGCGGTCCAAATTCGCGAGTGGTTAAGCCGCCGTCTGGGCTAAGCTTGGCTTGTCCAATCCAAAGCACATAGTTTGGGCCGATATGGACACGTTTTTCGGTTTCATCCCAAGAAAGTTCAAGGCCCAATTGTTCTGCAATCGAACGTAGCGGCAGCATGATAATCCCATCCGTTACGGAGGGTCTTGGGGCCGTAATCTCCATGCCATTTACAATGATTTCGCCGGTGGTTTGGGTGGTTTGACCTAATGGGATTTGCCCCGATGGCAGGCCGGGCTCATTTGCAACGATACTTGATGTTGTTCCAAAGATTAACGTGATGGTTAACGCAAGTGAAAAGAATTTTTTTAGTTTTTTCATATTACAAGCACCTCCTCAAAATATGCTTATGGCGCATAAGCAATGACTTAAATGGATCCGCAAAAATCATCCAATGCAGGCAAAAGCATTTTAAATCCAACGATGTGATGCCAAAAGGATTTATCTTTGTTATTGATTACTTTTTTAAACTCGTCATATGTAATGAATTTTACGGCTTGTACTTCTTCCGCCTGAATCGTTATTTGGTTGACATCAAAATCAAATTTTAAAACAAAGACATCAATAATTTCATTATCATTATAGCTGCAGTCATCTGATGTGATATGTTCTGTAAATGTGTAGAGGTATTGAATAGAATCTGTGATATGAGAAATATCAAGTCCCAACTCTTCTTTAGTTTCGCGTATCAAAGTGTTTTTAACACCCTCGGAACTGTCAACATGTCCCGCAACGGATACATACCAAAAATCAGCGGCCCACTCGTCATCAGAACTGCGCTGTTGGATTAATATTTCATTTTGCATATTCATGAGCCATAAATGTATTGCTCTATGGTATGTTCCGTTTTTATGGGCTTTGTTTCTTTCGATTAATTCACCTGTTTTTTCGCCAAACTTGTCATATATATTTGAGTATTCCATATGTACCTCCGGCGGTTTGCTTTTCGCTCTATTACTGACTTTGACCGCTTTTGACGTTTTGGGTAAAAGCGCTCCACATCACTATATCTTAAAGGCCTCAATCCATCAAGCAAAACACTTGATACATTGAGGCCCTTTGAATAATAAAATTTGCAATATTTACTCTGCAATATTATAAATCGACTTTACATCATACCCATTCCGCCGCCGCCCGGAGGCATCATTGGAGGCTCGGGCTCTTTAATATCCGCTACAATAGCTTCGGTGGTAAGGAGTGTAGAAGCTACACTGGTAGCATTTTGCAAAGCAGAACGGGTTACCTTTGTAGGATCGATAATACCTGCTTCAATCATGTCAACATATGTTTCTGTGAGCACATCAAAGCCGATACCTTTCTTTTGCTCTTTCATTTTGTTGACAATAACGGGACCTTCTAAGCCTGCGTTATCAACAATCTGACGTACAGGAGATTCCAATGCTTTAAGAATGATTGACGCGCCGGTACGCTCGTCTCCTTCTAAGCTGTTTAATACATCCTGAACACTTTTAGAAGCATGTACGTAGGCAGATCCACCGCCGTAAACGATACCTTCTTCTACTGCTGCCCGGGTTGCGGCCAAAGCATCTTCCATACGCAATTTCTTTTCTTTAAGCTCAGTTTCGGTCGCTGCGCCTACTTTGATAACAGCTACACCGCCGGCCAGCTTGGCAAGACGCTCTTGTAGTTTTTCTTTATCAAACTCAGAAGTAGTTTCTTCTATTTGTGATTTAATTTGAGCTACTCGTGCGCTAATGTCGCTTTTAGAACCTGCGCCGTCGATGACGATAGTGTTTTCTTTTTCTATCTTAACTGTTTTGGCGCGTCCGAGAGATTCCAAAGTAGTATCTTTAAGTTCCAGGCCCAATTCTGAAGAAACCACTTGTCCACCGGTTAAGATGGCGATGTCTTCAAGCATTGCTTTGCGGCGATCTCCAAATCCGGGTGCCTTAACAGCCACACATTGGAAAGTACCGCGCAATTTATTAACAACCAAAGTGGTGAGGGCTTCGCCTTCTACATCTTCGGCGATAATAAGAAGTCTTGCGCCGGTTTGCACCACTTGCTCTAAAACAGGCAGTAAATCTTGAACATTAGAAATCTTTTTATCGGTAATTAAAATATAAGGATCGTCAAGTACAGCCACCATTTTTTCCATGTCTGTTGCCATATAAGCGGAAACATAGCCCCGGTCAAATTGCATACCTTCTACTAAGTCCAGCTCGGTAAACATGGTTTTAGATTCTTCTACGGTAATAACGCCGTCACTGGAAACTTTGTCCATAGCGTCTGCTACCATATCGCCAACTTCTACAGAACCTGCGGATATAGCCGCTACTTTAGCAATATGATTTTTGCCGTCTACTACTTGGCTCATACCTTTAATAGCGGTTACGGCAGCCTCAGTGGCTTTGTGCATACCGTTACGCAAAATAATAGGATTTGCGCCGGCGGCAATATTTTTAAGACCTTCTTGTACCATGGCTTGAGCCAAAACGATAGCGGTTGTGGTACCGTCACCGGCGACGTCATTGGTTTTGGTCGCTACTTCTTTAAGCAATTGTGCGCCCATGTTTTCGAAGGCGTCTTCCAATTCGATTTCCTTAGCGATAGTCACACCGTCATTGGTGATGAGTGGAGTACCATACTTTTTGTCTAGTACTACATTACGGCCTTTAGGACCGATCGTTACATTGACTGTATTGGCCAGCTTATTAACGCCAATCTCTAAGGCGGCGCGGGCATCGATTGCATAATTGATCTGCTTTGCCATATTTTTCTCCTATTCTACTATTGCCAGAATATCACCCTGTTTAATGATGATAAACTCATCTTCGCCCAGTTTAACATCTGTACCTGCATATTTAGAGTATATAATGCGGTCACCGACTTTTACTTCCATTTTAATTTCCTTGCCATCTACTACTCCGCCGGGACCAACGGCAACTATTTCTGCCTGCTGTGGCTTTTCTTGGGATTGGGTTGGCAGTACTATGCCGGATTTAGTGGTTTCTTCCGCTTCCAGTTGCTTAATAACAACCCTGTCGCACAACGGTTTAAGCTTCATAAATTGTTAACCTCCTTATATTTTAATGGCTTATTGTATTTTATTAGCACTCGACTCGAGCGAGTGCTAATCGTGTGTTCTAGTTTAATATTTGACTATAGGATATGCAAATGTTAAAAAAAGGATTTTTTCATTAAAATGAGCGCTGAGAGATAATGAATAGAAAATTTTTCAAATATTCTTTAGCATACTGCTAATATCTCGTGAATGCTTCCTAATACGCCGTATGTTGACGTAGTGAGGGGTAAAAGTATATAGTTATGTAAGAGATTAGTGTAAATTTATAGTGATTTCGAATGAATTCATTATACTATAAACGAGGAGGCATACTTACATGAAATTGAATCGAACGAGTATCCAAAATCCAGCGGAATGGCAGGGATATAGCCTGCCGGGCTTTGAAGTGGCTCCTATGGTAGAGCGGACGAAAAAAGAGCCGGTTTGGCTGCATATGGGAGCGGGCAATATTTTTCGTGTTTTTCCCGCGGTTATGCATCAAGAATTGTTGGAAGCCAAGCTCATTGATCGTGGGATTACAGTTTGCGAATGTTATGACGAAGAAATTGTCCCAACGATTTTTACGCCCCACGATAATTTGACATTGGCGGTGACTTTAAAAGCCGACGGTACTACCGACAAAAAAGTGGTGGCCAGTATGGCAGAAGCCATTACGGCATCTTCTCAAAAAGCGCGGCTGATGGAAATATGTGCCGCACCTTCTTTACAGATGATCTCGTTTACCATAACCGAAAAGGGTTATAAAGTGTTGGATCCTTTAAATAGAGAATCGATGATGGGTTATGTAACCGATGGATTATTAGCTCGCTACAAGGCAGGAGCTTACCCATTAGCTCTTGTTTCTATGGATAATTGTTCTCAAAACGGAGCGGTGTTAAAAGCTGCCGTAAAATCAGTCGCGGAAGCCTGGGTAAAAGAAGGTTGGGCAGATTCCGGCTTTGTTCAATATATCGATAGCCTTGCATTTCCTTGGTCTATGATCGATAAGATCACACCTCGTCCTTCCGCCGAAGTGGCTGCCATGCTAAAAGATACCGGTTACGAGGATGCTGAAGTGGTCACTACCACCAAGGGTACGTGGATATCCTCTTTTGTTGCCGCAGAAGAATGTCAGTACCTTGTTATAGAAGACGATTTCCCCAACGGACGGCCTCCACTGGAAAAAGCCGGACTGCTTTTTGCAGACAGAGAAACGGTAGAACGGGTTGAAAAGATGAAAGTCTGCACCTGCCTTAATCCTCTGCATACTGTTTTAGCCATTTCCGGCTGCTTATTAGGTTATAAGACCATAGCCGAAACGATGGGAAATCCACATTTAGTGGCTTTAGTGAAAGAGATAGCTTATGTAGAAAGCATGCCTGTTGTAACAGACCCTAAAATAATTGATCCCAAATCGTTTTTGAGCGATGTTTTAGAAAAACGATTTAATAATCCTTTTATCGGCGATGCCCCTCAACGTATTGCTATGGATACATCTCAAAAAATACCTGTTCGCTTTGGTGAAACGTTAAAACTTCGCCGCGAAGCGGGATTGTCTGAGGAAGAATTAAAGGGTATCCCATTTTTTATTGCGTTATGGTTGCGTTATTTAATGGGACTTAATGATCAGGGAGAGCCTATGCCCGTGGAGTCCGACCCCCGTGCCGCAGAGCTTACCGCCCATTTCGTTGGATTGTCTTTGGGAGACGCCGGTCCTTACAATCTGGCGCCTATCCTAACTGATACCACTATTTTTGGTATAGATTTATACGCCGGCGATGGGATTTTGGGCAAAAAAGTAGAGACTTTCTTTGCGGAACTGATAAAAGGCCCGGGAGCCATATCGCGAAATTTAGCGAAAATGTGGAATTAATGACTGATTTTTAAGATTGCAATGCTCTGAAAATTTCAGTATGATATATCTAGTGGAAGTAGGACAAATGTAGAGAAGGGAAGACTAATGGACCCAGACAGTTTATTTAGCTTATTCATGATCGTTTTGATGCTTTTGCTGGGCACCTATTTTTCTGCAGCCGAAACAGCTTTTTCTGCTTTAAATCGTATTCGTATTAAAAATATGGCAGAGGAAGGCTCTAAGCGCGCTTCACTTGTATTGATGATGCATGACAGTTTTGATAAGTTGCTTTCTACATTATTGGTGTTAAACAATGTAGTCACTTTGATAGCTGCCGCCATTTCTACTTTGTTATTTATCCGGTACTTTGGACAGGAAGTTGGAGCGACACTGTCTACAGTAATACTCACGATAGTAGTCGTGTTTTTTGGAGATATTACCCCAAAAAGTCTTGCGAAAGAATCTCCGGAAAAGTTTGCCCTCTTTTGTGCACCGTTTTTGTATTTTTGTATGGTTTTGCTTACTCCGATCAGTTACTTGTTTCTTCATTGGAAAACCTTTCTTAGCAGGATATTTAAAACTTCCGGCGACGACGACCGTATGACGGAAGAAGAACTATATTCTTATGTAGAAGAAGCTCAGCAGGACGGGGTTATTGATGAAGAGGATAGGCAGCTTTTAGACAATGCGATTGAATTTAAGGATCGCCGGGCCAGTGACATCTTAACACCTCGTATTGACGTAGCCGGTATATCCGAAGAA
>Ga0123355_10017738_pt1 | contig 11256 bp, 8 predicted proteins | sample TergutEmb28metaG_3_FD_89872 | JGI IMG/M metagenome (GOLD analysis project Ga0123355, IMG submission 89872) | Embiratermes neotenicus P1 segment gut microbial communities from Petit-Saut dam, French Guiana - Emb289 P1 | ecosystem: Host-associated > Arthropoda: Insects > Digestive system > Gut ...
CTTTCATCATACGCTTGCGCAGGCAGATCAATATTAACTGCCTTATCCTCAAGTGCTGTCCCCCCATTGCCAGGAGCAACATAAATAGTCTCAACTGCAGCTGAGCGCGCAAGTCCGCGCACAATGGCATGTTCACGTCCACCACTGCCTATGACCAGAACGTTCACTAGCGACTCCTTTGCAGAAAGCCACGATGGATGGTTTGTTTACGGTCAGGACCCACTGCAATCATGGTCACAGGTACTCCCGCAAGTTCTTCTAGACGATCAATATAGTTACGTGCCTCTATGGGCAGATCCTCATACTTGCGACAACCAGTAATATCTACATTCCAACCAGGCATTTCCTCGTACACAGGCTTTGCATGATGGAAGGCACTTTGATGTCCCGGTATAGTGGTGTAAGTCTTGCCCAGATGCTCATAAGCAACACAAATCTTGATGGTCGGAAATTCAGACAGAATATCGAGTTTCGTAATGCAGAGATCAGTCAAACCGTTTACTTCTGCCGCGTATTTAGTAATAACGGCATCATACCAACCTGCGCGGCGACGGCGACCTGTTGTTGTGCCAAATTCACGCCCAACCTCAATGAAGGTATCGCCATCTGCATCAAACAATTCAGTTGGAAACGGACCCGAGCCTACGCGGGTAATGTATGCCTTTGCAACACCCATCACACGATCAATTCTTGTAGGTCCTACTCCCGTACCAACAGTAGCTCCACCCGCTGTAGGATTTGAGGACGTCACAAAAGGATAAGTGCCATGATCTACATCAAGTAGCGTGCCTTGCGCACCCTCGAACAATACCCATTCATCTGCATCGAGCGCACGATTCAGCAGCGGACTAATGTCATCAATATAGGACTTCAAGCGCTGGGCGTACTCCATATATTCTTCTGCAATTTGATCAACAGTATAGGTATCTAGCCCATACACCTTCGATAAGACATCGTTCTTTTCAATCAGAACTGCAGCAACCTTTTCGCGGAAAATTGAGCGATCAAATAAGTCCTGCATACGCAGCCCCATGCGTGATATCTTGTCCTGATACGCAGGACCAATTCCGCGCTTTGTCGTACCGATGAGATTTTCACCCAGTCTGCGCTCATGAGCTGCATCAATATCGCGATGATAGGGCATAATCAGATGTGCATTTGAACTGATTACCAGACGCTCACAACTGATACCCTCTGACTCTACACGGTCAATCTCATCAATTAGGACTTTCAAGTCCAGAACACAGCCATTCCCTATGACAGGCGTCACGTTATCATACATAACTCCACTGGGAATCAAATGTAGTTGCAGCTTGCGGTCACCCACAATGACGGTGTGTCCCGCATTATTTCCCCCTTGAAAGCGTGCTACATAATCATAGTCGCGCGATAGTAAATCAGTAATCTTGCCCTTGCCTTCGTCGCCCCACTGGGCACCCAATAACACCACACCTGGCATGTGCGTCCCTCTCTATATTGTTGGTTTATTGCTTGTCGCTATCTGCATTATCTATCGGTAATTTACAAACTGAAGGGGAATGTCGTAATCCTGTTCTTTCACAAATGCAATGACTGCCTGTAGATCATCACGGCTCGGGCTTGACACACGAATCTTATCGCCCTCGATTTGCGTCTTAACTTTTTTGAATTTTTGTGCCTTTATGTCTTTATTCAGGCGCTTAATCATTGCATCTTCAATACCGCTCACAATGGTGCCTGTAAAACGCACATTGCCCAATGACGCTGCCACTGGATCTGACCACTGCACTGCTTTTAGGTCAATGTCGCGTCGCACTAGTTTCGAGCTAAGCACATCTTTAACCTGACCGCCCACAAAGTCACTGGGGGCAGTTAGAGCAAACTCCTTTTTCTGCTTGTCAAAGTCAAGCGTTGACCCACTGTCCTTCAAGTCATAGCGCTGAGCTAGTTCTTTACGTGCCTGCTGAAAAGCATTATCAACCTCTTGATAATCAACTTCAGAAACTATATCAAAACTTGCATCTTTGCCCATGGATTATTCCCTCCTACGCCTTATTGCTACCCTTCAAGTATAGAGCAAAATACCGTACCAGAAAGTGTCTATTGCTCATTCACGCAACACACTGGTAATGTTTCCCCGTCCCCTTGAAAGAAAAGCAGGAGAAAACAGTTCTTCTGGCTACGCTACTTCACACACAGTCTTGATTTATACTAAGACCTATGCGCAAGAATGACCTTATACTTGACCGATACCGCGTACTTGAACAGTTGGGTTCAGGAGGCTTTGCCACGGTGTATCGTGCCTTTGATGAACGTATCGCACGTCGTGTTGCCATCAAAGTTTTGCCCTTAACTGACAAAAGCAGCAAGCAGGCTGGACGAACAGGGCAAAGCAGGCGAAGTACGTCCAATTCTCACGACAGCGCAAACCTTCCAGGGCTGGAAGAAGCACGCACCGCTGCAATGCTGTCCCATCCTGCTATTGTTTCGCTTTTTGACTTTGAAGTTGATCAGCAGCACGATGTCGCCTATCTAATTATGGAAGACATCGATGGCATTGCCCTTGCAGATATCCCTAGCGAATATTTGAGTATCGAAATTGTTGCTGCCGTCACAAAGGCTGTTGGTGATGCACTGAACTACGCACATAAAAATGGAGTATTGCACCTAGACGTAAAACCTGCCAATATCCTGATTGGTCATGAAGGTCAGATAAAACTGGCAGATTTTGGGCTGGCGCAGCTATCACGCGGACAATCTGGCAAGCACGATCGTGCCCTTGCAGGTAGTGTGGGTTACATGCCACTTGAACAGCTCAATGGTGAGGCAGTCAGCGAAGCAACTGACCAGTGGGCACTTGCTGCGGTGCTATATGAACTGATGTCAGACGAATATCCTTATTATGAAGAAGTATCACGCAAGGCAACCGTTGAAGCCATGACGCGCGCGCAGCAAAAGAATGAAGTTGCTCTGCTAGATTTAGGCGACATTGTACTTGAGGGCACATTTGCACGCGCACTTGCCAGAAATCCTGAGGTGCGCTTTGACAGCGTCAAAGATTTTACAAGCGCACTGCTGTCTGAACTGGGAGACCGACCAGCAGCAACCGCAGGCAAGCGCGAACTAAAAAAGGTCATTCCAGAACTGACAAGTGATGAGCCAGACGACCATGAAATGGACGCACTCCGCCGCCCTAAACGTACAAAGACTCGCAAGGAACCACGTGATCTGTCTGATTTTTGGAGATCTGCTGCAAGCATTGGCGTGCGCGTAGTGACTGCTACTGCGCTTGCGGTGTGCCTGCTTGCATGGGTTGCACCAGGCATTTTGCAACTGACGGGTAACAATCAGTGGCTAGTGGTTCAAGTGTCAGCGGGTATCTTTATAATTAGTGCAATTGGTGGGCTGCTAAGCGCAGCAAAACGTCGACGCAGAAGATAACACACATGCACCTAATGAGGGAATTTGAAGACCGCTTGGGTAACATCGTAGAGGGGACATTTGGAGCTATGTTTCGATCGCCCGTACAACCAGCAGAACTTGCGCGTGCCGCATCAAAAGAGATGTCTAAGTCGCGCAAGCTGGGACTGGACAAAATGTATGTTTCAAACGTTTATTTTGTCTTTGTTTCACAACGTGATGCCGACACAATGGGTGATCTCGTTCATACTGTCGAAGGAGAATTGGAAACATATCTGATGGCCTTTGCACGCGAGCGCGACTACCATGTTGTTACGCGACCTGTAGTACGCTTTTCCGTTGATGCGGATCTGAAACGCCTAGGCAAATTTGACATTATTAGCCAGCAAATGACTGCTGAAGCGATTTACGCTGAGCTGGGTTCTGTTGCAGGTGTAACCGATGGTATCGATGCAGCACAGGCACAAATGCCTGCCGCCGCTCCCCCTGTACCCGCACCGCAGGCACCAGCACCTGCCTCTGTACCATTATCAGTTGATGCTTGGGCAAATGCACCTGCTGCTGCACCAGCACCTGTTCCTGTGCCACCTGTTGCACCAGCGCCTGCGGTTGCTCCCGTAGTTGCACCACAGCCAGAGGCTCGTCCTGTAACCGCTGTTGTCAGCCACGCACGCATTAGCAGCCCTGAACTGGGAGAAGTTGCAATTGATCCTGGCCGCAGCTATGTTGCAGGCAGGCAGAGTACCTGCGACTTTCCTGTGTCAGATGCAAATGTATCGCGCCAACATGCAGAGATTTATTGGGATGGCGAGGGCTGGTCAGTACGTGATTTGGGCTCGACAAATGGCACCCTTGTTAACGGATATCGCATTGCAAATGTAGAGCTGCATGACGGTGACACAATTACTTTAGGAATTTCAACGTTCACCTTTCATGATCCAGGTGCGGGGCACGCATGATAGATGTCTTATTGTTTGCAGGGCGCGTTTTATTAGTTGCCCTGCTCTACATTTTCTTACTTTTTGCCATAAAAGCAGGGGTCGGACTGGTGCGCAGTGGATCGCGATCGAAAAAGAGCTCACAACTTACCCTGGTTATCACACAAGGGCCCAGTTCACTACTGGGAACGATTATGCCCATAACCTCAAGTATCGTCGTAGGGCGTGCGCCAGGCAGCGATATCTACGTACCTGATGATTTGATTTCTGGAAAACATGCACGTATTACGCCCGTGCCCGATGGAGCCATTTTAGAAGATCTGAATTCGACAAACGGAACCCTGCTTAATGGCGTGCCAGTGACACTGCCACAAAACTTATTAGTCGGTGACAAGATTTCAATTGGATCACTTGTCTTAGAAGTAGATGGCAGGTAAATAAGACATGAGCAAAAAACAGGCAAAACGATCGGCTCCTTTTGCAGCGGTGACCCATGTGGGCATTGTTCGTGCACTCAATGAAGACTCACTGCTGGCACTGCCTCCCCTCTATGCTGTTGCTGATGGCTTAGGCGGACATCAGTCAGGCGATGTTGCATCGCAAATCGCTGTTAACACCCTACGCGACACTGCTCCAAAACAGCTTGACCCTGTTGCCCTTGCGCGTGCAGTTCAAGCCGCGAATCATGCAGTGATCGCTGGCATCAAGAAAGGTGCTGGGCGCGAAGGCATGGGCACCACCATGACAGCTGCCATGATAAAAGACGGCAAAGCGGTTTTTGCACAGGTGGGCGACTCTCGTGCTTATTTGCTGCGTAATCGCTCGCTATCGCAGGTTACCGAGGATCATTCTGTCGTAGCAGCCATGATGCGCAGTGGTCATCTGACTGCAGCAGAGGCACGCAGTCATCCACAGCGCAGTGTTATCACTCGCGCGCTGGGCAGTGATCCAAACCTAAACGTAGACACCTATGAAATTCCCGTGCTGCGTGGTGATCGTCTGTTAATTTGTACCGATGGTCTGACCTCAATGATCGAAGATGCGCAAATTGAAGAAATATTGACAGGCAGCCTTGATCCTAATCGTGCAGCAGAACAATTAATACAGGCAGCACTTGATGCAGGCGGCAATGACAACATCAGCGTCATTGTCGTTGATGTCACAGAGGCACAAGGCGCAGATGCCGTCGCTGCCTATAAGCAGAAAAAGAAGCCCCGCTCAAAACTGTGGCTGTGGGCAATATTTTGGGCTGCATTAGTTGCTGGTGCCTTTGCAGGCGTCTACTTTGCAACAATGCACTACATTGAAAACCGTGCCTATTTAAGCATTGGAGATAGCGGGATTGTCTACATACATCAGGGCATGCCAGGAACATTTTTAGACTTTGATCTGACATTTCAGACAAACCCAACGACCGTTGAGTTTGATCTGCTATCCCCTGACGCACAAGCAACCTTAAACCTTGAGCCACAATTCCAAAGCAAAGAAGAAGCACTTGCTGAACTTCAAGTCATGGTAGATAGATCTCCCCTCTATCGTGACAACCTACCCGTCGTCGAGGCGCTTGAAGCTGGTGAGGATGATGACGTAGACGCAAGCGAGGCCGATGATGCAGAACAAGATACGCACGCGCAAGGCGACAATCCCTAGTGGGCACCAGAAGAAATACTGAACTACTGCTGCTGCTAGCAGCAGCTTTGCCCATTTTGCTGCTGTTTGCCCTAGTTGGGACACAGGCAGCAGGTGACTTTTCCTGGGAATATCTTGCTGTTCCTGCAGCACTGTTCCTATCATTTACTGTGGCACATATCGTTGTAAGATGGCGCGCACCTGGTGCTGACCCTGTGTTACTGCCCGTAGCTTTTATATTGTCGGGCATTGGTCTGGCCTTTGTCATGCGAATCGTTCCTGACGAGGTTATGACACAGGTAGTGCTGCTGTTTGTCGCCATTGGTGCCATGATACTGGTGTTGTTTGCCGTACCAAAGCTTGAACGTCTCACTGACTACAAATACACGATGTTTTTGGGCTGCATCATCCTGCAGATTTTGCCCTTTATTCCAGGACTTGGGCAGACTTATTGGGGCGCTACCAGATGGATCTCAATATTTGGATTTTCGTTCCAGCCAGGTGAAATTTCTCAGATTTTGCTGATTTTATTCCTTGCGGGATACTTATCAGACAATAGAGAACTGCTTAGCATTTCTACCCGTCGCCTGTTTGGTGTTATCTCTATTCCCGAACCACGAACCCTTGCTCCGCTTGTGGTCATGTGGGCAATATCATTCTTTATCATGGTCGCACAGCGAGACCTGGGTGCATCACTGCTCTTTTTCGCTGTGTTTCTCGCAATGATTTACGCAGCAACGGGACGTTTTGTCTACGTTTTTTCTGGACTAGGATTGTTTGGTGCTGGTGCTTTTGCTGCTTACAGCATGTTTGGCCACGTTCAGATTCGCGTGTCAAACTGGATTGACCCCTTTGTCGATCCCCTGGGCGAGGGCTTCCAGCTAGTGCAATCCCTTTTTGCTTTTGCAGCAGGTGGCATCTTTGGGCTGGGTCCTGGCAGCGGTATGCCTACACGCATTCCTCGTGTTGAAGACGACTTCATCTTTGCTGCTATTGGTGAAGAACTAGGTCTGCTGGGCTGTGCTGTCATCGTACTTTGTTTCCTTGTTTTAATCTACCGCGGACTATCCATCGCATCGCGCGCAAAATCAGATATGGCAGCCTTTACTGCCGTGGGCATTGTCGCATCACTAGGCTTCCAGTTCTTTGTCATCATTGGTGGCGTTACGCGCCTGATTCCTATGACAGGTATTACCGTACCCTTCATATCGAGGGGTGGAACCTCGCTGCTTGCCGTTTTTATCCTGCTTGCACTGCTACTGCGGGCTGGAGATGAGACAACAGGTATTGATTCCGAGATGAAATCAGTTGGCGGAGGACTTTCCGTACTGGGGCGTGTCGCCATTGGAAAACGACTTAGCATTCTGGCCGTGTTTTTCTCAGCCTTGATGCTTGCACTGATTGGAAACTTGACCTGGCTGCAAGTAATCCATGCACAAGCCTTGAACAACCATCCACAAAACACGCGAAACTTAGACGTAGAATCGCAAAATCCACGGGGTGCTATTCTGACATCTGACGGTATTGTTTTAGCCAGTAGTTCACCCACTGCGACACAGCAGGGGGCAAGCAGGACGGTTACCTATAGTCGTAGCTATCCCGAAGGAGACTTTGCCGCCCACATTGTAGGCTATCACTCAACACGCTATGGTCGTGCAGGTATCGAGGCTGCGGCAAATGACGCCCTGGTGGGAAGACGCACATTCTCGAACTGGAGTGATGTGCTTGACGCATCATTTGGCAGAGCAATACCTGGAAACGACGTTGTGTTGACGCTTGATTCAAGCGTACAGCATGCAGCACAAGGAGTATTGCAAGGTCGCAGGGGTGCTGTCGTTGTGCTTGACCCACGCACAGGAGCAGTGCTCGCAAGCGCATCTAATCCCACCTTTGATCCTAATGTGGTGACAGAAGAATGGGACGAATTGAGCAGTGATGAAAACGCTCCCCTGCTGGATCGTAGTCGCAGTAGTCTGACTGCACCTGGATCTACCTTTAAGGTAGTTACTCTTGCTGCAGCATATACCTACGAGGTTGCAACACCCACAACAGTGTATCCTGCTCCTGGCGTTATTGACATAGGAAATGCACCTGTTGCCAACTACGGACGTCAGAGCTTTGGAAACGTAGATCTAGAAACTGCCATGACATGGTCACTCAATACGGTGTTTGGACAATTGGCAGTAGACATAGGACCTCAACAGCTAGTGCAGCAGTCAGAAAGCTTTGGATTCAATCGCAGAATCCCCTTTGATTTGACTATTCAAAATTCGATTATGCCAGATCCAGATCTCATGACAACATGGGAGACTGCATGGGCAGGTAATGGACAGCCTGTAGGTCAACATGAGGACACTGATCCTGGTCCACAAGTGACCACCTACCAGATGGCTTTAGTTGCAGCAGGCATTGCAAACGATGGTGTTATTATGCGTCCCTTTGTGATTGACCATATTCTGTCTGCAGAAGGTGAACGTACCATACTTCACCAAACACGCCCCGCGCAAATGTCACGTGCAACATCACCAGAAGTCGCAGAGATGGTTACTGAGTCTATGATTCAGGTAACCAATGAAGGTACTGGTCGTGCAGCAGCTATCGAAGGAACTCAAGTCGCAGGTAAAACGGGAACAGCAGAAATTGGAACTGGTATAGCACCTGATTCTTGGTACGTTGCTTTTGCTCCAGCTGAAAATCCTCGCGTAGCCATTGCTATCATGATTGAAGGTGGCGGTGAAGACGGTCTGGCGACATCCGCTGCAAGAACAGTACTTGAAGCAGCACTGCAGGCAACACGCTAACGGATAGGTCTGACAAGTAGGCAGGCAGCTGCAAAGCTTGCAATAATTTTGAGTTCTGGACGCGCTCTGCATGCTTTTTTGTATTACAATTACTAGTACTACAGTAACGATAACTAAGAGGAGAAGTCTGTGCAAAATGTACTGATTGGTAGACGCTATCGCCTAACTGAAGAAATTGGTTCTGGCGGAATGGCCGATGTATATAAAGGCGTTGACGAGACCTTGGGGAATCGCCCCGTTGCAGTCAAGTTAATGCATGCACATCTTGCTAATGATCCCAGCTTTACCGCACGTTTTCAGCAAGAAGCAATGGCTGCTGCAAACCTGCAAAGCCCCTACATTGTCAATATTTATGACTGGGGACAAGAGACTCAGGCAGATGGTCAGTCGCTCTATTACATTGTTATGGAATACATTCCTGGCGAGGACCTCAAAAGCAAAATTCGCCGTGAAGGCGCATTGCCCAGCCAAAAGGTCGCTGAATATGCTGCCATGGTTTGCTCTGCTTTAACTGTTGCGCACGGATACGACATTATTCATCGCGACATCAAGCCGCATAACATCATGGTGCTACCTGATGACAATATCAAGGTCATGGATTTTGGAATCGCGCGTGCAGGCAATACTCAAATGACACAAACAGGCAGCGTACTGGGATCTGCTCACTACGTTTCTCCTGAACAGGCACAAGGTCGTCCCTTGACAGCAGCAAGTGACCTGTATTCACTGGGCGTTGTTATGTATGAGGCCGCAACAGGAAAGATGCCCTTTGATGGGGATTCTCCCGTTGCGACTGCGTTAAAGCAGGTGCAAGAGCAGCCTGTTCGCCCAACATCTATTAATCCTAATATAGACCCAGAACTTGAGCAGGTAATTGGCTATGCCATGGCAAAAGATCCGCGTGCACGCTACGCTACAGCAGATGCAATGAGGCGTGACCTAGTGCGTGTAGTTCGTGGCGAGCCCATTGTGGGGGCACACGGCAATGCCGATGATGATGCAACCGCCGTCATGGGTGCAGCTGGTGGCGCCGTGTTGGGTGGTCGTAGAGATCCTCAAGAAATGGATGGCACAACGGTTATGCCTGCTGTTGATGGAGTATCCCCCGCAACCCCCATGACACCTGCAAATGAACGATCTGTGGGCCCTGAAAAGAAAAAGAAGAACGTCTGGATATGGGTTGTACTGATTATTGCTTTACTTGCAGCAGCTGGTCTGATTGCCTGGCAATTGGGAGTTTTTGACCAAGATGAAGACGACCCCATCGCGACAGCCTATATGCCCAATGTTACTGGCTATACGCTAGAGGCAGCACAGGAGCGCTTGCGCGAAGAAGGCATTGCCATAATTGTTCCGCCCGAGATTGAGGCACTGCCCGATGAAGTGCTTGAACCTGTTTTGCCAGAAGCAAATCCTGACTTGATTACGATAGAGGAAGAATTTTCACCTGATGTTCCAGAAGGACACATCATTAGTCACGACCCAGAAGCAGGAGAGCACATTGAAGACCCCGTACATGCCGAGGTAACGCTCGTCGTAAGCAAGGGTATAGAAATGTTCCGCGTTCCTGAATTGCGCGGAATGACTCTGCAAGAAGCAGAACGTGCTGTTGCTGACGCTGACTTTGTCATCGAGTCAAGCACTGAGCATAATACTGAAGTACCTGCTGGTCAAATCATAAGTCAAGATCCCGGAGAAGGAAGGGAACTTCCTGGAGGATCTGTCATCCAAGTTGTTGTGTCGGAAGGCGTCGAGAATATCAATGTGCCCAACGTACGCACCATGACCAGACAACAAGCAAGCACAACACTGACTAATGCAGGATTCCAGGTAAATGTCAGCGAAGTATTTAACAGTGACGTAAGCGCAGGTGTTGTCATTGACCAGAATCCTCGCGAAGGTGCAGCCCTGCAGCGCGGAAGCACTGTTGAGATTACCGTAAGCAGAGGGCCAGAAAATGTGGCGGTTCCCAACGTGCTCAATAACACAGAAACGGCAGCGACAACTGCACTGACCAATGCAGGGTTTACCGCACGCACAATATATGCAGTTGGTGATTTTGGCGTGGTGATTGAACAAGAGCCACGCGCGGGACAGCGTGTATCACCTGGATCTACGGTAACGATTACTGTCGGCAGTGGAACTGACCAAGGCGAAGATTCCGGCGACTAGATATATGTAATGCAGATGCCCTAATCGAGGATTATGATTACGGCATCTGCCGCGTGACAATGGCGTGAAGTCTTACGTACTTCATCCCTGTAGCGCATAGCGTGCCAGTCGAAAGATCTCGTGTGCCGCAGATGAACAGCATGCAACTCGCGCTACCCTCTCCTTTGTGCCTCCGTAGCTCAGTGGACAGAGCACAGCTCTCCTAAAGCTGGTGTCGCAGGTTCGACTCCTGCCGGGGGCACCATATATCACAGGTTGCGCCTGCGGGCTTTACTTCCAAAACCAACACTTATCCATTTGCCAATGTGCGTGCTATC
>Ga0123355_10017739_pt1 | contig 11256 bp, 5 predicted proteins | sample TergutEmb28metaG_3_FD_89872 | JGI IMG/M metagenome (GOLD analysis project Ga0123355, IMG submission 89872) | Embiratermes neotenicus P1 segment gut microbial communities from Petit-Saut dam, French Guiana - Emb289 P1 | ecosystem: Host-associated > Arthropoda: Insects > Digestive system > Gut ...
CAGATTTTTCCCTGTGCCCAAAAGGGCAGGGAAACATACAGGCCTTCCCCGGGGGGCCCTTTCCTTTTCCCGGGGCCACCCGGGGGGGTTAAAACCCCCCCCCCCCCCCGAAATTCCGAAGGCCATCCAAAATCGTACCCAACTCTACCCGATTGTGAAAACTATTAAAAATTGCTGAATTTAGGATGCCAATACCCCAAGATATTCGGAAAAAAGGCAGTAACATTCTAAAACTACCCAGGTTCGCAATTGTTTTACATTAGCAATGACAAATAAATTGGTTGTCATCATAAATAGTGATAAAGTACCAAAAATTAAGAAAATTTTACTATATGAAATGAAATTCCTTGTACGAAATTACAGCTGCCTCCAGAACCCCTGACTACAGGGCTACCGCCCCCAGATTACCGTTATCTCTGTCATCTGTCTTCAACTGAATTTGTTGAACCCCCCCCCCCCGAACGAAATTCCTGGATACGCCACTGACATTGGTAATTTAGTGTGTCTCGTATTCATGACGTTACGGTAACAGGTAACGACCTGTGGAAGAGTCTGGTGCTTCCGACTGCGCGACCATCATTTTTATTTAAAGCTGGCTCATTTTTCTAGTACGAATGTATTGTCAGACCCAAGCTGCTGTCAAAGTTTCTGTTTCTGCTGACATGTTTCGATAGCCGGAAAACTCTTTTTTCAGGTCCCAGGACGGAGGAGAGCAGCCGTTGTATAACGAGGGCGGGGAGAGTCGCCGGCTGACGCACCGGGAGTTGCAGATGCTGCTGCGTCGGGAAGGCGGTGAGGAAGGGCGCCCCGTGGACTGCTGCCCTTCTGTGGAGGAAATGGTGGAACCTGAGGGCGGTCGGAACAAGGACGACATGTACGTACTGCTCTTCCGGAACGGCGACATTCGGCAGAGGTTTTACGAGTACTCGTGTAAAGAGAATGTAGTGGGTAGACCGTGTCGGTTCTTGGACAGGCGGCTGCATAATCAATCACGGTGTGTTCAGAAATTTTCGTACACATATGCGATTGTGAGAAACCCCGCAGCATCGGCGTCGTCTGCGGAGTCTGGCTCCGGGGACCCCCAAAGGCACCATCACCACCACAGGCCCCAACACTTGACCGCCCTTCCTCTAACCACTTCAACGCCTAACTCTTTTGGTGGCTCGGAGTGGATGCTCGACTACATCCGTGTACGCAGTGGATGTGGATGTGAAGTGCTGCCCAAACCCAAGAAGAAGCGGTCGGATACTAAGGGCAAGAAAAGTAAAAACAAAAAATTCTATAGTGAAGACGACTTACAGACCTAAAAACGTGTAAATCTTAGTATTAGTGATTATTAATGTAATTATAGTTATGTTGTTATACTGACATTTGATCCTGTCAGCGCACGTAGTCTCCCCTCAGAATGTATTACGCTTATTCATCAGTTGAAGAAGGCACAGGGAAAAGATTGTTATGTTATATGGCTATATACAGGTTATTTTCCACAATACCGAACACAGGACATTGAAGTAAAATGTTGGGCCTTAAGCAGTTACTGAGGTTTTGACTTCAGAATGCAAAATTATCAAAACATTTCGGTGAACAGGTCATACTGAAAACCAAACCTTTTCATCAATTGGACCAGAGAAACTGGGCCTCACTAAGTTAAACAGCCAGCAAAGATCTTTATCGTTACACCGTGCGTTCTGTAGTTTATTTAATTAACACACCGACAAATGCACATATAAATGTTATTTAATAAATCTAAAATTTAAATTAAAATACTTAAAACACTCCTACATGTTTCGATCACACGATCATCCTCAGGGAGCAAACATTGTTCCTTGCTGAAGTTATAGTTTAAAAAACACTCAGTGATTTATTTGTGGCAGCATGTCGTGTGTTATGTGTGAGTCGTACGCTGTTCAGAATGAGCCTGGCTATGATAATGCATCGTGTGCTATATGTCACACGATGCACATCCATAGCCAGTCTCATTCTGAACAGCGTAGGACTCACACACAACACACGACATGCTGCCACAGCACCAAGTTAACATAATGAAGTAAATCACTGAGTATTTTTATTTAAACTATAACTTTAGCAAGGAACAATGTTTGCTCCCTGAGGAAGGTCATGTGATCAAAACATATAGGAACGTTTTAAGTGTTTAATTTAAATTTTAGATTTACTAAATAACTTATGTGTGTGCATTTGTTGGTATGTTAATTAAATAAGCCAGCAAAGATGTTCTTACGGGTCGATTCTTTTACATATTCATCACACAAAATATAATACAGTCAGTCAGTTTCAGATTTAGAGGGTCACATTTGACTTACAGGACCTAATTTGTCAGTCTGTGATCCAGGACACAGAGCTCTTTAGCTGGCAAAGGGTAAGGATGTATAATATATTTTTAACATTACGCTTTTTATCATTTTGTGATGTCACATTGTCTCCACAGTAAATTTCAGATGAAACTTAAATCCTGCAAACACTCCTACCTTTATTAACCTTTTGGCGCCTAACGATGACTATAGTGGTTGTACTGCACCGCTAACCTCTAAATGTTGCATTTTATGTATTTATTCAACAAATATAGGTACTGAACATTTTAAACATGGTGTACACTCTCCGTTTTTTCCTCTTCAAAATGCAGTTTGCTTCATAATTCTAACATATTTGGTTCCTGTTTTATTCACATTTTATATACAGGGTGTGCTAAAATTTAAAAAAAAATAATTCCGGCGCCAAAAGGTTAATAAGCCTACAGAGTGGTCCTGTTCAGGTGTCTTACCTTGTAGCTGTCTTTTTTGGCGGGATATCGCTCTTTTACAGCTGTTGTTACAAAATTTATCATGTCATATAATTTTAGTTACAACTTTTTCATGTGTGTTTTTTCAATCCAGTCAATATTTTATTATGTAGATGGAACTATTAGTAAATTAATACTACAGTTTTTCCATTTGCTCATTAAGTCATCACTGTGTTAACAATTATTTTTATTATCAGACTTAAAAGTTTTAACTGCAGTACCTCTGTGAGGCATGTGTGCATATATGGTTTTAAATTCAGATTTATTTTTGTCTGTCTGAATGTGCAACTGTATCTTTCAGTTTAGACCATTGTATTTTAGGGCTATTTGATGTGGCTGGGTGACAGAGTGGAATGAACTTGAAGCACGAGAGAGAATGTGCCATAGTAGCGTGAAATATGTGTACCCCTTTTTTATACTGTAAGGAAACAGATTTGTGGTTTGTTTTAGTGGCAGTGAGTATGAATGCCCTCATTACTCATATAAACTGTTATCTGCAGGTAGCTCAAGGCCACATCAAACCAGGCAACATTATGGCCAGTTTTCTCAGGTGCTTTTATTATTTTACTTATTACTATTATTATTATTTGTATAATTTAATTAACGGTCATTCCTGAGGTGTTCGTCACATCTTTGTGTACTGTATATGCAAATCTTTTCTTTCAACATAAAAGTGTAAATTTTTCCTGTACCTTCAGTAATTTCGGGTGGTAAAGAGACCTGTCTAACTTATAATAAATTATGGCAGTTTGGGCTTATGAACTTGCCCAATATCGAATTTACACAGAGATTGAAACATAACTCCAATGTGAGATATGCTTGCAGAGCAAGGATCCACCATTGCCATGTATTTTATGGTATGAGTTGCACACTTACTTAATTACTTACTTACATACTCACTTACTTAAATGCTTACCTACTTATTTGCTCACTCCATGGAGCAGAGTCTTTCTTGAGAAGCTACCTGGTTCTCCGTTACACAACAAATGCCCACCATTTTATGGAACATGAAGGTTCATTACCTCATACACAGGTGCCCACTGCCTGTCCCTGTCCTGAGGCAGATTAATCCAGTCGATGCCCTCACATCCAAATTCCTGAAGATGCATCTTAATATTATTTTCCCATCTAGGGCTGGGTCTTCCATGTGGTCTCTTTCCCTCAGGTTTCCCCACCAAATCCCTGTATACACCTCTACTATCCCCCATATGTGCTACATGCCCTGCCTACTTCATCTTCTCAATTTTATCACCTGAACAATGTTGGATGAGGAGTACATTTCATGAAGCTCCTCATTATGAAGTTTTCACCATACTCCTGTTACCTCGTCCCTCTTAGGCTCAAATATTGCCCTCAACACTGTATTCTCAAGTGCCCTCAACCTACGTTCCTCCCTGAATGTGAGCGACCAAGTTTCACACCCATACTTAAACAAAAGGCAAAATTATAGTGCTGTCTATCTTAATCTTTAAATATTTGAATAGCTAACTGGAAAACAAAAGATTTCACACTGAATGAAAGCAAGCATTCACTGACTTCAGTCCGCTCTTAATTTCTTCCTGAATTGAACTCTGATTTGTTAAGGTTGTTCCCAAATATTTGAACTGTTCCACCCCTTCAAATGAACTGTTATCAATCTTCATATTGTGATTTCTTCCTGCATTCTGATCTTGAGACATGACCATGTACTTAGTTTTTTCAGTATTCATTTCTATGTCAATCTCCATACTACCAACTAAAAAAAGCTACTGTGTTTTCCATTATACTATGTATGCTTGCACCCATTATATTAAGAACATCAGTACAAACCAAAAGCAAAGGTGTACCATTTAATTATGAGTTGCACACAGTTCAAAAACTTAGTTGTGCCAGGGAAAGATAACTGTTATGTAATATGTATACTATTAGTTGATGCTTTTTTATTTACAGAACTATATTGCTATACATTTCTTCTGTTCGATCAAATTTGGGACTTCTGTCAGAACTGTAAGTGAAGTCCCAAGAAATTTGTATTTGTTGTGTCCTTCATTTGAACGAGCTTTTTGAAAATTATATTTTTGTTCCTATTGTCTCAAAACTTCAATAATGTGAACTGATAGCAGAACTAATATATTTTTGTCCTACATATTTTACTCATTGTACTTTCCAGACAAATCATTTGAATGTAATCACTATTGGTAGTACTGCAGGTTGTATCTCAAGTCATGACCATCACCAGAAGAGTACCAGCATACATAAGCTGTACAAAACCTCTGAATATGGTTATAGTAAATAAAAGAAGGTTCATACTTAAAAAAAAAACTATGTTCAAGCAAATGTCCATAATATAGTTTTAACACCATCTACACAAATCCTTGTAGTCCACACATCTAACAAAAAGTACAGTGCAAATTACGGTATGGATTCGCTTAAGCTAAGCTACTATGACATTAGCAGTCACATGAGCAGAAACAGAATTACAACAGGTGCCACACTGGAGCATGGGGTGCTAGAAAAACTGTATTTGCTGTGTGAGTACTGAAAGTCAAGGGGGTTCAGCTACCTGTATTAATGACTGTCACTGAAATGTAAGCTTACAAAAGTCACAGTAAATTACATCTCTCCTCCCTGAATTCACAGAAAGTCCTGTTTGAAGTGAACAGACTGATGATTTCATGTACTTCCATGCAACATAATAATTTAGTTCTGTGTAATTACTGTTCGAAGCACTCTGAAATTCTGGAGTGGTGTTAAAGTGACAAGCCATACAGCCATATCCCAAACACCAGTGTTCAGATACTCTACTTGTTCAAGTTCTGTAAAATACGAATGTATGATAGTTTCTCCTCTGTGATTTCTACTTGCAGCACTAATTAAATCATCCATTCAAATGTAACAAGTCAGTTTAGTGTATTAACGTTAATCTCTCTCTCGAACACTTTTGCCACTTTAACAAGTTATGTGACTATTAGTATTACCTTAATCTCTGTCCTGAACCACAGATCTTCAAACAGTATTCTGAGAAGAGTCAAAATAATTTAGAGGTGCCAGTCTGAATTACTGGTAAATCAGTCTCTCTATTTGGGCATATTAAACAATGCAGTTATGAAAACTAGCATTTTTATTTACACATTTTTTTAAATAGTAATTTACTGTAGTTAATTTCAACAGAAACTGAAAGAAAATATTTTAACCGCATTAAATTTGATGAAGTGCACAAGACCTCCTTGCATGATAGCTGTCTCTGCTTGGAATAATATCTCTAAATAACATTTTTAGTACAGTATTATGGTTGAAGTATGTATTATATTTAATCGAGAAGGTGTACCTAGCTGTCATGTTGTATCTATGAACTGCAAGGTGTTCTCCCTCAGAAATATACAATGTGAACTAGAACATAATATTGCCATTTCCAGTGTATGATAGATTTCCGTAAATATGAAATACTTATACAATATAATCATGTTTTGTGAAAAGTGATAGGTCCTTTGTACTATAACTGAAAATAAAATGTAGTAAGATGTGTTCGATGTAAATAAAATTTTGGGCCTACCTTGTCAGTGTTATGTGATTTTTATTTATTTTGACATTCAGAGGATTTGTGCATCGTGATATATTCTTATAATAAAACCAACAAGAAGCTCTCATTTCTCAAATTTATTTTTGAAATAGTACTGTACATGTTTCGGACAGTATCTCTGTCCCATCATCAGGTGTCTAGCACTGTACACACAGCAATAGTCACAGGTCATACAAGTTATGCTGACTGCTTGCTAGCGGGATCAGGATGGAACTGCAGTTCCGTCCTGATTCCGCTAGCAAGCAGTCAGCATTCTTTGTATGACCTGTGCCTATTGCTGTGTGTACAGTTCTAGACACCTGATGATGGGACAGAGATACTGTCCGAAACATGTACAGTACTATTATTTATCTCAGTAATTAACCAACTTGATGCCCAAAATTTTTGTTTTACAATAAGTTTATTTCATTCCGCTACGTGTTTTGAGCACACGTGCTCATCATCAGGAGGTCAAAATTGCATTACACAGCCTCTGGTATCATCACACCTATAGGTGGCTGTCTCGTGCACGAGATGGTCACCTATAGGTGTTATGATACCAGAGGCTGTGTAATGCAATTTTGACCTCCTGATGATGAGCACGTGTGCTCGAAACATGTAGAGGCATGAAAGAAACTTACTGTAAAACAAAAATTTTGTGCATCAAGTTGGTTAATTACTGAGATAAATATACTGATATGCACAGTCAGCAAAACGTCAAAAAATGTAGAATCCTATTCCAAAAATAAATTTTGAGAAATTAGTGCTTCTCATTGGTTTTATTACAAGATCATAATTTATATTTTTCCACAGTTCCCAGTAATTCTTCAGTTCAGAAAGTTTTTTTTATTATGTGTCATTAATGCATACAGACACAGACACACTTTGCACTTAGAGCAAGCCCTTATTTAATGCAATAGTTGTGTTCCTGAAGAACTGGTAATAAATTAAAAAAAACATAAAATAAAGAAGTATTTCTGTAAGAAATAATGGAATAGATAGCGATTAGCATAATAGAACAAAACCAGCTGCAGGGTATTAAACCAAATATTAGGGGGGCATAAATTTAGGAGTGGCGTATGTTTGCAAGGTATATTAATGAAAAGTGGCTTCAACAAGTGGGCCGTGAAACGAGAGCTACGTGTCTGTTGAAGTGTGTAGATAAAAAGCCGAGTAAGACTACATATTGACATCCATCTTGACACAGTGTTTGTGTTATGCAGACCTATAAGTTTTAAACTAAGTTCAATGAAAGCAATAAATGGAATGCTAATTTCTAAAGCCTCAGGTATTCTTTTGCTATACATCACACATTATGTTCAAAGGTAAGTGAATTGAAGTCCAGTAAGGGAGACCAGGCCTGCTTCTTATACTTTTTTTTCCCCCCAAAATTTTGTGCCACTATATGTATTGAAATGATACTGATGCACAACGTTACTCACATCGTTTCCTTTTAATGTTACATGTTTTATTTGGTCTTTGTTATCGATATTTAAGAACTATTTTAAGTCGTCATCGGGGATATGCAATGCAACAAGTTGGCCAGTTGTTTTTTTATTGATATTAACAGTATGCCCTATTACAGAGTTATACTACATGGTTTGCATTACTTAAACTTTAGTTTTACAATAAACTTTTACATTTAATAATAAAAACTATAGTAAAGATTAATTATAACATCAATAATAATAATAATTATAATAATATTTTGACGCCTAAACTTACAATTAACCCTTTAAACGCCGAATTAAATCCCATCTGCCATCTGCTGACATAATTAGGAACTCACCATATTCTCCACGTTAGCAGGGTAAGGGTTAAAAATATTAACATACATTCTCTCAGATGTATCTATCTTTTATAGTAAAGTGTCATTACAGATCTGTAAAGTCTATGGATTTGACGAATTTTACAAAAATTTGTAAATAATTATTGAAAAGTGTTTCATTCATCATAGGCCAATTGCCACAAGTGTTTTTATTTGTTTTATCATTTCATTCCTTTGGTTACATAATTTTTTACATTGAAATATTAAGTGATTTGTAGTTTGTTTTTTCTCTTCCTCAATTTGCCAGGTATGGGGTACAATGTTACACTGCAAGGGGCTAGTTGTAGCAGTCCTTTACAGCAGCAATACAGATATGCTCTTAAGTTTTGTTATATTTATGTTATTATTGTTAACATGTCTGTGATGTTAGTTATATCTCAATTAACAGTACCTGTTTGTGATCACTGAATTTTATATTTATCTCAGTAATTAACCAACTTGATGCACAAAATTTTTGTTTTACAATAAGTTTATTTCATGCCTCTACATGTTTCAAGCACATGTGCTCATCATCAGGAGGTCAAAATTGAATTACACAGCATCTGGTATCATCAAACCTATAGGTGGCCATCTTGTGCACAGGTTGAGAGAGGACTGGTTATAAAAGAAAGACCTAAAACGGAAAATACAGCTCGGAGACAAAAACAAAAAAAAAAGAAACACTTTTTCTCGTTTCACACGGAACGGCCAACTGCGCTGGGAGACTGCCGAGTTCGGAGGAACAAATGTACTTCCCATCAGGTAGCGGGTGGAGGCACTGCAACTGGCGGTTATCAGGCGAGTTCGCAAAATTGCGAAAGCTATTATTAGCGTCGGGGACCGCGGTAGCACAGTATTAACCCTTTGACGCCTAAAGACACCTATAGTGGTCGTACCGCACCGCTAACCTCTAAACGTTTCATTTTATATATTTATTCAACAAATGCAGGTACTGAATATTTTAAACATGGTATATACTGTCCGTTTTTTTCTCTTCAAAATGCAGTTTGTTTCATAATTCTAACGTGTTTGGTTCCTGTTTAAGACACATTTTATATACAAATTGTGTGCTAAAATTTAAAAAAAAAATAATTCCGGCGCCAAAAGGTTAAGGTGCTGTGCTACAATTCGGAAGGTCACCGGTTCGATCCCGGCTAGTGTCAGTGGATTTTTTTATTGACATAAAATCCTTCTGTTCGCACTATGGCCCTGGGGTCGACGCAGCCTCTAACAGAAATGAGTACCAGGAGTATTTACTGGGGCAAAGGCGGCCGGTGCGTAAGGCTGACAACCTTACCACTATCCTGTGCCGTTGTCACGAAATCTGGGAACCTTAACTTCCTGGAACCCTTTGGGTCACTCCAGGCCTGTAATGGGACTGATTTACTGCTTTTTATTATTAGCTTCATCGTGTCTGTCTGTCCGCATGGAACAACTCAGCTCCAACTGGACTAATTTTTATGAAATTTGATATTTAAAAAATTTTCGAGAATGATTCGAGAAAACTCAAGCTTTATTAAAATCTGACAAGAATAACGAGTACTTTACATACAAACCAGCGTGTATGTATGTATGATAATATTTCGCTGGTTTCTTCAAATAATGAGAAATGATTCAGACAAGAATGTAGAGAAAGTTAAAACACACTTTTCATGTCCAGTAATTCCCCCCCCCCAAAAAAAAAAAAGTTATACCGTTTATGAGACAATGTCAAATATCGTCTTCGCTATAGAAGTCTGGATGTTAATGATTAATCGGGGCTGACAAAACCAGAGCAAACATCGGAATCCGCCGTTAATATAAAACGCCTGTTTTGGAAGCAAAAAGTATAATAGCCTAAATGTTCTGAAGAACGGTGTTAATCACAAAAGAGACCGATCTCACTTATTGAAAGTCGGAGCTTGCCGGACCTTCGAACTGATTAGCCCAGTGGCACGACCGTGGAGGAAGACGACTTGCCAAGTACGTGATATTTTTATGTGTCATGGGACCGTGCAACGCAATTCTATGTCAATAAACGTCCAACAAGATGCAACTGTACGCAGATGATTTTATCTGTAAACTGCTCTACATGTTTCGGGTGGTTTCTCCACCCATCATCTGGAGCACAAATAACTGTATCTACAGCATATGGTATTACTCAACCGTTGCTGCTTCCTGTCGCTATCGTGCAGGAGTTGAGAATCTAACCTAAACTATCCTAACCTGTCAAACAAGATGCAACTGTGCACAGTTTATTTTATCTGTAAACTGTTCTACGTGTTTCGGGTGGTTTCTCCATCATCATCGGGAGCACAAATAACTGTATCTACAGCATCTGGTTGATACTAGTCAAACGTTGCTGCTACCTGTCGCTATCGTGGAGGAGTTGAGATTGAGTCTCAACTCCACCACGATACCGACAGGTAGCAGCAACATTTGATTGGAGTCTCAACTCCTCCACTATAGCGACAGGTAGCAGCAACGGTTGATTAGAGTCTCAGCTCCTCCACTATAGCGACAGGGAGCAGCAACGGTTGTTAGAGTCTCAGCTCCTCCACTATAGCGACAGGTAGCAGAAACGGTTGATTAGAGTCTCAACTCCTCCACTATAGCGACAGTTAGAAGCAACGGTTGATTAGAGTCTCAACTCCTCCACTATACCGACAAGTAGTAGTAACGGTTGATTAGAGTCTTAACTCCTCCACTATCACGACAGGTAGCAGCAACGTTTGATTAGAGTCTCAGCTTCTCCACTATACCGACAAATAGTAGTAACGATTGTTAGAGCCTCAACTCCTCCACTATCCCGACAGGTGGTAGTAACGGTTCAATAGAGTCTCAACTCCTCCAATATACCAACAGGTAGCAGCAACGGTTGATTATAGTCTGAACTCCTCCAATATACCGACAGGTAGCAGCAACGGTTGATTAGAGTCTCAACTCCTCCACTAACCCGACAGGTAGCAGCAACGGTTGATTAGAGTCTGAACTCCTCCAATATACCGACAAGTAGCAGCAACGGTTGATTAGAGTCTCAACTCCTCCACTATACCGACAGGTAGCAGCAACGGTTGATTAGAGTCTGAACTCCTCCACTATACCGACAGGTAGCAGCAACGGTTGATTAGAGTC
>Ga0123355_10017740_pt1 | contig 11256 bp, 6 predicted proteins | sample TergutEmb28metaG_3_FD_89872 | JGI IMG/M metagenome (GOLD analysis project Ga0123355, IMG submission 89872) | Embiratermes neotenicus P1 segment gut microbial communities from Petit-Saut dam, French Guiana - Emb289 P1 | ecosystem: Host-associated > Arthropoda: Insects > Digestive system > Gut ...
AAATAATAGGTTCTTAAGCTCGACCTGATGATGACCCCCAAGGGTCGAAACATGTTGTAATTTTAAACCTACAATTAAAGTTGTGTTGACGGAAATTTATATGCTATTTATAATAGACTTATTGATATTCCCGTAAACGGGGAAAATAAGGAATTCAACGAATAGAAACCAACAGGCCAAAGAGCGTTGAACGTTAAATCAGATGCATAAATTTACAAAGGCGGGTTTGAGCAAAAAGGCACTAACAGGGCCTTGGTGTATTCTTCAGGTTGAATGGATATGCCAGTAGCAACATTGCTGCTTCACACATGCAACATTGCAAATTAAATTATACACAACACATACATTTTGAAAAAAATTAATGGTCCACATTTTTGTGACTCATGGTCAGGGCCAAGTTTACTGGCCATGACTATGATCTAGAGTACAGCCCAAACATTAACACAGCATTGGAACTAGCATTTCAATAGCTTGTAAATGGGCTCAAAATGAGCTTCCTGGTTCCATTTTTTACAGCAGCATCATAAAAAATGTAATTTCTTTAATGTGAGTAATGCTTGTCACAAATAAACCACACAGAACACAGTTACAGCTTGGGGTTTTACTTAATTCTACAGGGTCTACATCTTAACGAAATTTCACTGAAATGCAAAGTGGTTGGAACAACCAGTTGACAGCTATGACAACATACGAAGATGCATCGGGTCCCTCAATTTAGGGAGACCCTGAGATGGCTGGCTGTATTTCAAATTTTGTGTCCAACATACTTTTGATGCAAATTTTTACACCGCTCTACCTGCACTGTCAATTAACGATTATGGATAGGTAGGGCCCCTACAAGGTCTTCAACCAGCTCTGCGGTTAAGATGAAAAATGCATGCATGTTCATATGACATAGTCCATTTATGTAATAATGATAGCAGCAGCTATGCCTGTGCAGCATCAAACAGTACAACAGTTCACGAAGAATGAATATGACAGGACATGGAAGGAGGCAGTCATGGCCAATAGTCGTTAAGTCCTTAGAAGCACAAAATCTCTTCCTTATACACGCAATAACAGTTCTTTTAAACAGCACTTCATTATAGGCAGAAATGCAACAATCTTACTGCAAATTTTGTCAATATGGGATTGCCAAGATTGCATATCCAAAGGAAAATGGCATTTATTTTCCAGTAACATTTTTCTTTATGGACCTTTATGACACAGACATGTTGATATGCTTTCTTTCCAACAGAACAGAAAATGCTGTATTCTGTAGTGTTCCAAAATGTCAGCACATAAAATTTAGATGCTGGGGAATCACCACACCAAAAGAATAAATACAACACTCACAATATGCTGAAGTTTGAAATCAAGTATAGAAATTCTTTTATTTAAGCTGCCATAAGGATTGTTCAATTAACGTATTTTGTGGTGCTATGTGTATTGTTAGGGGCCAGTAACTTCTGGATTTGGAGGTTCAAGGATATGGTCCTGACTGTACATTCCCACCTCCTTTTCCTCCCTCCTTGACCTGTGCTCTCATCCCACAAATCTCGAGTTACCAATTCTGAAATAATAGCTAAAAGCTAACACACCCCTTATGTTTCACGCATTATGAAACATCATCAACATACATGATGAAAAGCACAGGACCAAGTACACAGCCCTGGGAATCCCCACATTTGTCAGACATTCTGTTGGACAAGTATGAGATATCTGTACTTGCAACCATTGATGTGTATGAATGTCAAATTTATATCAGATGTTTCCAATTTGTACTACTTATGTCTTGTTGGTATTCGACAAAGTCGAGTGCCAAATAGATGATAAAATTTAATCACATTTTATGTATCCCCATTGTGATATATAATCAGGAAGCATCTTATGCTCAGTACAAGCAAATGCATCTGACAGATTCAATACAATTACTGGTCATGTCACAATTCCAATATCCAACCATGCTGTGTATGGTAGAGGCAACTAACTGCATTATTTGTTGATTTGGATTTTCTGGAACCAAACTGTGACTTAAGAAATAATATATCAAGACACACAATCAATTTCATTGCTATAATCTCTTCAGTGCTTCAGACACATAAATAACTACAGTAAGTGGCCAAAAATTATTTACTGCTTTTATCCTCCTTTGAGAACTGATTTCACCATACATTTTTAAAAGGAAAATGGCAAGGTTCGATTTCTGTTTCATACAGCACCCTTTTCACAACAAGTAGGGGTTGTCAGCTACGAAAAACAGCTCTTAAAACAAATGAGCTACCATCCAGTCCTGTTGATTTTGTATTTTTCATGCTATCAGCTATCTGAAGTCAAATTCTATAATCTGGCTCTAACGAAGTTCTGATCTAGGTGAAGTAAATGAAGTATCGAGTAAGTGCTGGGGATGACAGTGCCATCGCATTATCTTGCATAACAAGAAATTAACACCTGTTGGGGTGTGGTGAGATTGGTATTCGGAGGGAAATAACGTCATTATCTGCATAAAAAGCAGACGGAACATACTCCTAATCAGAACCATATTTTATATTTCGCAGGAAACATACGACAATAGCAACATTTTAGTTTACGTCCTTTAGTGACGACTTTCAGACGCCGGTACAGCCACAGGTACTTTTTCGCAACTTTGCTAATAGTAAAGATGACCTTGAGAACTTGTCTTCGTCAAAGTTTCTTCAGCGAAATCAATACTAACGCGATGCGGAAAGTACATATGCGAGCCTGGACGCTTAGATACACTATGCTACATGCCGACGTAATAATTCAATCAAAGTTAAGGCCAAGGTACTAAGCGTTCCTTCTAACAATTGTCACGTAAGTTTTATGGGTGTTAATCGTGAGCATTAAACAACGATTAAGTTAGTAACTATAGGTTTCATGCCTCTGCAAAAGGGCATAAAACGTTTCCATCACATAAAGTTCATGTTTACGAATGAGCGGATCTTCCCAATTTTGTGCGTAACAAAATAAAAATCACTGCAGAAAAAAGATAATGAAATTAAGCATCGCATCGGGTCGTTACATCTTACAACACCGTAATACCCTGCATGACTGTTACAGGAATTCAGAAATGTTTTGTAGTCTTTTATCTGAAAGTATCAATAAAACTGCAACTTGCTCCGGACTGTTTGGCAAGTGCGCCTGTGCTTTGACTTCGAGAAAAAGTGCTGGGAGCGTAACCCAAAATGTTTAAAAGTTTGTACTTGCCTGGTGATTTTGAATGGAAGCTTTAAGTTGGTTCTGAATATTTATAATGTCTGCCTTTAATGATTTGGACACCTCCATTGCACAATTTGTACTCTTGTATATCAAACACACAAATCGGCACTTTCGATGACGATATTAAACCGCCTGGATCGGCACTTTCCGAAGTGAGGCAGTGGTCTTCGCCTCAGTTGTGGGAGGGGAGGAATTGTCCAATAGCATGAAAAGAAAAGGCAAATACCAAATCAGACTTCATTCTTCTGCTGACCCAGTTTTGAATTTAAACATTACTCCTTATTTAGTGATTCTAGAAGTTTCAAGTCAATATCAGTTAATAACGTAGGTGTAGATTCTAAATGCAGTCACATATGACCATAATTATTATTGAAATAGGAATAATATGTCTGTATGATAATAGAACTACATTTTATGGGATTCCAAATCAAAAGTGCTGAGGCGGTAGTACGTCAGAATATGGTGCTAAAAATGGCGGAAACAAAATGAGTGTCAGGAGGGATTAGTACGTCACGTGGTTCAAATAGTGTTTATTTTGTGGTTAAGTAGTTTTATTTGCTGGTAATGTGTTTCCTTATGTTTCCTAACGTAACTTTTAACACTTGCGTATCTTATGTAGATTTAAGGGAAACGTAGCACTGCTTCATAAACAAGACACAACCTCAACTTGTGTTTGAGTGTGCTGCAGGCTTAGCAGCAAATTTATATTGTATAATATAGAGTATAAATGGCAGCTAAGTAACTGTGGCTGCTGGATGGACATGGATTAATTTTTTTAGAATATCACCGCAAGGTTATGTATGGTGGATCCATGTTTACGCATCCTTGACATTAACTGTTGTACTAATTTCCCGGAAGTAAGGACTTCTTGATGTGATGATACTTGTTCATCTAGTCGAAAAATTCCCAGCAGTTCATGGAACCCGAAAAGGTTCATTCCAGTGTCATAGGTGTGTTGCTGGTTCCTGTTCCAAGCCATCAGTCCAGCCAGTGCCCCCCGCATTATATCTTTTAAAATTTTCCACCTACAACTAGATCTTCCAGTTGTTTCTCTCAGCATTTAAAAAGAACTATGCGTTTCACTTCTCACCCATTCCATCTTTTCCCCTGTTTTTTGTAAGCCCATACTTTTATTTGTTTCAGACACTCAGCCACATAAAGAGCAATACTGTCTTGCAGTACCACCATCTGTATGTACCTCATAGATATTAGAATGGCAAAACGATCTGCAGCCTCAGACTTAAACCATGATAACTGGAATCAAGAGGACACTCCAGAAGAGGCTGGAACATTCTGCAAAGCTTCACCTGATGTTATGCAATGTCGTGTATTCAAATCAGCCAAACGGAGATCCACCGGTCAGGAAAATGTGAGCACCAACTTTACTGTAATAAATGATGGCATTTATGTGAGGACTCAAGTCTTCTGGGATATGATGCTGTGTTGTTGGGCAAGTAGTTCCTTACATCTCAAAGGTGCCTAGGGGTCGATAAATATATCTCAGCATTACCTACACATTCTAGAATTCAGAAGGATGTTGTGAGGCAAGTGCCATACCAAGGACCCACATTTTGGGAGTGGCCTCTGAACCCTGCTGTTATCTGGTGCTTTCAGCTGAGTTTGTCAGAACTGGTAATGTTTTTGTATGTAAGGAGCAAGAAAACTGTGATAGCTATGCTGAAAATATTAAATGCCTCTTTATGAAAGCAAATTGCCTGGGCAGCCAGACAAGTGGGATTTGTGCATCCCTACTGGTGCCTTCATCTTCAGGCCGAAGCGCTCACAGACTGCGTGACGCTGAAGATGAAGGCACTACAATGACCCCAAAGTAAGGAACCACTCCCCCTTCAACACAGTGTGATGTCCTAGAAGTCTTGAATTTTCAGCAACACATTTTATTGAAGGCAGTGCATTCCATGTGAATTCAGGCAATATGGAATTAATTTACTGTTGTACAGTTGCTGTTAACCATGTCGCATATACATGCGTGAATTTGAAAAGTGGTGTAAATTTTCAAGTCACATTGAAATGAAGTTGTGCAAAATGTGTAAAATGAGACCTGTCTGTATATAGAATTACACTTATTTGAGTCTATCCTGAGATGACGATAATTACTCTGCTAGTCTAGAAATTCCTTTCGTCCTGATCCCGGAACCCAGAGTTCATTATTGTGCTCATAAGTATGATCCACTACACTGCATTACAGTTACACTCTACTTGATAGACCCTGGACACTGTACAAATGAAAAAAATTTAGATTCTACTGTAAGATACTTTTTTTAGTTACCTTACACCATCTAGACCAGTGGTTCTCAAATTGTGTCCTGTGGGCTTTTGCCTATTGTACCACAAGATTCACATTAGGAGAATGATTACATAATGTGAAACAAGCAAATTAAAATGTCAGAATTTAGCGTTCATAGTTCCGTGCATCGCTAATATATTCTCAGAGTACAACCAACAAGATGCGACGTTTCTCAATTTATTTATTTCTTGAAGACGCTCTACAAGTTTCAGGCGGCTTTTCCGTCCATCATCAGTGCTACCTGCTGCTAGCAGCAGGTAGCACTGATGGTCTTACAAATGCCTGACGCTGTATGTTTAGTTTTAAGCTCCTGATGATGGACGGAAAAGCCGCCTGAAACGTGTAGAGCATCTTCAAGAAATAAATAAATTGAGAAACGTCGCATCTTGTTGGTTGTACTCTGAGAATAAAATGTCAGAAATAAGCAAATTGATAAAGGCATTTCATACAAACAAATTTCAGAAGGGGGTGAGGGTTTGCTGACATCTGCAAAACCGATGGGGCACCATGATGTGGATTAGGAAGCTACTGTATTTACTGGAGTATCTTAAATGTATATTTACATTATGATTTTAAGCATTAAATGGCATTATTTAGAAACATTTATAAATAAATTTTTAGTTCTGTGTTGTAATTCTGATGTGCAGAGAAAAGGAAACACGTAATTATTCAGCTGCAAGCAACAGAACGTTGGGAATCGCTCCTCCAGATAAATGCAATGAGGGCGGTTGCATCCCTCATGACAAAAGAAAATCTAAAAACTTTATTTCCATTACGTCATATCATATGGAACATTCTTTTGGAGAAATTCAGCAGACACCAGAAAATTATTTTACATCAAGAGGAACATTACTAGAATAATGGCAGGGAGTAAATTTAGAATCTCTTGCAGAGAATTATTTAGGAAATCTGACATTCTTACACTTGCCAGTGGATTTTTATGATAGGTGGACATTTGTTAACACAGAAAAATATCAAATTGATATATACATCACACACACACACACACGCACAAGTCGTCAGTCTAACCTACACATACTGAGCACTGGCTTAACCCTTTGGCGCCAGAATTATTTTTTTTAAATTTTAGCACACACTGAATATAAAATGTTAATAAAACAGGAACCAAATACATTAGAATTATGAAACAAACTGCATTTTGAAGAGAGAAAAACTGAGAGTATATACCATGTTTAAAATATTCAGTACCTTTACTTGTTGAATAAATATATAAAATGCAACGTTTAGAGGTTAGCTGTGCGGTACGACCACTATAGGGGTCTTTAGGCGTCAAAGGGTTAATAAGTATTGAGGAGTATTTTACTGTATGGTGTCGATTGGGCATCGTTCCACCAACCATGAGACATCTGAATTACAACGTGGACATATTCCAGCCAGCATATCAGCAGTTTTTCATCTCACTCATGTATTGGACCATAAATTGGCATGACACAACATTAACCCTTTGACGCCTAACGACCACTGTAGTAGTCGTACCGCACCACTAACCTCTAAACATTGCATTTTATATATTTATTCAACACATATAGGTACTGAATATTTTAAACATGGTATATACTCTGTTTTTTCCTCTTCAAAATGCAGTTTGTTTCATACATCTAACATATTTGGTTCCTGTATTATTCACATTTTATATACAGGGTGTGCTAAAATAAAAAAAAAATTCTGGCGCAAAAAGGTTAAACAACATAACCTTAAATAAGTTTCAGTATGCTAGTATTTTGTATCGCTGGACTGAGCGCTGTCGACTAGGCCGGCAGAAAGCGTGCTCTAATATATCAGTCCAAATTTTGACCATGTTTTTGTATTGCATTTTATCAGACCATTTGTGGTCATACAAATCAGCGCAATCCTTCTAGGTAGAAGTAGCATATTGAAATCATCATTTGTTCTTTTACCAGAGTGGAGCAACAAAGAACCCATTTGCTGCATTTGGGGGCTTCAAAACAGCTTCCACCAACTCTGCACCATCGTTTAATTTCCTGACAAACTTGAATAAACCCAGTGATACAACCAATGGTTCAGCAAGTAAAGACACCACAAATGACAGTAGGTCTCAAGAGTATTACTCAGAGCTAACGGGTCTGAACCAGAGTGTATCTCGCTGGATAAAATCTCACGTTGACAGCAATCCATTGTGTATCCTCACCCCCATATTTCGAGACTATGAGCGCTACCTGGACAAGATTAATGAGCAGGAGTTGAAACGGCAACATAAGAAAGGAGCAGATACAGCAGAGAAGAAAATTAAATCACCAGAGAAGTCAACCCCAGAGAGCAGTGTGACTGAGTGGTGTGTATATCTACATGTCATTGTGGCAGCACTGATTATGTGTGTGTTGGAATCCCCCAAACCACACCAAATAATTTCTCGAAAAATATCTGCCACATTAACTGATTAAAGTGGATTGTTTTTCCCCTAGTCTCTCCAGACATGCTGGGTCTGTAGCAGAGTCCAGTTGAAATGTGATGGCACACGGTAACGCATGGGAGGGGAAGTGAAGGGGAAACTGGCGAATGCAGTAGGTAGCCAGTACCCTTCACACTACCTCGGAACATGGTGTATCCAGCATTACTACCGCTGATGCGCACACCTCTGCTGCCAGTAGTCGACTGAACTGATGCCCCCGCCGATTTAAATTGACTCGTCCGTTTCACCGAAAGACAAAATCTGGTTTCTGCGCATGTGCCATCACATTTCAAACGCACTCTACCTCAAATTTAGGCCACGACCAAGGCCTTAGTTAGTCGCTAATCTTCCTGTCGTTCAAAGCTGTGTGGTCTAAGCTGTTAATAAATAGGTTAAGTGAACTGTAAATAAATACAGGGTGATCCACTGACCTTGTGAATTCATTTTTATCATAATTAGTTACATAGTGGGCTGGGATAGCTCAGTCGGTATAGCAGCTCGCTACAGGCTGGACGGTCCGGGGATCGTGTGGGGGGGGGGGGGGGGGGGATTTTCCACCCCTTTCCAGACCATCCCTGGGGCCCACCCAGCCTCCTATACAATGGGTACTGGGTCTTTCTCAGGGGTAAAGCGGTGGGGGCGTGATGTTGACCACCCACCCCTATGTGGTGCCAAGGTAAAGGAAAAGGTAGAGCTGTACCTCTACTCCCCCTCTGGGCTTCATGGCCTGTTGTAGGGTGAATTTTACTTTAACCCTTTGACGCCTAACGACCCTTATAGTGGTCGTACAGCACCGGTAACCTCTAAACGTTGCATTTTATATATTTATTCAACAAATATAGGTACTGAATATTTTAAACATGGTATACACTCTTCTTTCTCTTCAAATTGCAGTTTGTTTCATAATTTACCGTATTTGGTGGCTGTTTTATTCACATTTTATATACAGTGTGTGCTAAAATTAAAAAAAAATAATTCTGGCACCAAACGGTTAATTAGTTGCCTTTGGTATTGTGAACTCACTGTGGTTGCCATACAGCATTCTAACACTTTTTAAATTGTAGTGATACAGCTGGGTCAACAGAGGGTGTTGCTGCTGAAAGCCAAAAACCAAGTGAACTTGTTACTGCAAGCACTGATAGCACAACAGCAACAACAACAACAACAACTTTCAGTTTTGGTCCTGCATCTTCCAATGGTTCCAACATGAAAGCTGGTTTCACCTTTGGAAGGTACGCTCCGAGTGTCATTATTGATGAACCTTGTATCAAGGTGTTGATACTAGAGTAGGCAATTCTACATCAACAGGCCAGATGGCAGAATGGCTGAAGCATTCTCTCAGCATGTTGCTTCAGTTCTCACACAATTTCTGGTTCCCTGTCAATGAATGATGTCTCTTTGTGCATTTTGCAGGCTAACTTTTGTTTGCTTGCACATTGTCATCTTTGCTGTCCTGACTAAACATTATGTGAATTGTTCCAGTTCCCAGCCCTTCACATTCAGCAATGTGACAAAGCCTGACACTAAACCTGATGAGAAAAAGGCAATAGAAGAAGAAGAAGAACCACCAAAAGTAACATTCACGCCCGTCACAGAAGAGGGTGCTGCCTACTCCAAGAGGTATGTTCCTGTCACGAGGCTGAGAAGCTTCATGCTACTGGTTTCCCTCCCCTTTCCAATTGGTGACTGTCCTGAGGGGATCATGAGGCTGACTACTCAACTCCACTTAGTGCCAGGGTTCAGAATGAGTGGAGCTTTAGCTCCAGTCCCACATACACCTTAACCCTTTGATGCCTAACGACCGCTATAGTGGTCGTACCGCACCGTTAAACTCTAAACGTTGCATTTTATATATTTATTCAACAAATATAGGTACTGAATATTTTAAACACGGTATATACTCTCCATTTTTTCTCTTCAAAATGCAGTTTGTTTCATAATTCTAACTTATTTGGTTCCTGTTTTATTCACATTTTATATACAGGATGTGCTAAAATTTAAAAAATATTTCTGGCGCCAAAAGATTAATGGTGTGATGCTCAGTTAACTTCACCTGTTACTTTTTTTAGAAGAGTTCTCAAATAACGACACAACCCTTTCTACCATTTCAGGTGTAAAGTGTTTTTGAAAAAAGAGGCTTCATACCAAGAGCGTGGTGTTGGCACACTGTACCTGAAACCAGCTGGGGAGAAGATGCAGTTGATTGTACGGGCCGATACGAGTCTTGGAAATGTACTGGTTAATACGCTGCTGACAGCCGGGCTGCCTGTTCGGCGCATGGGTTCGAACAATGTTATGCTGGTCTGCGTGCCAACCCCTGATGTTCAGCCACCGCCTGTTCCGCTTCTAATCCGACTGAAGACTGGTGACGATGCGGATGAAGTGTTTAATAAACTTAAAGAAAACATCAAATAACCAGTTTATGTAACAAACAGTGATCACAGAGTGCATGTTGTGGACACTTTCAAAACTGTTCTCAGAAATACAGTCATATAAAAACGCTGATCTGCTGTATTCATGCTGTGTCACACTCTGAAGACATCAGAGTTAGAGTGGGTGTGACAAATTCAGCTTGTTCATGGGCGATATCATTTCATAACAGTTCAGCAGGTTGTGTTCAGTTTCCTCTTTGAGTTATCTTTACAGCTGATGTCCAGAACTTATGAGTCGAAATGGTCGAACACGAGACTTTGGAAGCGGGGGGGACGTGAGTGCTTAAAGTAGGAACTTGACGTTTTATGCCATAAAATAGGACCAATCTGACACGAAATTTCAAACGCGTCGTGATTCTGTGCTCATCGTACGAGCGGCCTGCCGACGGAATTCCAGACTCTGCAATAAAATACTTTGCTGCGTTTTTGTCGGTGTTCCTGATTCTCATTTTGTTAATTCCAGGCGTTTCTCTGATGGTTTGTTTCACACTACACGCTTCGTCTTTTTAAAATTTCATGTAGGTGCCCTGCGTTAAATGTAGTGCATACGTATCTTCTTTGAATTTGTAAATAAAATCAGTTTTGATCTAACTCTGAATGTTTATGATGGTGGTGTGTTCCAATAAGCATGATTATTCTTTGTAACCTAAGATTTCGTTTAAGTGAATTATTTCCAATATTGTGCGGGTGATAAAATCGAGAAGAATGAGATGGGCTGGGCATGTGGCACGTATGGGTGAGGAGAGGGGGGTGTATAGGGTCTTCGTGGGGAAACCGGAGGGAAGGAGACCACTGGGGAGACCTAGGCGTAGATGGGTGGATAATATTAGGATGGATCTCCAGGAGGTGGGATGTGGGTATATGGACTG
>Ga0123355_10017741_pt1 | contig 11255 bp, 11 predicted proteins | sample TergutEmb28metaG_3_FD_89872 | JGI IMG/M metagenome (GOLD analysis project Ga0123355, IMG submission 89872) | Embiratermes neotenicus P1 segment gut microbial communities from Petit-Saut dam, French Guiana - Emb289 P1 | ecosystem: Host-associated > Arthropoda: Insects > Digestive system > Gut ...
ATCAGTTACATACTGTTTAGAATGTTATGGAGATGTGTATGTATATGACGGCGGCGTTGTCTTCATTCATGCAAATGCAATTTCAACCTGTCCTGAGCCAGAGCCGGAAGATTAAAATAGCATCGGAAAGTTCAGAGTATACAAGCACTACCATTGTGAATAGGTAGATACAACTTGCTCCTCCCAAATGAAAGTTCAGACTTCCTTTTGGGAGGAGCAGTGTTTTTATAGCAGTAACGATTTTCAGTATCTCTTAATTATTCTTTGTAATTACAAGTGTCCCCCCTACATCGGGTAAAGGAAATTTGTTGATCTTTCCATAATTATATTCAAAATTTTCTACAGCAACTTTAATACCTTTGAATTCGGCATGATTATAATCATGAAGGAATATTACCCCTCCTTCGGCTAGTCGAGGATAAAAGAAATTCAGCGCAGCGAAAACAGGCTCGTATAAATCCATGTCAATAGACACGAATGCAAATTTCTCTGCTGTTTCGTTTACTGCAGATTCTGGAAAATATCCTTTTCGGAATATACAGTTGTCTAAATGCTCCATTTTCGAACGGACGATTTTCATGTTTTTTTCTGCACCTTTAAGACGATAATCTTTTGCGGAACTAAACCACTCCTCACTCGTATAACCTTTTTCCAGCTCACTTCTTTTATCAGACTCACTAAATCCTTCAAAAGTATCATACAGATATAGTTTCCTGTCAGGAAATACTCTATTAATGATTTTTGCAAAATGACCATGCGCCACACCTGCCTCTGCAACATTGCCTTTGATATTATTTCGATATATTTCTTCGGCAGCGAGTTCTAATGCTCTGAATCTGCAATAATCAAAACCAAAATCGTTTGCAATAAGAAGTTCTTTCTCGGAATCGTATTCCATTGGCAAAACAAAATAGAGCTTTTTCTTATTCTTCGCATAATATAAGTTTAATAAAAATGAACTCATTGTTGTGAACACTTTATTTTTCCATTCCATAATTATGGCCACCACTTTCATAGCACTTTGGTCACAAAACAACTATGAAATAATGGGTAATAGTCATTTTGTGCATTAATTTGTTGATTAATCACGTATAATTAAAACTAACCAAATTTAGTATATCATTACTTATGTTGCGCGTCCAGTTCTGCACTAACACCGATATTCTTGACGTTAGTGTATAGTTTTAATATAATGTAGTAAGCGAGCTTGCAAATGTGAATGCGAATAAAGATTACCATAAGTAAGGATGGATTCTTATGTCTAATTTAATTTCAATAGTCATACCTATATACAACGTTGAAAAATATCTCAAACATTGTATTGACTCCGTGCTTACACAAACATATAAAAATATTGAAATAATACTGGTTAATGACGGCTCAACTGACGAAAGCCGGGTAATCTGCGAGAAATATGTCGTTTCTGATTCGCGTATAAAGCTTATAAATAAAAGAAATGGTGGTCTTTCAGATGCAAGAAATGCAGGAATCGCACAGGCGAAAGGGGAATATCTTGCATTTGTCGACAGCGATGATTATCTTCATGAGTTGTTTATAGAAAAAATGCACTCCAAAATCAAGTCCGATAACTCGGATATATGTATGTGTACCTATCATTTTGTGAACGAAGGTGAAGAAGATTACTCAGCAATGAAAAGCATACCTGATACCTATGATTATCGTATGGAGGGTCTTTCTGAAGGAGTGCATACGTCAGATACTGTAATGAAACACATCTCTAACACTCGCCTGACTGTGCTCTGGAATAAACTATACCGTCGCGACCTATTTGATAATTTAAGTTTTCCTGTCGGGTTATTGCACGAGGATGAGTTCGTTCTCCACCGAATATTTGCTAAATCTCATAATGTCAGTGTTATTTCAGATAAATTATATTTCTATCTGCAGCGATCATCAAGCATTATCGGGCAACCATATTCCGCACGACGCCTGGGCATTTTGGATGCATACACCGACAGGATCGATTTTTATATAAATAATCAGAGATTTGAGTTTCTTAGATGTACATGCATAGGTTATATCCGGCAATATGTCAAGGCGCATATTCTACTTCCAAAAAGCAAGGAAAATTTTTATCAATTGAAAGAGAGGAAGAAGATATTCATTGGATATTGGAAGATTATGCTCCACTATGGTGGTGCATATGTCGGTGTTCGCTTTTTACTTGCAGCTACTAGCCCAAAACTTAGCAATACTCTATTACAGCTACTGCATCGTTCACAAAATAACTAGCTTATGCAAACTCATCACCTAAATAACAGCTAATAATATCATGAGTTGGTTTTTGCTGATTTTTCGGTGGTAGTTTCATATAGTCTCCAAATCGTTCACGGAGAAAGGCATCATAATCTTTTGATATGTATAATCTATGTTCATCAAAATCAATTCTTATCCGTTCGATATAAAATTCGCGCCGTTGTAATGGTTTTAGTTCACCTGGATTGCAAATCTTGTATACATACTCGGTTGCTTTCTTATTATGCCACCGCATAACTTTTTCTAACAGTAAATTCAATCTGTAAACACTTAAAATAGATAATGCCCATGCAGCCGTTCTCACAATTCTTTTTTTAAAATTTATTCCGTCCAGAAATCTCACTTTCCGCCATCTTACACCTCTTACGAATTGAAATAGTCTATATTGAAATTTGTAAGAATTAACTTTTACATTATCAATTGGAAAAACGTCCACAAACACACCCTTATGAATATTGTAATTTTTCTGAACACTTTCTTCAAAAATCGTACCGTTTTTCCTCACTTTTGCAAAATCATATTGATATTCCGGATCCGTAAAATTATTTTGAAAGAAAAACATTCCATCAAATTCTCTTTCGCAAACAGTTAAAAATTTATCATAGTCTTCACGAAGCATAGCGATATCCAGATCATCATCCCAAGGAATAAATCCTCCGTGACGCACTGCACCAAGCGCAGAGCCTGCGTCTAAAACATACTTGATATCGTATTTTTTGCAAATCCTATCTATTTCTACTGCAATTTCTAACATAACTTTTTGACAATCTTTAATGTCATAGCCACAAATTTGACGCACTGACATGTGTTAATCAATTCCTTTCTTTGTGCTCATAGTGCAAATTATTATGAACACGGAGCGCATTCTCGACAAACTAACTTGTATGTTGATATGAAAAACTTCTTGCTCACATACTGAGTATCAGAATACAGCAATACCCAATATTAAATTATTTTAAGGTAGGAAAAACAATGACTGAAAATTTTATGAACTTCACCAGTAAATTCAAGTTAGAAGAGTTGCAAATATCTGAGACAGAGCACTGGTGTTGGTCGCTTCGACCCATACAATGTACACTTGGTGCTGGCATCCTCAGCCTTAAAAGACCTGCAGAGTCAATGTCAGAACTAACAAAGGATGAGGGCGCAGATTTAATCACCATCTCAAAAGTAATAGAGACAACACTGGATAATGCATTCAAGATGGATAAGATTAACTATATCATGCTCATGATGATTGACTCCCATGTACATTATCACGTAATACCGCGCTATTCAAAAGATATCAGCTTTGCTGGTATTACATTCAAAGATCTAGGATGGCCAAAACCTCCAGTTCTTGATGCAGATGTGCTTAATGCAGATGTACTGATGAATATCAAGGAACATTTGACATCTAAGCTCTCAGTTTAATTCCCGAGCACCTTTCTCAGAGCTTCAGCAAGGGTAGTAGATGACGTACCTTGCGTATATGGAAAATATATAATATCTGTACCTCTTTTTTTGAACACTTTTTCTGTTTCAGTAAATAGTGCTGAATCTTTCCAGTCATCTCCATGAAACATCACATCAAAGCGAAGTCTATCCAAAGCTTCGCATTTATCTTGTGTAATTTGAGGCACAACCTTGTCTACATATTTAATAGCCTCTATTATCGCTTTGCGTTCCTCATACGGAATTATTGCTTTTTTCCCCTTATAACTCTCACACAACTCGTCAGAACTAACTCCCACAATCAAGTAATCGCACATTTCTTTTGCACGTTTGAGTAAGTTCAAATGCCCAATGTGAAATAAATCAAACACTCCAGTTGTATAACCAATTTTATATTTTTTCATAAAACACTACTACTTTCAATCTTAAAGTTAGACTGTGATCCATCCTAATCCCTAAACACTCCAATTAACTCATACTCTTTATTTCATTCATTCTTTACTTTCAACAAGCATAAGGGAATTATAGCATTTCCATAAAAACAATTCAATTGCAGCTTATTTCCAAGCTTCCACATTTACAGAGTTGTGCAGGGTTGCTAAAACGCCAGCATCTCATTGACCCTCATACACTGTTCGATGTGTACAAAATTCAATAATATTTGGAGACAATAATGAGTAGTCAATCGCGAACTATAAATTCCGCACGTAACCTTATTATGACTGTAGGTCAACGTCTTGTTGCCATTATATTGACATTTGTTGGCAGACAGGTTTTCGTGCAGGTTTTAGCTATTGAACTACTTGGTGTAAATAGCCTATTCGCCGACGTACTCATGATTTTATCAATAGCAGATATGGGGTTAGCTACAGCTATGACCTATAGCTACTTTAAGCCACTTGCAGAAAATGATGAAGACAAGCTCGCAGCTTTGAGCCATTATTACAACAAAGTGTATAAATTAATCGCCTTGGCTGTTGCTTTAATAGGTATTGGCTTGACTCCATTTTTAAGATATATAATAAATGTCGAGCATCCTATTCCGCAAATCGAGATTTATTATTTAATTGCATTAGCTAGTACTGTTGTTTCTTATCTATTTGTCTACAAAACAATTATTATTAAAGCCGACCAAAAAGCATATATAACTGCAAAATATCGCATCTGGATGTCAATTACAGCAAGTATTTTGCAAATTGGTGTACTTTTGTTAACCAGGAGCTTTTTACTTTTTAATATTGTATTGATTTTCACTACGCTTGGCTTCAATTTGCTTATCTCCAGAAAGGCGAATCAGTTATATCCTTTTCTCAAAAGAAAAGTTGTACTTGACACTGACGATAAGAGAAGTGTCTTTAAAAACATAAAATCCATGATTATTTATCACACGTCTGGTATTCTTTTTGCAAGCTCGGACACAATACTAATATCTGTTTTAATTGGCACGGTTACCGTAGGAAAATACTCAAATTACATGCTTGCCGTACTGAATTTGAAGAATATGTGCTATATGGTATTCAATTCCATGTCTGCGAGTATTGGAAATATGATTGTAAAGGAACCCCCAAAAAAGAGACTTCAAATTTTTAACGCAATGCAGGCTCTAAGTTGCTGGCTAAGTGGCTTTGTGATATATTGCTCATTTTTCTTACTTGATGATTTCGTGATTTTGTGGCTAGGGCGAGATTTCGTGTTTGATTTACCTACAAAAGTAGCTCTCTTACTAACCGCCTATTTTTCGATATTGCTGTTTCCAACCGCAGCATTTCGTGTTGCTACTGGAATGTATCAAAAATCAAAGTACGTCATGGCAGTAGCTGCCATAACAAAAATTCTGCTTGCAATAATTCTAGGCATTCACTTTGGCTTGCCTGGCATATTAGCAGCTACTGTTATATCTAAACTCGCTACATATGCCTGGTATGAGCCAAAAATTTTGTATCGCGATTTTTTTGAAAACAGCTCTACTAGGTACTTTATTGAAAATACAGTTAATTTGCTTATAGTAGCTGTTTGTATTATTGTTACCTATTATTTCTTCCCGTGGTGGGAAAGTTCCGGCTGGTTTGAGTGGATTCAAAAAGGTGTTGTTTATACATTAGTAATCAATAGTATATATTTCATCAGATACTTCCGAACTCCTGAGTTTAAAGTAATCACCGATAAATTGATGGCGCTAGTTATGAAGAAACCAGCTCGCTAATGCACAACATTATTTATTACATCTATTTTTACACTTTGTTTATCTTGGTATAAATACTTTCCAAACACTAAGAGAACGAAGCAAATTGCCGTATTTGTGACCTCACTACCCATAATGCCGAACAGCGAGTATAGAACTATCATTATTTTTTCCTTACTATCCATTTTGCCAACTAAGATGAAAATCGCTAACGCAGTTACAATGGCATTAATAATACCGTATGAAAGAAAATTTCCAAGATAATAATTATCAAAAATTGTCATAGTATCAAAATACCTGCCGGCCCAAAATACATTTTGTGGAGGCAGGTCGGGTCTGCCAAACAATGTTGGTCCAATATCGTAATATGTGAATGCACCAAACCACAAACGACCTGTAAAAAAGTCATCCAAGCTATGCCACATAATTAGAAGTGTGCCACTGAGCCGGGTGTACATTGCTACCATTAATGCAAATGTCACAGCAAGGAAAATGTACAGATACTTTGCAATGAATGTAAGAGCCTTTCTATTAAAATCATTGTTCCCTTTGTCAATCGCGACCAATATTGAAACTATTACAAGTAGGAAGAGTGCAGTAAATGTTCGTGTAAAATAAAAAAATGGTAGAAAGATAACCCACATTGCAACGAAGTGTAGTACACGAATTTTATCGTATTTTAAATATATAAAATCCATGCAGGTCCATATCAGAAACGCCATAAATGTGTTCGTGTGTCCCATGAAAAACTGGTGACGAGAATCCCCCACACCAGCTCGATACGCAAATGTGATAAACTCCGGATTCACGTTGTATACGATTATATATGCTATGACATGAATCGTTATGCTGATTAGCTTAAAGTAAAATCCAATCCTAACGACATTTTCGAGCTTGATGTCTTGCATAGCAATTATAAGCAGGAAGCTCTGTAAAAAAATAAAGTTTGTACTGATAAGTGCCGAATATCCAATAATCGCACTAACGACAACTGTAAATATTAAACGTCGCAATGTATAGTTTTGCATTGCGATTTTTGCGACAGCGCAGGATATACCGATAACTACAAGAATAGAATTAAGAAGTTCTGGACGTTCCGTAATTAACTGAGAGGTACTAACTAAAAATCTGACACCAAAAGTCAAAAAAGCCGCATAGAAAAAAAAATGACCCAATTCTCCCTTTCGGGATTCTACAACTCTTTCCCTTCTATCACGTGCCCAAAGCGGGATTTTTTCATTATTTAAGATTGACTTCACAGCTTACACCTCTAGCCCACAGATCTGACAATAGCTTCAGCAATTTCAGGGAAAAACCACGTGTTGTTAAACCTATCGAAAAGAGCATAGTTCCTCACTTCCTCGCTTGTTTCCGCCCGTCCGCCGTCATCCCACCAAAATGCGGCTATACCATATCGCATTGCAGTTTCGATATAGTGAATCGCATAGTTTATTCTATCTGTGCTGTTATTTTTGTTAGTTGCTCCAAATTCTGTAACGACAACAGGTATACTTCTGTCCACAAAATTTTCTCTAAGTCTGGTCATAACCTCAACTGTATGTCCACCGTTGCGATGGTAGTCCCATTCTGAATATGAAACTGTCCATGGTATATCTTCTTGTTGTCTTATAAATCCGTGTGTTCCATAGAAATGCACACCAACGATTAAACGATTCAGTGCCGAATCTTCAGGCAACACAAAGTCGTTTATAGGATTACCATAGTTGCGCGCTCCGTATGTTTTTACAATAAGAAATCGGTCTGCGTTGTTTCCCCCGGTATTACGTACTGTTTCAACGAATACTTGGTTAAGAATGTTTACAGCTTCGTTGGCACTCCTATCTGAACCGCTCCAATTACTTTCTGTATCTAATATCTCATTGAAACTTTCGAATATTAGCATATCGCAAAACTCATTAAAATACTCAGCGATTTGATGCCAAACTGTTTGGAAGTGCGCCTTCATCTGATCGATGTTGTCCAAATCCGCTCTTAACCATGGCCATGTCCCACTGCCGCTATCATGGTGAACATTAATAATAGCGTACATGCCATTGTCTTGTACATAGTTGACAACTTGCTCAACTCTTGTCAACCAACTTTCATTTATGTTAAAATCCTCATCCATATGGTCAGTCCATGTTACGGGAACACGAACAGCACCAAAGCCCATCTGAGCTATGCTCTCAATCATTTCAAAGGTTGTCACAGGATTTCCCCAGAGTGTTTCGTAATATTCTTCCGCCGTCATATTGTCTGGCAAGTCACCAGTAACCCCTCTCCTTTGAGCATCCAAGCTATCTAGTGCATTACCTAAATTCCAACCTACACCTATTGAGCGAAGTAAGTTAAACGCATCATGCTCCATATCTAATAATGATGTCTGTGCTAGCCCATTATAATCCTTTAAATTTGCATTGTAACTGATGTTTGTATCAATATCACTACTAAGCTCAGCTTCTGCATCATGTCGAAAAAACACCAAAGTTATTATAACAGCGATCATAACTATAGCTGCAATCAGTATAATAATGCCTCTCACACTAATAGCCAAAATAACCCTCCTATCATAAATATGTTCATCTCATCATTCATGACTTTATGATGCTATCATAGAGTCAATACGATTCATTAGATCGTTTGAGATTCCTTCTCTTACTTTACGAATAAATAACACATCTTCAGCCATGATTTTATCAAAATCAGCTTCCGTAAAAACCTTTATTTCACGCGGATATTCGAAGTAGTGTAAGTTACGCCAATTCTGCAACCATCGTTTCGCAGGTTCATTATATTTTACACAATTGTATTTAAAGTCTGAATTGTGAACAATAGTATGAAAATATTTTTCGTCAGGAAACTGCACATGCTTCATGTATTTATTATACGTTGGGTGCGAATCAAAGAAATCAACTATATACTCAGCAAGTTTTCTCGTTATAGCCCATTGTGCAGCTCCATAATGTATTGCAAACTCTTCTCCATTTTCACGAACTATACCATCATTCAATATTGTCCCATAGCTCTTCAATAGCATATGAGCATACCGTAAATACATTCTTTGCTTGCTTCGTTTTTTTGTGTAAAAATCATCGTCTCGCTGATTGTAAATCCTGTACTTACGAGCAAAATGCCAATCCTTTGTTCGTGCGATTGAGCAGGCTCGTATAAACTCAGTTCCTTTTCTCTCACTGAAATAATTAGAAATATAATCATTTGAACGTATCGGATAATCCAAGTTTTGCAATACTATAAAATAATCATAAGATGTCGGACTATTAAGTGCTTGCCTTAGAAGTAATATTGTCGCTCTAACTGCGTTAAACCCACCCCAATATAGTTTGACTCTCTCATTTGTGAAATACACATTTTGAATGTCTTCAAGGGCAACTTCGAAAGGCTCAATATCAGATTTTGCATCCACATGAACGTACATAGAAAATCCCGAATGTGCTGTAAGCTTGGAGGCAACTCTCGACACAATTGTCGGTTCAGTATGACATAAGTTTAGGAAAGCAATTTTCATTGTCACATACCTGCATTATAATTTGATTAGAGAAGTGCTGGTCTTACTATATTGTTTAATTTATATCGACATATATTAAGAATCGTAGCGCAAATAAATAATATGAAATTAAGTCGCATCTTTAACAAATAAAATGGAATGACCCTAAAGCTCAGCTTTCCTCGTGGTTTGAATGTTTGTGCAGCCTGTCTCACATCATTCAGAGTCGCGTAAGTTGAGTACAGTCTGTATCGCTTTAGAAAAGATAGCAATGGATTCTTTGCAGCAAATAAAAACGCGAGTTCAATATCAGACATGATGACATTCCCTCGCCAATATCCTTTTATATCTATGCCACTCCGATTTAAAACTCTATCTGACAACGCATTTCTTGAATATAGCAGTCGTGTTTTCCCTTCAAGCTTCATCAGTGAATCTTTTTCATATGTGGCAATTGTTGAAGTCTCTCGGTTAACAAGGTAGTAGTAACATTTATGTAGAACATAGCAATGCTTTGTGCAACTGAGCAAATCGGAAATAAATATTGTATCTTCACCAACTTTTAAACTGGTATCGAACTCGAGGGAATTGCGTTTTATTACATCAGCCTCGACTATGCAACGCCATAGGGCGGGGTTCTCAACGTACAGACCGTCCTTTGAATTTTTTAACCAAGCATTTATTCCATCAAATGAGAAGCCAACAAAGCGTGACAGTAGTAGAGTTATAACTTCACGTCCATTATACATGCCCTCAGGAAAAACAGGCAAACAAGTTTGTGTAATTTTTCCGTTACGCCATCTGTGATAACCATAAATAACCACTTCAGCGTTGCAGTTTCGAATTTTTTCTACAAGTTCCTCTATAGTGTAGGGCTCGACGAAATCATCTCCGTCGTAGAACAAAATGTATTTCCCGGTCGCTATTTTAATTCCATCATTGCGAGCAGCGGACACACCACTATTTTTCTTGTGAATAACATGTACCCGAGTGTCCCGCTTTGAGTAACTATCCAAAATCAAGCCTGTTTTATCACATGATCCATCATTAATAATAATAACCTCAATATCTGTAAAGGTTTGTGCTAGTATACTATCAAGGCATTTTTCGATATACTCATCAATATTATATGCAGGAACTATAACACTAACTATTGCCATTTTAAAACCTACCAATACTTTTAATGGTGATGGTTTATCTGATTATTTAAAAGATGCCTCCACCGTATACTGCTTTTGGAAAATATCTCAACCCATCTTCCCATTGTACAATAAACAGGTCTGCAATCGGGTACATAAATTTTCCTGTTAATGAGGGTGTATCGACCCTTGCAAATGACTCTATGTATATTATTGTTTTTCCCATCAGCTTGCCTGCAAGTGCGACGGGATACCCCATTAATGCACCCGTCGTTATTATACAATCAGCTCTTTCCTTATATAAGATAAATAATGATGAGATAAATATCTTAATAAAAATAAAGGGAAATGTCAGTTGTCTTCTATTAATTTGGCTGACATAATATACATTGTCACAGAAATCCGTTTCATATGCCCCTTTTTCTGTTATCAAAAAACAATCTCTTCCTGCCTTAATACCTGTCAACTGGGAAATTTCTTCTAGATGACCTCCACATGATGCAGCAAAACATATTTTCAAGTTAACGACCATTCCTCTCAACAATCATACATAAAACATTAAAATGTTTGCTCGCTTTGCGCATAGAGTTACTCGCCGAGTTTCAATTTTGGAATTACTGCAATTATTTCACCCATATCCGCCGCACATTGCTTAACCGAACGAATTCTGTCTGTATAAAGTTCTATGAAAATTACAATAGCAACAGCTAAGAAAAAT
>Ga0123355_10017742_pt1 | contig 11255 bp, 10 predicted proteins | sample TergutEmb28metaG_3_FD_89872 | JGI IMG/M metagenome (GOLD analysis project Ga0123355, IMG submission 89872) | Embiratermes neotenicus P1 segment gut microbial communities from Petit-Saut dam, French Guiana - Emb289 P1 | ecosystem: Host-associated > Arthropoda: Insects > Digestive system > Gut ...
AAAAGACGGTAAATGTCTGCCTGACGCACCCCAAGTACGTCAAGGCAATTAAAGGTAAAAAGACGGACAAGAAGGACGCTAAATGGATTGCAGAGCTTTTCAAATGCGACCTTGTGCGTTCCAGCTTTATCCCGCCGCCATTAACTCGGCACTTGCGTGAACTTTGCCGCTACCATGCCAAACTTACCTACATAAACTCGTCAGAGAAAAACCGTGGTCAAAACTGCTTGACCGTGTGTAACTTCAAGTTGGATGATGTTTTCTCTGATGTTTTTGGTGCAAGTGCAACCCGAATACTTGATAAATTGATTGAACTTGGGCATTCAGATTTTGATGTTGCTCCACTGTTACACAAAAGATGCAAAGCCACGCCGGAACAAGTCAAAGCCGCAATAGATGGCGAATTTTCTCCGGCACAGGCTCAAAAGCTTGCGCTTGTCAGAGAGCATATGAAGCAGTTGGAAAGTCTCCAAAGCACTCTTGAATCATCTGTTAGAAAACTTGCCACACCTTATCAGCCACAAATAGATTTGCTTATGACTGTTCCGGGTATCGGTTCCGATATTTACGGCGATTCGCATTCTTGCCGAAATTGGTTTCGATATGTCCGTGTTTGAAACAGCAAAGCAACTTACTTCTTGGGCCGGGCTTACCCCTCAAAACAATGAGAGTGCCAACAAGAAAAAAACTACTCGCATTGCTCGTGCAGGGGCTTTTTTGAAACCACTTTTGGTTCAATGCACCCTTGCCGCTGTTAGCTCTAATAAATATCCTTGGTTGAAGGACAAGTATCAATCTCTAAAAAAGCGTCGCGATCACAAAAAAGCTGTTATTGCTATTGCTCGTAAACTTTTGGCGGCTATTTGGAATATGCTTGTCAAAAAAGAACCTTACAACCACGAACTTCACCAAAAAGCTGACCCGCCACCGCAAAACCGTGTGCTTACTCCCGAACAGGCTTTTGCGTTACTACGCAAACACGGCTATCACATAGCGGAATCTGCGGCTTAATTTTTTATTGCTCAAAAAATATTGGCTGCTTCGGTGGCTTTTTTCTTGTGAGCTTTTTCCCTATGGCTCTGGCAAATCTTCCATTCGTCTTTTTTCAACCTTACCCTCCCTCATACATCACGTCATTCTAATTTGCGAATAACTATTCACGACATAGCCAAAAATACACCTAATTGTCTTAATTTCACAGACAATCAGACCGTTTTTATCTCCAAAACCAGTTACTTTCGTCTTGAACAGTCGAAAGTTTGCATAAATATTCGCAAATTAGAATGACGTGCTCATACATCGAGTGCATCTGGCACTACATGCATACCGATAGCCATCTTCTTTTTTAACGAACTGACTTTATTGAATGTTGAGCACATAAATTCAGCGCTGACATTTCCTTGATAATACCGTCCTAAAGGCGTCAGTTCATATTTTCTTTCGTTCTCCGATATATAGTCTTGCTCCTGTAGTTTGAAAATAATATCTCCGAATACATCCTCAACACATTTCCTATATTGCTCGTAGAAAACCGATTTATCAATAAAGCTTCTTCTGAATCCCAGTATCATAGTTCGTTCTAACAGCTGTTCATGGGTTATTTTTTTGCTTACCATTTTAATTGGGAATTTTCCTTCATCAACCGCAGCAATGTATTCCTTGGGATTTGACAGGTTCTGATAGCTTATGCCGTTTACATATCCAAAGCTGAAAGCACCGAATGAAAGATTGTCCCCATATCCGTCATATGTCAAATCCCAAAAACGTGAATTATTATTCTTCCTGCAATACTCCTGACTGCTTTGTACAACAAAATCATGGTTTTTGAGCATTTCATCTGCTTTTAAAAACATTTCAATAATTTGATCGTTTTTAGGTAAAGCCGGAACTTTTTTATTTTTCAGCTCTTCATATAACTTTACGTAAGCAAAAACAGTTAATTTATATATGGATAAATGATCAACGGGAAGCGATAGCGCTATTTGCAAATCATTTTCCCACTCCTTCATGGTTTGTCCCGGAAGACCATACATGAGATCTATTGACACATCTTTAAACGAGTGCTCCCTGACCATTTCTATCCACTCTAAAATATCGTCTGGGGTATATTTAAGCTCTAAGACATCTCGGAGTTCTTGAGAAAATGTCTGCACTCCCGTACTTATCCGTGTAACACCTGCTTCGCTGAGCATATTGATTTTTTCTTCATCTGCGTTGGATATATTACACTCAACTGTGATTTCGGGATTTTCTAACGGCAAATAATTCTTTAATGCTGAAATAATTTCTTTTAGCTGGTTGGCAGATAAAGTGGTAGGTGTCCCACCGCCTAAAAATATCGAACCTGTTTTAAGGGATTGAATATACGGAGTTTTTGTATATAGGCTTATTTCCTTTTTTAATGCTTCTATATAGTCGCTAAGTATTTTATCCGAGTCAGGAATCTGCCTGCTATATACACAGAATTTGCATATGCTTGAACAAAAAGGGATATGCATGTATATGGGTACACCCCACGAGTCAACGCTTGTATAATCAAGCTGCATATATGAAATATAATCTTCGGGTTTTATCCTTGGATCCATGAGAGGGTAATTAATTACCGCTACATCATAGTTATTATTTTTATTAATCACAAACACCTCATTATTGACTCGCTTGCATAAAATTATTTTCTATTTTTTTCCCAAAATCCATTGCTGCTTGTTTGTCTCTCGCATCTCGCCAGGCAATTTCTTGGCTATTAAATTCATCGCTCATTGCGTCAAGTCGCCTTAATAATCGTTTCATAGTCTGCCTATCTTGTTCACTAACCTTATCAAGTAGTAATTTTCCGGGCAAAGCCATTTCACAAATCAAACGGCAGGGTGGAAGATGTTTCTTTAGTTGTTCTAAGAACTCGCCAGAAGATGCCCCGTATTGTGTAGCTACAGCCCAACATGTCACAAAAATCGCTATTTTTTTATCTTTGAGATTTTTATAGTTTGCAATAACAAAATCTTCGACGGTTTTCATAGGTTTACCGATAAAAACCGGAGAGCCAATAACGATTATGTCATAATTAAATGAACCGACATCGCGCACATTTTTAATATCTACATCCATCTTCATGCCTAAGCTTATGTTATTGCAAATTTCCGTGGTGGAGCCATATTTGGTGTCATAGCAGATTAATGTATTCATCACCTTATCTCCTATTTGGCATAAAAATTAACTCAAAGCCTTTATATGCAATTTAAAAGCAATTCCATTATTCTATTTTCTCTATCTGCTATCGTTTGTACCAGACTACTTGCTTTTTTGTAATAGTTTTGCATAAATATATTCTTAATCATTAAATTTTTAACATTTCCCCACATAACGTATACTTCATCTATTATTGGAATAATATCATCAAAGAGTGGCGTAGTAAAATTTTTTTTTGCTAATTTTAACGCATTCGAAAAGTTATTTCTACTCCACTCAACATTTGCAATAAAAAAAATTAAACTCGATTGCTCAATATTATCATGGTTAATTGATTCCATTGCATCAAATTTTAAGCCTAATAAGTCCTTAGAGAATTCTTCAATTTTTGCTATGTGCTCCTTATATTCGGCACTAATATAACGCTTTACAAATAAAATTAAATCATTTAAATCATTTTCTTTCTTTAATTTTTCATCGTAGTTAAAATAAAATAACATTTCTACATTATTTAGCAATGTTTTTTTATCAATACATTCTTTGTTTTTCGACAAAAATGTATCGATACAGATATAATTATCATTTAATGCTTCTATAATTAAAAAACAATGCGTTCTATGCATTTGATATTGTAATGTATTCCATGGGAGATAAAAAGAATCCATTAAAATACCAACTGGCTTAAATTTATTATATATTATATCTTCTATCTTTTTTTCAGCCAAAGCTCTATTTTCAACAATTTCTCTTTTTACGCAGAATCCATAGTAATCTTTCAGAGTACTATTTTCAACATCTTTCTTAACAATTTCATGCATTGATTTTACTGTTCTACCTTTATAATATTTAATACTAAAAGCATCAAGAAAATAGTAGCTCAAATCACAAGGTGGCAGTAAAATATCTCCTGCTGAAAATATCATAGCATCATAGCAATTTAATTTTTTCATATAATCAGTCCTCTATATTATATAGTTATGGATAAAGTGCAGCTATTAGATGCTTTTTTCTACACGTTTTTACATTTGACGTTTACATTCGATTCATTCCGTTTTTTAGCTGCAAACACTGTTTTAAAGTGTTCTATTACTCTGTACATTCTCTCTGTAGAGTTGAGCTGTGTGTTGAGTCCTGTATATCCTTTTTCAAATTCTTCAATTGTCATATGATTAGGCTTGAATGTCAGTTCAAAACCGTTGTATGCAGTCCAGTCTTTGGAAATCAATCTTCTTTCATACTTTAATTTTTCATAGATTTTTGTTCCAGGGAAAGGAGTTAATACCGTTATGTTTGTCGCGTATAATGAAGTCTCTTCGATAAACGCATACAAGTTATCAAATACATCTACCGTATCATTTTCCATTCCTACAATAAAGCTTCCTACTACGCCTATCCCTAAGCTCTGTATCCGGTTTATAATTTCTTTGTAAGATTGGAGTTTTTTCATTTTCCAACTGCTCTTGTTTAAGCCTTGCAAATTTTCTGAACATAAACTCTCAAAGCCAATCAATAATTGAGTACAACCTGCATTGGCTATTTCAGAAAGTAATTTGCCATCTTCCGCAATTTTGGCATCGGAGAAGGCATACCAGTTTACTTTACTATTTTTAATGATGCTGATTAAATTATCGTTCCTCTGTTTATTAATAAAAAAATTATCATCGGTAAAAAAGACATAGGATTTTCCAAATATTTCTTTAACCGTAAATAGCTCGTTTTCAAGTTGTATTCCGGTTTTGCATCTGATTTTATTTCCGTATATCTTTGAAGATATGCAAAAGCTACATTGGTGCGGACACCCTCTGGATGTTTGTATCGGTATGCTTTTATACGGGTGTTGTCTTGCCAAATGATATAATGGAGTCGGAGACATTGTAATATCTGTAAAGTTCGAAGCCTTGTAAATCCGTTTTGTTTTCTGCTTTTCTAAATCCTTTAAAAACGCTAAAAATGTTTTTTCACTCTCCCCAATAAAAACCACATCGGAATGTTGAGATGCTTCATTGGGTAAAATTGTTACATGGGGGCCTCCCATGGCAATTTTTATTCCATTTTTTCGCAACATATCAGCTAGTTGGTATGCCCTATTTGCTTGTGCTGTGGATGGCGAAAAAAACACCCAGTCTGCGCTTATGTCTGGTTCACTCGTATAGTTCAAATCTATGTATTCAATGTCACTGCCTTCGGGCATCATTCCGGCGACTGTCAGCAGACTTAAGCTAGGACACGACCATAACCTCATCCGGGCTTCGAATTCCCATGCATTTTCGGTTTCCCCGACAATATTGTTCATTTTTGAAGCCATAGAATTCTCTGGCACGATTAAAACAACTTTCAATCTCTTATCCCACCAACAATTATTTTTTTTCATTTAAGGCTATGCATGTGCAAGGCATTTTTTATACAATGTTTAACTCACTACTAAACGAAATGACGCAAAAACATCCAAAACAATCTTGAAAATGTACACAATCAACGAATTATCTTGCTTTTAAGCAACATACTGGTCATTTGTTATTTGCATATGGAGTGCTGTGTTTTTTAAAATCCTTAAATTCATGGGCTTTTCAAGGTGTAAATATTTTGGGGATGAGCCTTATCTTGTGCAGTAGTTAGCTTTAGGAAATATCCAAAATCATTAGATACACATTCCCTTTTATCGTATCTACCCAGTATATTTCACCTTTGTTTTTTATGGTTGCAGCTCCGATATGGCATATTCTATCTTGAATGATATATCTATTCATTTGTTCCTTCCAGATATCTTGGTTTACTATCAGTGAAAGGGTGTTTTTCTGGATATCTAAAAAATACATGCTTCTTTGTTCACAAATGTAGATATTGCCTTGTTCGTCAAGGGTTATTGCAGTGGGCGCGTTTAATTTCTGGTTCTCTGCTTGATAATTTACAATATGCACCTGTCCGTCTTCTAAGTCTATATAGCCTATTCGTGCATTTCCCGTATCTGTATAATATAACTTGTTATTTTTATAAAAAATCCCATAAGGTTTGCTTAAATCCCCTGTGCTGTCCAAAAGCACTTTTAGCTTGCCTTCTGGGGTAATCTGAACCAATCTATTATTCATAAAATCATTTGTATAAACATTTCTACTTGCATCAACTGCCACTCCTCCGGGAAGATTAAATGAAAATGTCCAGGCAACATGGATTGGTCTCCAGACATCCTCTTTTGGCGTTTTACAAAAAATCATATTGTGACTGGCATCCGATGTAAACAATGTTCCTTGTTTGGTAACCCATACTGCCAAAGGACGCTCCAAAGATGAACAGTAGTTGCTACCAGCTACAATATTTGTTAACGGCCCTGCGGTTCCATCCGCTTTAACCCAGCAGATCCTATGATTATGCATGTCTGCAATGTAAAACAGATTGCTTTCATGGTGCAAGCAAATACCAGATGGATAGTTAAAGAATTTATCACCACCAACAATCAATTTTATTGATTTTATAGGAACGATTTCATTCATGATTCGACATATGGCTATCTATTAGTTCCGCGAAAGAGTTTATATTCCTGATCTTATCCATATTCAAATCTGAGTCATCAATCTCTATGTTAAACTCATCCTCAATTTCCACCAGTATAGATAGTGCAAGGATAGAATCTATACCAAGAGACAAAAGGGGAGTATTATATTCCAAAGTCCGTATCTTATTTTCGTCTTTTAATCTGGATATGATAATTCCTTTGATTTTTTCCTTGACTGTGTTGTCATTGCTCATTTTTAGATACCTCCTATTTTTATTGAACATAATCTATTGTTTGCGCCGTCCAGTATATATAGTGTATTGTCTTTACCTACTGCCAGCCCATTCGGATTTGCTAAGCGGAATCTTTCCACTGTTCCAGATTGGCCTATCCCTGCAACGCCATCGCCAAGCAGTGTATATATCTTTTTTGTTTTCGCTTCACATAAACGTATGCAATGGTTTCCAGACTCTGCTATCAATACATTGTCATCATCATCAACACAGACTGCAACTGGCCGACTTAAGCGTGCTTCATGGGCATTTCCACCGTCTCCCGAATAACCTTCTTGTCCGTTACCAGCTATTGTTGTTATCATTCCGGTTTTGATAACAATTTTTCGAATACAGTGATTAAAATAATCTGCGAGATAAATATGCCCCTTTCGTCTGTTAATTCCTAAACTATATATTTCAGCAAAAGTGGCTTGTGTTGCTTGGCCACCATCTTCTGAATATCCGTATTGACCGGTTCCCGCAAAAGTTGTAATTATATTTTGTCGATCTACTTTACGTATTACATTATTGGCTATGTCGTTTATATATATATTTCCTTCGATATCCACTACCATGCCGCCAGGTTTGTTTAACCTTGCGTTTACAGCCAAACCTCCGTCGCCTGAATAACCCGCTTCCGAATTGCCTGCGATAGTAGAAATGATACCCGTCTTAAAACGGAACAACCGGACTGCGTCATTACCAGTATCTGTAATATACAACTTGTCATCAGATACTGTAAGCCCTGTCGGCTTATTTAACATGGCACAATTTGCGAAACCTCCGTCGCCGGAGTATCCAAACATACCTGTTCCGACGATTCTACTGACCTCACATCCATCATACATGAGAACGCTATTGTTGTTCTGATCAACAATATATACATTGCCTGATTCATCAACATCTATTGCTTGCGGCTCCCAAAGTCTTGCCCGTTCCACGTTTATAGGTTCGCTGACACTTCCGATCTCTCCATAGCTTCCTAAAACTATATCCACATGAAGTTTATTATCATAAAGTATCCGTTCATAGCCATCTATGTTGGGTTCGGGAGCCATTTCCACCCTGTTTCTTCTGTTTGCTTTAGCCAGAAACAACCCAACTACAGATTTTTTTATAAGTGTATCTAAATCTGAACCATCAATGGGGAACGCGGCAATCCCAGCACTGAACGACATTGTTATATTGGAGTAGTCTTTTTCGCTGTCTTTGGCAAATTTCTGCTTTCTAAATTTTTTCTTAATTTCAGAAACCATTCTATTGAGTTTATCTTTATTGCAACCTAATACCGTTATTAAAAACTCATCATCCTCAGATTTCCATATTTTCCCTCTTTCTGGTAGCTGACTGTGTAAAAATACTTCCATATTTTTAATGATATCATTCAGTTCTTTTTCATTAAACCGCCTGCATATTCGCGTAAAAAAGTCTATATCCAAAATAGAAATAGCATATCCGTTACTTTGCTTATTATAATTGTTTAAATAAGATTGTATCTCATCAAAAGGCCAGTCCATCATTTTTACCTCCATGCAATAAGTTTGCAAGATCTGGCGATATATCCTTTGTTCCGAAAAAGCTTATATAGCGGTTGATTTTTCTCAACAACTTCGTTGATATCCATGGCGCATTGGATTTTTCATATGTATATTTAGACCAACCTTCAAGGGAATCTGGGAAGGACATACCATATTCTAGCGCAACATCGTGCAGTGGCGTTCCCAGATAAGGCGAAAAGATAAATAGTAATATCTCTGTGTGGGGATCTATTAATTTTATTTTTTCTATCAGGCGTACCGTTTCCTCAAAATCTTTTTCAGGGTTCCATGGAAACCCAACCATAAATGAAAGGGATGCCATAATATGATGCCGCTTGCACTTTTCAACGAGCTGTAAAACCTGATGATTAGTATGCCGCTTATGTATTTTTTCGAGTACATCCTCATCCCCTGACTCAACACCGATTATTACCCTGTAGAACCGGCTCTTTACAAGCTCCTCTATATATTTATCAGAGAAATTGACAAATTGTTCAACAACCGCTGTGCCATCCCATCTGACCGGCATGTTTTCCACTGTCATAAGCTGGCTGAAATCTAGAACTCTTTTTTTATCAACAAAAAAGTTATTATCATAAAAATGCACAGCATCAATGCTGTGATTTTCACGTAGATATTTTATTCCATTGAATGTTTGCTCTGCTGTAAGGGCATTCCATTTTCTATTATAAAGCGTTCCGATAGAGCAGAATTTACAGCTCCATGGGCAACCTCTGCTTGATTCGTAACCAATAACACGTTTATTACTCCAGAGCTCTTGAATGTAATGCGCCATATGGATGTATGGATATGAATTTTCTATGGGTTTCACTTTTTCAATTTCTTTTAGAAAATGTTTGCCTGTGGATATGATATGATTTCCCGAATCTTTATATAGTAAATTGGGAATATCCTTTAAGCAACTTTTTTTAGCTAGCTTCTCTACCAATTGCAGAAATGTGTTTTCACCCTGGCCAGTCACAATTATATCTACGAAATCACTGCTTATTGTCTGTTGCGGCATCAGGCTCGGATGCCATCCGCCCCATACAATAGGAATGTCAGGGTTATACGCCTTTATCTGCCGGGAGAATTTCATTCCATCCATGAGCTGGTAACTGGTCATTGCGCTTACACCGATACATACGCATTTATCGTCAAGCAAATCTAAAATGCTGTTATAGGCATTATCGTCAAGCCGACCGTCTATAACGGTTATTTGATATCTTTTTTCATCAAACTGAGCCGCAAGTGTCAGGACTGATAAAGGCAGACCCCTGTATAAAGGCTGTGAATCATCGTCTCCTGTTAACTTAGGATAATAGAGTATAACTTTTTTCATAAACACGCTCTCCAAACAGGGTTTTACACCTCTAACATGTTACAAAACACATGGGTGAGCCTATCGAAATCCATTTGCTGCGGTTTTATAAGAGATTGGACATGAAAACCGTCGCTGATGACCACCATAATCCATGCCAACTGCTCCAGATCATATTCCAATTCATTTTCAAATATTTCCTTCATTGTTTCTTGAAAAAAAACAACATAATAACGATAAATTTCAAATAATTCATCACCTAACAATTGCCTGTCCTTTGTATCCATATCTCTTAGCCTTTTCCAGATGTCTACATATAGCGAAAGTGACTGAGGATGACATTCTGCTCCCGCGATATAATGCCGTATAAGCATATATAGTTTTTCCTTCTTTTCCTTTTGCTTTTCCAGATCCGCTTTCACCTGTTTTACCCAAACAACTGCCGCATATTTCATTGCGGACATTCGTAGATTTTCATCCGATGCATAATGTTTTCTAATTTTACCTCCATTTAATCCTGTATACAGAGATACGCTGTTTATATCCGCATCTTGGTAAAATCCTTTGAACATCAGCTTCAGAGCGGCTTCAAGAATCAATCTTTTTTCCGTCGATAGTTTTTCGGTTATCATTATTCCTCCTTTGCACTTGCCTCATACGGTTTCTTAACCTTGCAGTTCTGTCCGCCACATTCTCTTTTGAGTAAAATTTATCATAAACCCATGCTACACCTTTTGCCAATTCGTCAGGTTCCATATTAAGCGGCTTAAATACCACATCCCAGAATGTATAACGGCTCCAATCATAATCTATAATTCTGCCATTGTCGGACATTTGATTAAATAATTGTGTTCCAGGGAGGGGCGTGAGTATAGTAAAACTTCCAGAATAGATACCATTTTTTAATGTGAAATGGAGTGTGTTTTCAAATACCTCCTGGGTGTCATTGTCTCCTCCAAACATAAAAGAACCCCATATGTTAATACCGTTTTTATGCATCCTGTCAACTGCCGCTTGGTATTTACTTAATTGTTTCGCTTTCCATTGTTTATCATCTAAAAAATTAAGCCCGGTTTTAGAAACATTTTCAAAGCCAATAAAAAGCCAATGGCATCCAGATTGATATAGCAGCTCCAAGAGTTCTTCATCATCTGCAACAGAAATATCCGTCTGGGTTCCCCAGGTAATTCCTAGCTTCGTTATCTCTTTGACGAGCCCTTTTGAATACTCTTTTTCTATAAACATATTGTCATCGGCAAAAAATACAAAAGCGTCGGCAGCTACCCTTTGTATTGCTTTTATCTCTTCAATCACTTGCTGTACATCCTTATGCCGGAACGATGAACCGTACATTATGGGCAGAGTGCAAAAGTTACATGTACGAGGGCAGCCTCTTGTTGTTTGAACACTAAAGGATTTGTATAACTTTGGATCTAAAATATCAT
>Ga0123355_10017743_pt1 | contig 11255 bp, 5 predicted proteins | sample TergutEmb28metaG_3_FD_89872 | JGI IMG/M metagenome (GOLD analysis project Ga0123355, IMG submission 89872) | Embiratermes neotenicus P1 segment gut microbial communities from Petit-Saut dam, French Guiana - Emb289 P1 | ecosystem: Host-associated > Arthropoda: Insects > Digestive system > Gut ...
GTTGGGTTGGAGTGGTATCCGTGTTGCAGGCTGAAGCCTGCAACACGGATACCACTCCAACCCAACCACACCGAAACTCCAACACACATCGAACCAAGAACATTACGACCAATGTGGTAATTCAACAGAATAGTCGCAAGCACCTGATGATGGATATATTAATGTCCGAAACATGTTGAGCACATAAGAAGTTAAATAAAACAGCAAGTGACATCAAGTTGGTCTTTTATTCTTCAAATATGACAACTTAAATTTGTTCTAAGTTGATTATTTCTGTTGTTAATTACTCACAGGTTTGAATCCATACCAAAAATCCTTTGAAAATAAATGATCTTTAAATGTTTAACACTAGATTCTTGTGGAGAAAGGCTTCCTAAAATATATAAATATTTACTTTCCTCTAATCTCTCAATTGACTACTCACTTCCACTTCTATGCATTTCCGTATACTGCTGTTATTCTGCAGTTACAATGTTTCTTTTTACCTCCAATATTTTTTTTTTTTTATATTTCTCATTATATTCTTCTGCAGCTTCTAGTTAGGAGTATATGTTCTTTTTTATTCATTTTGGATTAGATTTCACACACATATTTTCTCTTAGCTGTAACCTCTCAAAATTCCTTCATTTATTTCCAGTAAGCACTGTAAATTACTTTTTTCCGATTTGGATTTCAATGTACTCTTTTAAAGCATAAACTTTTCTTAACGTACCACCAAGTTTAACATTCAAAAACTCTTCATGGGGCTCGCTTTGGTTGAGTGTTTTGTACGGATCTCAAAACAGACAGCGACCTTTGCTGTGTATATCATAAACTGATTGGTTTTTATAACCGTGGTATAAAGTGTTTACAGCGCGGTACGGACCGATTCTTCATATAAAGCAGATTGCGTTTCGTTCTTAAAAAGTTAATTACGGATTTGCTTGCAATTTCTATCTCTAAAATCTTATTTTTGTGTATTATCCTTTGTCTAGGATTATTGATAACACTGTTTCGGAGTGTAGAAGTCCCTCCCTTTTCAGGTAGGGACAACAGACGTGAATCTTATTCTGATGATCCCGCGAGAAATTTCTTGCCTGTATCTTTGGATTTATTCTTCTTTCTTTCTCTTCCTACCTTTGTTAGGCCCTTTGTTTTATCTCTGCACTCTCTCCAGTTACATTGTGTACTGGCGTCATGCATAAGTTCAGCGTGATCGCAGTTACGTTTCGCTCTATTAGAATCTTCCTCAAAGTGGGTTTTCACCAGCTGCATTAAACAAAACACCTGAATCCATATATTTATTGCTGGTAAGTCGGACTTTCCTCATATCTACATATTTCTTTGTTTGAACGAAGCCTTCTCAATTGTGAATGAGAAGAATAATCACATTGATCTAACACTGACGCAAATCCGGTGTTCATCAGCGAATCGTACATTGTCCAATCACACCCACACCTGCAACACAAATAACTCTTCAAAGAATTCCCTCCACGGCATCAAGTAAAAGTTGTGAAGATTGGGGTCAAGAGCTCGAACTATAGAGGGCAAGAGAGTTTCAAAAAACAGTTATGCTAATTGGTTAGAATTCGGATGAGATTTTCTTTGCGTCAAATCGTATTGAACTAGCGCACGGGTTTGATGAGAGTAAAATATTTTGAATAGGCAGCAGAAAGAGACCGTTCTGCATCCTGGATTCTAGGACTTTCCTTGTTAATATTACGTCCGTAGTAGATGAAATGTTACATGTTGATTTTAACTGTCGCTTCTACATTAAGGTCTACAAAGGGGAAGGTCGCTGGTTCGATCCCAGCTGGTGTCATTGGAAATTTTCTTTGACATAAACTCCTTCCGATCGCACTATGGCCCTGGGATCGACTCAGCCTCTAACAGAAATTAGTACCAGGAGCATTATCTGAGGGTAAATGCGGCCGGTGCGTAAGGCTGACAACCTTACCACCATCGTTTGCCGTTGTCATGTAATCTGGAAACTTTAACCTCCTGGAAACCGTTGGGCCACTCCAGGCATGCAACGGGACTGCTTTTGTGCTTTAAGGTGCATTGATGTAGTTAAAAGGTTGGAAATTACTTCGGCCTTCTATCTTGACTTTATCAGGGGAAAGGGTTAAGGGTAAAATTTAAAGGGCATTCTCATTCAAATTGTCTCAGCGAATAATGTAACACTACGTCACGGTTAACATTTTGACCACAAACTACAGGTTGAGCGAACTTGCCGTGAACGGTCTTTGAGCAGTGAGAACTATATATAACTATCTAGAGATGTTTAACCATAGAACTGTTTTTTCGGTGTTCTGCAAAATGTAGTAACTATGAGAGGCATTATTCCAATCTGCGCTTAAAATTAGGTATTCCGCCATTGTCACAGTTTACATAAAATCATATAACAATATCAAAATTTTATTTATTCACTAACCGATACACTAGTGAGTTGTCTTAAAAATTATACTAAAATTTACATTAAAACAGCTCCGACATGTTTCGGCGTTACAGTTACTCCATCATCAATCTACTGCTGAAGAGTGCAACAAACAGACACCAATAAGGACCTAATATATGCAGCCACACCACCACCACCATATTAACCATACATCGATGTATTTTAATGGACTATTTTAACAACTGTAACTTTGGTAAGCACAAATTAATGCGCTCTGTGATGATGGTGTAACTGTAACACCGAAATATGCCGGAGCTGTTTTAATGTAAATTTTAATATTGATTTTTAAGACAACTCACTGGTGTATCAGTTGGTGAATAAATAAAACTTTGATAATATCAAAATATAAGGTACGAATGTGGGAAGCAAATAATTATATTTGGCACGTGATCATACTAGGTAAATGAATAGGAGATATTTTCACTATTTTGTATTTCGGGAAATTTTGTCGGGAAAATATGGCCTTATATTTAAGGAAGGTCGCGGAAAATAATTTCGCGCCTTTATAAATGATGACTATAAAGACTGCAGAATGATGAGGTCAACGGAAGGAATTTGGAGGTTACGCGGGCCCTTGTGTTTCTGGTGGGTGAACACAGCACACATGTAGCAATTCAGAGAAAAAGTGAAATATCTCTTTTTTTTTGCACGTTCCTATCGTACATCCCGACATTATCAAAGATTTATTTATTTACCAACTGATGCACTAGTGAGCTGTCTAAAAATATTAAAATTTACATTAAAACAGCTGTTTAATGTAAATGTAAATTTAATGTAATTTTAATATAGTTTTACATTGTATTAAAACAACTGTTTTAGCGTAAACTTTAATGTAAATTTTAATATTGTTTTTAAGACAATTCGCTAGTGCATCAGTTGGTGAATAAATAAAATTTTGATGATATATCTCTTGTTTACCTGTGGCCGAGATTAAATATTCTATTGAGCATAAAGCAAGGAGCTGTCAGTCATAAATAAAATAACCTAATGCCACAGGAGTGAAATATAATTATACAATATAAACCAATGAAATGTACATTTTTCTAAGTTAATATTTTAATTTTTCAATTTTGATGATGCTTCGAACCCGAGAGTCCGGCTTCAGGAAGATAGTTTTATATGCAGTTTTGGTATGATAAGTTGTACATGCATCAGTATAAACAGTCCAGTCCTGAAGATGAACCTTCGGGTTCGAAACATGTAGCAGACGTCAAAATAAAAAATTAAAATATTAATTTACAAAATGTACATTTCTCTCACCGAAGTTCTATAATTATAATGCAAAGTATGACGCAGAAAACATAAAAAGGCTTATATACAGGGTGTTTCATAAGTCCGTGAAACATGTCAGAAAACTGGCTGATGCCACAGTTCAATGAAGACAGTAATGATTACATCTTTCAACAAGACGGCTCTCCGGCTCACTACAAAGACGTACGAGGGTATCTCAATCGAAACTTGCCACAAAGGTGGATAGGACGCACAGGAAAAGATAACGCGTTAATGGGGTGGCCAACCCGGTCCCCGGATTTAACATCGTGCGACTTTTTCTTCTGGGGGTTTGTGAAGGACACTGTCTTTGGGCCTCCACTCCCCGCTAATCTCCAGATTTTCGCAACCGTATCACCGCTGCTGTAGCTCTGGTCGACCGTGATATGCTGACACGCGTGAGGAACGAGATGGACTATCGCATAGATGTCTGTCATATTACCAAAGGTGGACAAATAAGCATCTGTGAAATGTGTAAAAAAAAAACTTGGAGAGTTTCTCTCTCTATCGGCGTAAGAACTATCATGATCCGTTGAGTAGTTTATTTGTTGCGAATTTTTTAAATGTTTCACGGACTTAAGAATAACCCTGTATAATTTTCCACTTTTAACAAGAGAGCATTCTTAAGTTATTTTTTTATATTCTACTGTTTTTATTTACATTAATTTGTCAATAAATAACAGAAATAATTTTATCTAATATATACACGAATTTAAATATATATTTTTTATTTTACATGTTCAAGTTTGTGATCTTAAATTCACTCCTTATTCTGTATTCTTATTTTAACTCATTGGTTATTTGATTTTATGTATATTTATTTCTGACATTGTTTTGCCAGATATATTGATAATTTAATTTGATTACTATTTCGTACGTAAATGTTATTCAGCTTGTAACGGAAAGTCTTCCCTTCATGCAAAGCGCCACAGCCTGAAAACCATTCTCCAATTTCTAATACCAAAATTACGTATAAGTTAAAAGAATGTGTGGAATTTTTAGCTGTACTCCGCCTTACGTATTCAATGTCTGAAAGGGGGGCCAAATTTTCACAAAGAAAATCCTGAGAAATTTTAAGTGGGGGACTGTATTATGTATAAATATTGATTTCCCCATGAATATTTTCTTTACTTGTGATGCATAAAAAATTTTCTCATATACAGGTGGTGCCAAAAAAAATGTATACACATTTTAAGAGATATTATATATATGAACATTTGTGTACTTTTCTTGGCACCCCAAAAATGTATACACATTTTAAGAGATGTTATCTATGAAAATGTGTATACTTTTTTTTTGGCATCTTCTGTAGACATTTGCCTCCACAACATCCAAATCAACGCCCCACTCAAATTTCTATAGAGGTCTTCCGAAACAAAGAATATTTTCGAATAACCGGATGATAAGCTATTCTGTACTAGTGCCACTGTTGCCCTTAGTTTCTTTCATGTTACATGTTGCACGAACGCTTGGCATAAACTTCAATACCAAACCCAACCCACCGCAAGATACTCCACAGATAGCAGACATTGGCATGGAAACAAGGCAACAAACTACCGACGCTTTTCCTGTGCGTCTCAGCTGGGAGTCTCCTTGAACCAGTTTCCTTTCTAAACATTCACTTCTTGCAAAACAAACAGAAAAAAATGAAAGCCTAAAGCGTGCCAGTAATTAATATGTGACAAAGAATAAATTGTGACTTCTTAACCCTAAAGGGACCCATACACCGTAAGTTAAACTGTGCAGTTTAACTGTGTAAAAACCTGCAAGAAAAACAGAACTGAATGTTATCTGGCACTGCACAGCTTTCCCATCAGGTTTGTCAGTTTTTTTTTGTCAGTTCTGTGTGTCTTCTTGTGTGTGTGACTACAGTGGATAAAAATAAGACTGTCGTTTGCTGTTTGCTAGCCACATCGGCCATAATGTTATCCGAAAAGAAGAAAAGAAAGCGTAAAATGTGGAGTAAGAAGTGATATTTGAAAAGGAATATATCATGCGTTGCTTATCTGCTGAATGGAGTGCTAGAAACGGATGTGCCTTGAGATGATGCCATCGTGGTGTCGGCAGGTAAACTGAGGAAACTGTGGGATTCCCTGAGTGAACTGCACAGTTCTGTGTGTGAAAGACGACTGGAAAGGACAGTTCTGAGGCCCGCGATATTGCCTGTCAAAACCGCGCAGTTTACTCAGTTTTTTAGTTAGTTATGACGTCACACCGTAAAATTACAAAGTTTAACTGAGATTTTATAGCGCCTTTAACAAAGATAAAACTCGATATAATAATATTTTTGAAAAATAGTGGATGTGATATTAAGCAAATGCGTAGAATGTTACCTGTGATATTTTTTGATGGAAATTAAAATAAATTTGCATTTTTGACGTAGAAGCAAATAAAAACACTGAGGAGGAAGAGAAAAGGAATGACCAAGACGGAAATGGATAGATCATCCAGAGGTATCACACGATCGTTATTGTGATACAAGAAGGCGAAGGAAAAGAAGAAACGGAAAAATTAAAGGTGATTGAATAAATAATTTTATGGCACGTGATGAAGAGTGTTAAACGGAGAAAGTAATGGCTTACAAAACACAGTAGCAGATTTCTCTGAAACGTCAGTATGTGTTTGCAAAACAACGTGGCCTAACCTCCCGGAGGACAAATTGTGAAATGTTAGGAGGTTGCAAAGTTGCGATTAAATTGCTAGTGCACCACAGTTCTACAGGGAAGAGCAGCACTCTGAAGAAGTTATTCTCGGTTCTTGCAGCTACTGTACACACTGTACATACTGTACACACTCTACATACTGTAGCGTTAAGCACTGTACAGCAGGGCATAGAGTTTATCTTTCATATTTTGCTTATCTCAACGTTCTTCGTGAATTCAATAATCGATACTGTAAGTCTCTACAATTACAGAGTGTCGTTAAATGACTAAAGAATAAGCCATTGTCGAATTTTGTTCCTGTCTGAAGAATAGGTAGTTACAAGAAAACCAGAACTTCACTCTGGTAGTTTCAAGAGAACCAGAAACTCTCTCTGGTAGTTTCAAGAGAACCAGAACCTCTCTCTGGTAGTTTCAAGAGAACCAGAACCTCTCTCTGGTAGTTTCAAGAGAACCAGAACCTCTCTCTGGTAGTTTCAAGAGAACCAGAACCTCTATCTGGTAGTTTCAAGAGAACCAGAACCTCTATCTGGTAGTTTCAAGAGAACCAGAACCTCTCTCTGGTAGTTTCAAGAGAACCAGAACCTCTCTCTGGTAGTTTCAAGAGAATCAGAACCCCCTCTGATAGTTTCAAGAGAACCAAAACCTCTATCTGGTAGTTTCAAGAGAACCAGAACCTCTATCTGATGGTTTCAAGAGAACCAGAACCTCTCTCTGGTAGTTTCAAGAGAACCAGAACCTCTCTCTGATAGTTTCAAGAGAACCAGAACTTCTCTCTGATAGTTTCAAGAGAACCAGAACCTCTCTCTGGTAGTTTCAAGTGAATCAGAACTTCTCTCTGATAGTTTCAAGAGAGCCAGAACCTTTCTCTGGTAGTTTCAAGAGAACCAGAACCTCTCTCTGGTAGTTTCAAGAGAACCAGAATCTCTCTCTGGTAGTTTCAAGAGAACCAGAACCTCTCTCTGGTAGTTTCAAGAGAACCAGTACCTCTCTCTGGTAGTTTCAAGAGAAACAGAACCTCTCTCTGGTAGTTTCAAGAGTAACAGAACCTCTGTCTGATAGTTTCAAGAGAACCAGAACCACTCTCTGGTAGTTTCAAGAGAATCAGAACCTCTCTCTGTTAGTTTCAAGAGAACCAGAACCTCTCTCTGGTAGTTTCAAGAGAACCAGAACCTCTCTTTAACAATATAAGATCATAAAAGTGTAAAACTTTCCCTAGAGTTTCGTGTGACCAACAAAATGTCAGTTCAGTCAGTGTGATTTCTTAACTGCATTAGTGTTGAGACGAAAGAAAAGAGTAACTTAATAACTTTATCATTTTCCTCACTTCCTGTTATTTTCTCCTCTTTATATTCTTCGCACTTTTCTTTCTCCATTTTATTTTCAATGTTTTTCTTACTTAGTCTTCTACACGTCTTACCGTTTCCTTCTCTTTTATTCTGGTCCTACATTTTCTCCTCATTCTCATTTTATATCTTCGTCCTCTTTCATCCCTTAACCTCATCCATCACTCTTCTTGTCGTCACAATTGTACTCCAATGTACTGAAAGAACAACACTGTGCAATTTGAGACAATTTACTGTTTCACGTTCGTCAGTTTTAAACACTTAAGAGAGACTCCATAATTTTATGCAAAGTGTTTTAGCTGTTACAGGCGTCATGTGTGACCCTACTTGGAGCTGCGGTCAGACCCCGAGTGGACACCTTTACAAAAGACAGCCCGTTGTCCCGTAGGCTATTTCACGACAGAGTCATTGATCTTACACACCTACTGTATTTCATGCGAATAAACGTTAAAAGTAAAGCAATCCCATTGCAGGCCTGGACAGGCCCTGAGGGTTCCAGCAGGTTGAGGCTCCCACATAGCACAGTGGTTAAGGTGCTGTGCTATAAATCGGAAGGACGCTGGTACGATTCCAGCTGATGTCATTGGAATATTTCATTGACATAATCCTTCCGATCCCACTATGGCCTTGAGGTCGACTCAGCCTCTAACAGAAATGAGTACCAGGAGTATTTTCTGGGGGTAAAAACGGCCGGTCCGTAAAGCTAACAACCTTACCACCATCCTGGGCCATTGTCACATAATCTGGAAACCTTAATTTCCTTGAACCCTCTGGGCACCTCGGGCCTGTAATGGGACTGATTTACCTTTTTATCTGTACCTAATAAATGATATGTGGGCCGGGTAGCATAGTCGGTATAGCGACTGGCTACGGGCTGGATTGTCCCTGTGACGGCGAGATTTTCCGCACCTGTCCAGACCGACCCTGGGGCCCACACAGCCTCCTGTACAATGGGTAGCGGCTCTTTCCTGGGAGTAAAGAACGGTCCGGGCCTGATGCTGACCACTCACCCCCTTCTAGTGCTGTGGTCAAAAAACAGTAGATCTATACCTCTACTCCCCCTATGAGCCGTACAGCCTGTACAGAGCCTCAGTGCCTGTACAAGGGTGCATTTTACCCCTTCTTTAAATAAACAATCGAGTGGAAGAAGCCATCTGAGTTATACAGGTTTATTCGAAATGATTGTCGGGGTTTTAACAACTGCCACCTCGTTCTCCACATTCAACCCCATGTGATTTCTTTCTATGTGGTTACGTTAAGGATCAGGTTTATGTTCCTCCTCTTCCCGCAAGTATCCCGGAACTGAAGGTACGAACCAGAACCTCCATTGAAACCATCACCGCTGACATGTTACAGACAGTTTGGAACGAACTCGATTATCGTGTTGATGTTTGTAGAATCACAAAGGGTGCACATATAGAGCACCTGTAAGGTACGTAACAAAAACTTGGAATGTTGTTCTATTAAATGAAAAAATGGTACTACTATCTCAGGTGTATTGTGTGTGACAAGTTGTTAAAACCCCGACAATCATTTCGAATAACCCTGTATTTATCATCCTGAAGACAGAAGTAGGAAGTTCTTCCGAAAGACTAGGACATTTATTCTGAACGGTGAGAAAGAAAGATCGACGCCTGAGCAAGTCCCGAAATCCGTATTTATTTCATTTATTCACTGTCTGAAACCAGAAATCTGCTAGTGTCGCTTTGACGTTTTTCCTCTTCCAGAAGACAGGAAGTTTAAAAAAAAAAGCGCAACCCAACTTTCTGCCAAATCTGATTGACTTGACCTTTCTTCTTAATTAATATCGTATTCATCGGCTGTCAAAAAAAAATCAGACGTTTTCATTAAACCTTCTCCTTGCTGACGCTTCATAAGACCCACCGATATGTAACCGAAGGAAGGCAGTGGGACGTCTTCCATTGTTACGTGGGTGTTTCTAAGAGATGATTACTCAACAGCCTTATAAGGCCACTCGCCCCTAAACACATCAGAAACGACCTTCTGAATGACGAGGTAAAATTAGATGCACTCTTGGTTCATATCCTTTTATCCACCTATGCAGAAGAAAGATACGTGTTGTACCTGCCACTTTATTATATCTATCACAGTTACTGAAATAGATTAAAATGCGTGTGTCGTCTAAGACACTACAGCTTATGCACTAAGTAGCCGTATAAGACAAAAGAGATATATTTATTATTCTGCCCAAGATACTAAATATAATTCTATTGTTGATTAAAGAAATTGCGTTGTGGCCTTCTTGGAACAAAGGTTAAAGTCTTTGTCACTTGAAACAAAGGAGCGTAAGCCAAGCCGTTCTTCTAAACTCTCCAATTATTTGCTTATTTTCGTGTTTCACTATTTTCATAGATTACACCATTACTAAGCATTTCCTGGGTCAGTTTATTTGGCCAGTCCCACCTGTGCCATGACGAAACGACGTTCGTCCTCCATCCCCCGCTCAAGGCCATTTTACACTTTCTGCAGCAGCGTGGGGCCCTACCTTTCATTGGGACCCAAAAGAGGCTGGTTGTAGAGGTCTTTTGGTATTTTACAAAGTAATTTTTTGTCCTTATTCTTATAATAAAACCAACTAGATGCACTCATTTCTCAAATTAATTTTTTGGAATAAAACTACATGTTTCGGACAGTTCCTCGGTCCATCATCAGGAGTTTTTCGCTGTACACGCGGTAATGGTATATGTCATACAGGTTACATTTACAGCTTGCGAGCAGGATCAGGACGGATTTCCGTCTTGATGCTGCTCGCAAGCTGTCCGAAACGTGTAGAGTTTTATTCCAAAAATAAATTTGAGAAATTATTGCAACTAGTTGGTTTTATTTTAAGAATTCATTACAAAGGACGGTCACCTGAACGTCTAATTCTCTGTCACTAGGTAAATGAATTCTGACGTTTCGAGACTTTGCAATATCTGCATTGTCAGTTCACGAATATGCTTAGATAAGGCCTCAAAACTTACTTTTTAGAATGGACTCAGAAGTGACCTAAATAAGCCCCGCTCCTAGAAGCTTATAGCACAAACACTCAAACTAATACTTCTTCATTTAGGAACACTGAATTATTTTCTGGTTTGTATTACATGATTTTTATTTATTTTTCGGTAGTATACTCTTTTATCTTCAGGTGGGCGGGGCATGTAGCAGGTTTGGGGAAGAGGAGAGGCGTATGCAAGATTTTGGTGGGGAAACCGGGAAGAAAAGAGACCACTTGGAAGATCCAGGATAGATGGGAGGATAATATTAATATGGATGTTCAGGAAGTGGGTTGTGGGGGTGTAGACTGGAATGATCTGAATCAGGATAGGGAGAGATTGCGGACTCTTGTGAATGCGGTAATGAACCTTCGGGTTCCATAAAATGCCAGGAATTTGATAAGCTGTAAACCCGTTAGCTTCTCAAGAAGGATTCTGCTCCATGGAGTAAGTAAGTAAGTAAGTAAGTAAGTAAGTAAGTAAGTAAGTAAGTAAGTAAGTAAGTAAGTAAGTAAGTAAGTAAGTAAGTAAGTAAGTAAGTAAGTAA
>Ga0123355_10017744_pt1 | contig 11255 bp, 8 predicted proteins | sample TergutEmb28metaG_3_FD_89872 | JGI IMG/M metagenome (GOLD analysis project Ga0123355, IMG submission 89872) | Embiratermes neotenicus P1 segment gut microbial communities from Petit-Saut dam, French Guiana - Emb289 P1 | ecosystem: Host-associated > Arthropoda: Insects > Digestive system > Gut ...
ACCTTTTCCCCTCTCGAAAAGATCCTTGAGAATGTAATTTATCCCCCTACTCCCCAAGCAGCCTTCTCGCTCCACCCTTGTTGATCATCACCCTCAATTTCCCCCCCCCCCCCCCTCCCTTTTGCCATCATATTAAGATTGCTGATTTTTAGCTATTTTGGTTGATGTAAATCCTTACTAAATATTATGAAAAGTAGGCCTATGAGGTCACCATGCACTCTCTGTATTTCTAAAAACCTGTGGGTTAAAATATGTAAAACTATAGCTTTATCTGTTGCTTTGTGTAGGGAGCTTCATTGTCTGTACTTCCCATCATGTGTTATTTAGGTGATCAAATCAATATGAATGACATGGGCAGAACATGTGGCATGTATGTGGTAGATGACATATGCATACACAGTTTTGGTGAGGAAACCTGAAGGAAAGAGACCATTAGGAAGATGTAGGCATAGGTGGAAGGATGATATTGAAATGGATCTTCAAAAAGTGGGTTGGGAATTTTGATTGGATTAATCTGGGTTATGATAAGGACAAGTGGCTGGCTGTTGTGAACACGGTAATGAACCTCTGGGTTCCATAAAATGCGGGGAATTTTTTGATAGCTAAGGAAGTATTCGCTTCTCAAGAGGGCCTATGTTTTATGGAGTTAGTTTTATGTAAGTGTGAAATGTTATCTCTCAGTAAGGAAAAAGTATGTGGATTCATTAGGGAATTTGAGAATGGGTGCTCAGGATATTATTTTGGACCCAAAAGAGTGATAATAACAGAAGGATGAAGAGAACTGTATAATAAGAAGCTTCTTGATTTGTATTCGTTACCAAATACTGCCGCGGTAATCAGTATAGATGATTCGGAGGTAAATGTAGCACGCGTACGGGTGTTGAGAAATTAGACAACGGTAGAAACCAAAGGACAAGAGATTATTTCAGACACCTAGTCCTAGATTGATGGATAGTATGAAAATGGATATTAAAGAAATGCAACACGAAAGTGCGGACTGGAGTGCATCAGAATGGGGTCCATTGGTAGAGACCCGTCAGGTTCCAGAAAAGGCGGGGAATTCTGTGACGAACTCAGCGACTCTCACATGCTGCAAGGTGTTAAGCCAGAGATATCAGGTAAATTGTAACTTTGAATTTGCGACCTCTGATTGGTTCCTACCCGATCCCTGCATAGACAGCGATATACAGAGTCTGGCGTACCTTCTCTTAACGAGCAAATTAAATTGCATGGTGTGGAGTACAGCTGTGGCCCTTTCGTCTCCCCACGGAACCCGATCGATCCATAGCACTGTGCGAAAGTGTTGATTGCAGTATGCAATATGGCCGTCCCGAAAACTGTAGTTAGGCTGTGGAAATATTTAGCCATTTTTAGATGGGACTTAACCTGCCGAGTCTTGCAGATCTTGACGAAGTGTGATACGGACAACGAAGGATGAAACTGTAAAAGCAGAATGTATTTCTGCGTGTTGCCACTGTTCTTATTTTACGTAAGATAAAAAAAATCAATTATCAATATTTGAAATCGACGTACTGTAGTCTAGATTTTCATTCCATGCGGCAGGCCCATAACCGGGAGGGGGGGGGGGGTGCAAGTGGGTGCTATGCACCCACTGCAAATTTTAGGAATTTGCAGCATGTCAAAGACACATGCTGATCACCCCGCTAACAAATTTGCGACACCTTACCGTATCCACGTGCTGCATCTGTTGAACCGCCATTGTTGTAAACAACTCGTTCTCAAAAACGTATGTCTATGCAAGATGTTGTTGTGCAGTGTTTTAGAGCGAATAATGTGATTAGAGTGTTGATTCTGTGGCCCTGACGATGGCATTTTTTACATGTATACATGCATAGTATTTACTGTATACACAGTATGTGTGTAAATAGTTCACCCTAGTACAGGACACCAGGAACCAGAAGCTGAGTGGAGGTATAGCTCTACTCTTTCTTTAACCTCGGAGCTAGATGGGGGTGGGTGGTCAAGGCCATGCCCTGGCCGCTTTACCCCCGGGAATGACCCGGTACCCATTGTACAGGAGGCTGGGTATGCCCCAGGCCTGGTCTGGACAGGTGACATATGTGCAATAGAGCATTACATACACGTATGTAATAAACATGTGTATGTTTATACACCTGCACTGGAGGGAGACTGGCCCTAAAACGTGTGGGTCTAGAACAGTCCGGTATCACCCTGTATTGTAGTTACGCTTGACTTATAAAATCTGTAGCTGGATAGCACGTATTTCGGCCAAGATTCGTAACAAGCATCTTCCAAGTACAAGTCTAAATGGATATGGTTACACTATGTCATTGTCAATTGTAATGCCTTATTTGGAGGTCATGTCTGTGCGGCTGTCTGTGACGTACGTAGTATTAGCACCGAAGCCGTTCGAAGTTTTTAAAATTCTGCGTGGAAGACTTTCACCAAAAGTTGTCGGAAGATTCCAGTGTTAGTCGTGATGCGCTACATTTATTTCACGTAAGGGCATATGCGAGTCTCTTGATGTGTTTTGTTATTTATTTTACGACAGCAAGTCTGCGCCTTGAGTTCGTGTGTACCAGAAGCTTAGTTGGGCTGTGACGCAGAAATCTTGCAACAGTAACGGGGATTGTGCTTACTCTCACGGCTTTCCCGTCTTGGCTGAGGACCCTGATGTGGTCGTACTAAGGACTTCTGCTACCAATGGTGATATGTCCTTTTGCGGAGAAGAACCTTGGCAGCCTGATCTTTTAGATACTGTTACACTGACCAGAGGCTAGCCGCGCGGTTAAGTCCTAAAGAACTAATTACTTTCACTGATAAACTTTTATATACATTACCAACACATACACATAAACTGTGTAAAATTATTATATCCATACACATGAACCGTTCTGTATGTTCACGGATAATTTATGCATGGACTCAACACAATTTATCTGCGTGTGTTTGTAACTGTAGACGATTGCAAGCACAATGCACGGAATGAATGGTATTAAATTTACTTCCACTGATCTTTGTTCAGATTTTGAGACATGATTTTCATTAAGAGATACCTCCTTTGCTTCTGCAGCGATAGCTATGTCCTTCAGCCAGTATTTTAACCGACTGTCGAGCAAAATGTTTTGTCTATTGGCATTTATGTGTATAGGCAGAGTATCAGGCGAGAAGCGTGGTTAATTATTATTACTAAGCCCTCAAGTTACTGCAGTTTGTTGTGCCCACTGCTGCGGAGGGCAGTAGGCACTGAGTCGGTTTTGATGTATAAACGTGTTGCTATTCCCCTTATATTAATGCCCAGTATATTCTAATTAACAGAATTATAAAACACCACAAGTGAGTCTCCCTTCCTTGACGTGACAATAGTATTCGACAATCAGCTCTTTAATTTCCGTTGACACTTCTTTTCAGCTGCAAGGTTTTCCTTCTGAGATAACACAATTAAGATTTACATTCATAGGATTAAGTATAAGTGTACTTTCCTTCATGGTTAGTCTAAACTTTCCAAAAGCATGGAATTGGAAGTCTGATTTTGTTATTTAGTTGTGTATTATCCACTTTCGAGGCTAAGTAGTAGTAATATAGAATGAATAACTGATCAGTTTACGAAATCAAGGGCAGCAGATAGGTGAGAACACTAAAAACGTGAGCCGATGCTGATGCGCCAGGTATAAACCGAAGACGAACTGTCCAGATCAGATTTGTGTAATTACTTGCACTATCAGCAGCACTGTTTAGAGATGTGAGATTTGGGATGCACACGGCGATGGGCGTGAAGATTACTCTCCTGTGGGATATGACGCCGTGTATTGTGGTAGTAGCGTGCCGTCGTTGCGGAGAATCCTATATTTTCCATCGTCAGAGTAGGGTAGATACCCTGATCATTGAGGTGGGAGGGTCCTCTGAAATGTCGGTACGGTTATGTCAAACTACACGGCGTTATACCCCAGAAGACAGCAGTCGTGTTAGGTACATTTAACAGTTTATCATAATCCTATTTCGATTTGAAGTTACATGACAAGGCTGCTGCATGATGGTGTGTTTATCCAAGTTGTCGTCTGCTTGGTCGTGTGAGATTCCTGCGTGGCAACTTTGTTCTTAGAGTAGCTACCGCGTAGTCTGCTGTGAAATTCCATAGATAACTTTTGTTTGATTCTATACCTTCTCTCTATCGTATTTGAACTAACTCCGGGTACTTTTAGTTGGCTTCTCCAGGTATACAAGTATCTTCAGGTATTTCCATTCGACTGCAAAATTTACTAATAATGTACTTGCACGGTTAATATTAATGTCTGCATTTTTCTGGAACTAAACTAATTTTTAGGCGCTTTCGAAAAATTGCAAAAAGCTACTATTTTCATCATATGTGTTTATGTGTGTGTGTGTTTGTATGTGTCTGTCCGTCCGTCTTTCCTTCCGCATTGAACAACTCGACTCGCACTGCACGGATTTTTTATGTAATTTGATATTTGAACTTTTTTCGAAAAAAAAACTGTAGAGAAAATTCAAGTGTCATGAATATCTGACAAGAATAACGGGTATTTTACATGCAGAATTTTGTACATTTATGATAATATCTCGCTCAGCTGTTCTTAGAAAGGTAAATTCTTCAGACAAAAGCTGTAGAGGAACTCAAAGCACACATTTTATGTTCAAAACATTTTTCCGAAAGTCGTGCTGTTTATGAGATAATGTGGAAAAATACGGTAGAGCCTGACAGGCCGCAGATGACAAAATAATACGGCGCATGGTTTTGCGTGCTGGTTAACTAAGGCTATAGACACACACTCGGAATACGTAATACTTTAAGCTGTTCCTCGGAAACACTGGTTTCACGAATGCGCGTCTGTGTTACGTTTATGCGTACTGTGCCTCTCTTGTTATGGTCCGGGTAGCTCAGTCGGTATAGCGACTGACTACGGGCTGGGCGGTCCGGAATCGAATCCCTGTGGGGACGAGATTTTCTGTCAGTCCAGACCAGCCCTGGGGCCCACCCAGCCTCCTGTAAAATGAGTACCGGGTCTTTCCCGCGGGTAAAGTACGGCGGGGGCGTGCTGCTGACCACTCACGCCCTTCTAGTGCCGCGGTCATGGAAGAGAAGAGCTATACCTCTACCCACCCTCTGGGCCACACCGGGCCTGTAACGGGCTCACTTTAACTTTTTTTTTTTTTTTGGCCTTTCTCGTTAAATCGTATGAAAATAACTGCACTCTGTTGGTGCGGTGTGCCATTTAGTTTTTGTGCCACCTTGTTTCATGGGACTCATTTACACTGTGGATGTATTTTCATCCCTTGAGCCGTACTTAAATCGATTCTGTGTTGAGATTGGAATAACACTTCCGTAGTATAAAACGCAAATAAGGTTAATCAAAATTTGCTACACATTTACTGAATAACATTCAATTGTGTGACAGAAATGAATAAATAATTGGAAAAAACGAAGACATAATCAAAAGCAAAAATTTGATGTCCTGGAAAATACGCGTATAATTATAACGCAAAAGGAAGGCAAAGTTATTAATGAAAATGAATTTGAATGTTACAGTACAGTTTTTATTAGCGCCGACTCTGTGCAGAAATGCTTTCATAACTGCGTATTATGTAAGGAGAAGGGAACGGGGCAGGAAAACCTAAATAGGCCTACAAGGAATGCAATAAAATCCACCCAGTTGTGTGTCGTACTTCTGCTTGAAAGGACACTCCCCTGTTCGTAGCTGGAGGTAAGCACTGAATTATTCGACGTAAATGTATAATTTCTCCAAAAAGTATACATTATTTACTTCATTATGGATCTAATTTACAGTTTAGGAAATGAAATACTACATGGGGCTCCACTCATGATAAAAGTGGACTTAAAAAGAAACACGAGAGGTTACAAAAGAAAACTGAACGAAATCATACCAACATGGAACATTATTGTACATATGCGTTAACACCGCAGGGTATGAGGCAAGAATAGCCAAGTGCGTGCAGCTGTGGTGTTGATACAAGATGTACAGTAATTTGTAAGTACAAAAGGCCACGTGCGAAAATATATACTATATATGCATTTGTTGGCTGTATGTGTATATAAATTGAATCGTACATAAGTTTTTAATGATGGTCACACAAAGACGTGACAAAAACGTACAGATACAATACTTCAGTTTTTAAAAGCGTTCGAAAAGAAGCCATACGGTTTACTGCAGTATTGCAGTACTCATGTACGTTATTCCATTTTATTTTTCATAATGGAAATATCCTTCTGAAGGTGGTCAGAATTCTAATTGAAACATATGGAGGATATATTAGGTAAATGTTGTTTCACTAACAATAGCTAATATGTTCGGGAGTTTGTTTATTGTATCACATAAGATCTATTCATATAGAAACGAGAAACGTGAATTATATTTTGCTATCGTTTTAAAAGTGTCAGTACGCAGAAATTAAGGGCAGTAAGGAAAGCATAAGCACATCTTCAATAAGGGACCTTTGCCTCTTCATACGAGGCACAGGGTTGTTGAATCTGTGCTGAATGGAGTATTTAGGGCTGTACAATAAGCCTAAGGCTGTGGTGCATCCGGAGCGTAAGCCGACGGGCCCTAAGAAGAAGAAGAAGAAGAAGGAGGAGGAAGAGGAGGAAAGCATAAGGAACTTAGATACATGCTATCGACGGAGACATCATTCATAGACGAAATTTTTACCCTAAACTCATTTAAGCAGTGTAACAAATTTGGCTTAGGTAAAGGTTAAGGTGTATCTGTGCTTAATAGAGCAACACTACATGGAGACGTATTGGCGGGAGCGGTATTTGTAGCTTCGCGTGTTATCAGTCATAGCAGTAGGTGTAAGTAAGTTACCAGCCTGGAGCCCCAGTTTCCTTACCTCAAGAATGTATGTCCGGTACCCATTGGCTAAGCGACTGGAGGGGCTTCAGAGCCCGTCTGAATGCCGTGGAAAAGCGAAAAATCCCTTGTGGCTACCGGCAACCAGCCCTAATTCCTGCATTGTCCAGTCCGTAGCATAGTACTGCAACTACATCGGATGAACTATTCTGACTCCGCTCACCCCTTGGACCGATGAAATCCAGTGCAGACAATTACTGGACAGAATTGGGAGCAATGGAGGAAACGCGATCGCTAGTGACGAGGGGGCCCATGGAACCGTGAAATAGTGTCCAAATAGAACAGTTCGTATGAGTAAGGGGTATCTGACAAATTCCATTTCTCTTGGGATATTAGGACAATTCCAAGTAAGTGGCTCAGAGAACGTGTACGGTATCAACTGAAGCAAAATTTGTACGTACTCTTGTACATGGTTTTGAAATCCATTGCTTTGCTGCGAGTCATTCGCAGTCTGTTGTTCACATTCAGCAGCAAAACCGATAAATGATGTGGTAAGAAATTACATTTAATTTTAATGCTATATGCCTATATGTAGTTAGGTTTACGAAATAATCTCTTTCTTTCAGTATGTTTCCCGTTTAAAACTTCGTGATCACTTTCAGTTTACCTTGTGTACACGTAACATAACGAGTACTCAGTTGATAGTTTATTAAATATTTTACTAGTAATGTAAGTTTTCGTATAACGTGCAGTATATGCGTAGTGTCACTATTACGGGGTCATTCATTTGTTACAACATAGGCTTATCGCGTGAACTGTATCCCAAGAAGAGAAGCGTAATTGATCGAAACATTGATAAAAGCAACCCCATTACAGGCCTGGACAGGCTCAGAGGGTTCCAGGAGGCTGAGGCTCCCAGATTTCATGACAATCGGCACATGAAGGTGGTAAGATTGTCAGTCGTACGCACTAGCCGCCTTTACCCCCAGGAAATATTCCTGGTACTCATTTCTGTTAGAGGCTGAGTCAACCCCAGGGCCATAGTGCGTCTGGAAGGGTTATTTCAATGAAAAATTCCAATGACACCATCGGGAATCGAACCCGCGACCTTCCGGTTTGTAGAGCAGTGCCTCAGCCAACTGCGCCACCGCGTACCTCGGAAACATTGATGATGCATGTACAAGTAGTAAAGACAGTCTCTGACAAATGTATAGGCCTGGGGACAGCTTTTGAACGGAAAGATGTAATAGTGGAAAATAAACAATTTGAAAACTTTAGACGAGACACAGTGACCTGAGCTTCATGCGTTACTGGACATGTACAAGAATAACACATGTTTTATATTATACAATTTATCCTTATTTGTAATTGAAATGGTGGTAATACTAACGTGTTTTTTGCAGCAAGATGTAGACCGACTGGCCTTTCACATAGCCGTGTATAATAGTATGTTTGTTGTTCATAGCTTTATAATTCTAATGTTAGAACTAACATGATTGTAATTTGTTAGGTACACGTAATGATGCGAGGGTAGTAAAAGAGATAGTGCTCACGATCTCTAAAAATAGCCAACAGTTAGATTATTTTGTTTATAAGTTGGAAATATGGTGAGTGCGGGGCAATTTGTGAGATTTCACAAATTCATGCTTTATATTTTGAGTTTTAAGAATCATGTATGTAATGCCAGAAGATGGTCAGTATTGACCGAAACATGTAGCATATGTTGACGGGACTAATAAAATTTGTTGTGGTTGGCAGCATACATTTATCAGTTTTTAACGGTGTGTTCGCTGAAGGAAAGAGGTCAGTTTTGGGGACGTAAGCTTATTTGGGAGACAATATTAAAGTAACACGCAATGGAGCAGTGTTCTTCTTGAGAAGCCAGCAGTTCCCCAGCTAGTCAAGAAATTGCCCCGCACTTCATGGGCTCCAAGATTCATCACTATGTCCACAGTAGCCCGTCACTTGTCCGTATCCTGAGCCATATCTGGAAAAATAATTTTGAAATTTTTCGTCCCATCTACACCTAGGCTTTCCAAGTGGTCTCTTTTCCTCGTGTTTCTCCTCCAAAAATCCTGCATGCACGTCTCCGCTCCCCCGTATATGTCACGTGCTCCATCCTTCTCATCCTTCCTAATTTAATCACCCAAATAATGTTTGGTTAGGAGTACAGGTCATAAAGCTCCTCCAGTCCCCTGTCACCTCACCCCTCTTAGGCCCAAATATCTTCCTCGGCAACCAATTCTCAGACATCCTGAGCATGTGTTCATCTTTCAATGTGAGAGACCAAGTTTTACAACCATACAAAACAACAGGCAAAAGTAAAATTCCCTATGTTTTTGTATAGCAAACTGGAAAACAAAAAATCCTTGACCGAATGGTAGCAGCAGGCATACTTTGAATAGTTCAAACTACTTTTAATTTGTTCATGAATATCATTTTGCCTAGGAGTAACTTGGGTAATAACATTGGGGGGAGGGAGAGACAAAATGGATTGTGTGTATTAGGAACTTTAATTTACGAAAGAATTAAGCTCAAAAGATGGGGAAGATTGAACCAGTCCCTAATATACATACCCCTCTTTACCGCACTCTCACCCCAGTTTTCTTATTTGTCCCTCTTCAACGCAGTAGTAAAAAAACTTCTTAAGTAGAAAAAATACTCAGGGACAAAGAGGACAGTGTCCCTTTGCTCCTCCTCCAAGTTACGCCTATGAAATTTTGATTGTTAGGAATGTTCCAAAATATTTTAACTTTGTACCACTTTCAACGCATTTATTACCAAATATTAAAATATGTCTTAAATAAACATGGCATGTTTGTATGCGGTAGAATCATGTAGTTCAGGATGTGGTCAAGTGGCCGCCTTTTGAAAGACAGTAATGAACCTTCCGTTTACATACAAGGATATACGTATAGTTCTTGACTACCTTATGACTGTTAACTTCTCGGTAAGGGCTTTACTAAGTGCAGTAAATCTGCATTAGGGTTCCACTTTTCCTACTGTTTAAACACAAACAAGAAATAGCTAACCTCGATTGGGCATTTAAAATGCAGCGATTTAGAATTCAGGAAATTACAATACATTGTAATGCATTACCGACGCACGAGAAGAAGTAACAGCAGCACACATTTAGCGGACAGGACGTGCTATGTCTATATAAAACACAAATTTAATAACATCCACACTCAACAATACAATCCAGTATGTACACATTTCACAAAACAGTATACAAAAGGTCCTTTAGCAACACAGCGTTATTAAAATTATGTTCAACAATATCTAAGATTGATACTGGAACTGATATCACAAAACTATTGCACTGATCATGAAACAATATCAAATGCTAAGAAAGCTCAAATTTTGGTCGGATGAAAGAATATGTACATAATATACATGTGTTACATGACTTAGAAAATTGTAACTTGATTTAATATACGGCAATAGTGTGAAAAAAATAAAAATTCAGGTATAGGTATTTTTGATTGTGAATCCATATACTGTCACCGGTAAATAAGCAACGTTTTGGAAGAATATGCTGCCTCCATCTTCAGGGTCAAAGTGTATACCCTATGCGTATGGTGCTTTATAAGAATATAGGTAGGTTGCAAGGAATGCCCGCCAGATGCGTCAAGCAGAAAGGACCCGGTGTGGGCACAATACATGTGAAGATACAAGCTTTCTTTTCGGCTGCACAAGATTTCTGTAATAGGAGTACAGCATATTTCTCCGAAATGTTGGTACACACAGTTACAATTACGCGGTGTCAGAAACAAAAGATCTCCGCCTGAATATGCACGTACACCGGCATGAAAACCTTAAATGTCTGTATGCAATCGCACAATCTGTTGAACGACAGAGGCGGGGATTTACTGCACACTGGAGTGCATAGCACGTGAGGTGCCAGCAGCTCGCAGCGTTGCTGTCTTACAGATCTGTCTTACTCTGTCTGTACTACGAACGGTCAGTGACTCAGTCTTGATTCTGTTGTTATTTACATAGAAATTGAGGATTTTAAAAACGGCATCGTAGCATCAACCGAAATATAAGCACTACTAATATGTGGAAGAAAAAGGAGTTGCAGACACCGAAGGAGGAAATATTAAATGGACCGTGCATCATTGTGATAGTTGAAGAATAAGAGACCAACTTGATGTCACAATTTATTAAGTTTTATTTCACTTCTTCTATGCTCAACATGTTTCGGACATTAATATATCCATCATCAGAAGCCTGCGACTGTTCTATTGTATCACCACATTGGTTGTGAGTTCTTGTTTCGATGTGTGTTGGAGTTTCGGTGTGGCTGGTTGGGGTGATATCCGTGTGGCACACGGATACCACCCCAACCAGCCACACCGAAACAAGGTAGGTGCAATCTCAAACTCACAACACCAGAGTACATTAGCAAAACATTGCCAATCAACCAATAACACACACTGCACACAT
>Ga0123355_10017745_pt1 | contig 11254 bp, 9 predicted proteins | sample TergutEmb28metaG_3_FD_89872 | JGI IMG/M metagenome (GOLD analysis project Ga0123355, IMG submission 89872) | Embiratermes neotenicus P1 segment gut microbial communities from Petit-Saut dam, French Guiana - Emb289 P1 | ecosystem: Host-associated > Arthropoda: Insects > Digestive system > Gut ...
ATGGCAATGGTTTTCTGATAGGTTTATAGCAGACGTTCCTATAGAGTTCGAGTTCTCATCACAAGCGGAACTTGATCGTGCGCCTATTGCTCCCCTCATACCCTTTGAATTTGCGGTTGTTCCGCTACCAACAGGGCCGTCTAACACATCCGGCAATACATGGGGTGGTGGATGGCAAAGTGGGCTTGCTTTTCCGCAAGCGTCCAACCAAGATGCGGCACACCTTTTGATGGTAATGGAAGAATACTTTTCATGGGCAGTAAACGAGCCGGAGCGGCTTTATGATATTCCAATTACGTGGGGTAACGGGGTTAGGCTAACTGACGGAAATGCCGTGCGCCAATTAAACGCACTAACCCAGATGCATTTTGATATAGGCAATAGTGTAGCAGAATTTGAGCGTATATTTGATCGTATTGCCGAAAATTTTATGCCGCTTTTTGATGAATGGAATGCGGGTTACACAACTTTGCAAGCGGTGAACGCACATCGTGACCAGATGCAAAGAGAATTAGATAATTTTTTCAGGTAAAAATAAAACCCAAAGGGTTACTGAGAGTAACCACTTGACAATAGGAGAATTTATTATGACAAACCCAACCCCCCGGTTAACGGGCACCACCGCTGCAGGCATACGCTTACCAATAATAACCCAAGGTGACGACCTTATTAGCATTGTAGCCAACCATGTAATTGCCGCAACAAAAAACGCTCCGCTAAAAAACGGAGACATAATTGGTATAACCGAAAGCATAGTGGCAAAAGCCGAAGGTAATTTTGCCAAATGTTCTGATATAGCAGATGATGTATGCGCAAAATTTGGAGGCAATCCGGAAGAAATTGGCCTTGTGTACCCAATGTTATCCCGCAACCGGTTTTTTAATATACTCAAAGGAATTTCGCAAGGTGTAAAAAAATTGCATGTACTCTTGTCCTACCCCCACGACGAAGTTGGCAACCCAATTATGGACGAGGGCAAAATAGACGAAGTTACAGACAAATTAAACGGCAAAATGGCAACTGCGGAAGAATTCCAATCTGCTTGCAGCGGTGTGTATAAGCACACTTTCACTGGCGTGGATTACATTGACCTATACAAAAGTGCAGGAGATAATATAGAAATTTATTTTTCCAATGACCCGAGAGATATTTTAAGGTTGACAAAAAATATTATTATAGGCGAGATACATGCCAGAAACCGCACAAAAGCCCGCCTGCAAAGAGCCGGAGCTGTAAAAGTAATCACCTTGTCGGATATATTAAGCACCAGTATAAACGGCAGTGGATACAATCCCGAATACGGTGTATTGGGGTCGAACCTTTCCACAGAAGATACGTTAAAGCTCTTCCCCGCTAAAGCACACGAGTTTGCCCACACCTTACAATCTCATATAAAAGAAAAAACAGGCGCAAGCCCGGAAGTGCTGGTATACGGCGACGGTGCGTTTAAAGACCCTGTATGCGGCATATGGGAACTTGCAGACCCGGTGGTATCTCCTGGTTACACTAAGCGGCTGGGTGGCCAGCCAATGGAAATAAAAATAAAGTATGTAGCAGATAACGCTTTCGGAGACCTGCAAGGGGAAGAAAAAAAACAGGCCGTAACCAACGCTATAAAAGAAAAACACGCCAACCCGGATGCTTACCGTGAAGGCACAACCCCCCGTATATATGCAGACCTTGTAGGCAGCCTGTGTGACCTTATGGGCGGCAGCGGTGATAAAGGCACGCCAGTTATTTTAATACGCGGTTATTTTGATGATTTTACTACGGAGTAAGAGATGCCTGATTTTATGAGGAATGTATTTATTGTAGCACTAATAAATCTACCAAAATTTCTTGACAAATCTATTCATATAAAGGTATAAGTCAATATATAGCAAATTGATTTTGTGTTGTCCGAAAATGAGACCGAAATGCACGGCTTCATGTGCGTTCTCGGGCGAAATATGGGGCTACGCAAAACCAAATTGCTATAGTAATTTAGCGGTTTATGCTATAGCTTGCGTATGAGCCTAGATGTTAAACCGTTATAAAATCCTATGCCAGCACTGCTTGGGCATATAAGAAGAGAGTACCAATAATATAATAGGAGGAAATTTCATGAAACAAATTGTCATGACAGGCCCAAAAAAAAGCGAGGTTAGAGAAGTTGAAACAGTAAAACCCACCGCCGACCAAATTCTAATACGCACAAAATATGTAGGCGTATGCATGTCGGAACATTTCGAGTGGACCGTAGCTAAAGAAGGCCAAGTTTTTGGCCACGAGCCTATGGGCATCGTTGCAGAAGTTGGCAAAAACGTTACAGGTTTTGCTGTGGGCGACCGTATTAGCGGCCTTTGGGGTGGCGGGATGACAGAATACGTTGTAGCAGACCCCAAACACGATGTTATTGTAAAATTGCCGGAAAGCGTACGAGATGAAGATTTGGTTTTGGAGCCGCTGGCTTGCCTGTTTAGCGCAGTTAGTAAAGTGCGCATTCCAATAATTGGGGCAACCGTATGCGTTGTTGGTGCCGGATACATGGGCTGCGGTGCAATTAGCCTGCTAAAAATGAGAGGTGCCAGAGTAGTTGCAATAGATATACACCCTGCATCATTAGAAGATGCAAAGAGATATGGCGCAGACGAAGTTTACCTTGTAGAAGAAGCAAAAGAAAAGTTCTGTATAAACCCATGGGACGGGGTAAACGGCTTTGATGTGGTAATGGAATGGGCAGAGTCTGACGAGTCTTTAGACTTGGCCATTAACCTAACAAACATGTGCGGCCAGCTATGTGTAGGCGCATATCACACAGGGGGTAAGCGCCTTGTAGATATGCAGCAGCTAAATGTAAAAGCTATAGAATGCTTAAGTGTTCACCCAAGAGAGCATCACTTAAACGTGCAAGGGGTGTACAACTCGGCAGCATTGTTAGCCAACGGGCAATGGAATTACAAAGACATGCCCGTAAAAATTTTCCCGCGTAATAAATTTGACGAAGCTCAGGCTGGCTTTGAAACAAAGCACGGTAAGTACATGAAAGCCTTAGTTGATATGACAATGGAAGATGGCGAGCCCTATATTGTCGGATAATACTGTGCTGCGAAGGTAACCGCAATTTAATATGAACAAGCCAGTTGGATATTCCAACCAGTTGGTTTTGAGTGAAAGTAGGAGAAAAAAATGCTACAAATCCCAACAACCTTCCTAGGAGCAGCAGAGGTCTCTCGTCTAATACTTGGCGGCAACCCGTTTAAGGGCCATTCTCATTGTAATAGCGAAATGAATGAAGAAATGCTTAATTACTTTACAATGGAAAATATCAAAAAAACAATGTTCCGCTGCGAAGAACTTGGTATGAAAACATTTTCTGTCCGTAACGACGCACAAATGCTTGCCATGCTGCGGGAGTACCGCAACCAAGGCGGTAAAATGAACTGGGTCGCCCAAACTGCGCCGGAGCTTGCCCCGTTTTCCACCCATGTACAAAATTGTAAACGCCACGGTGCAGCCGCCATTTACTTACACGGTACTATAACAGATGCGCTGTACAAAGATGGCAAAATTGACGAAATAAAAGAACGCCTGGCCATAATACGTGAAACAGGACTAGCCGTTGGGTTATGCACCCACATGCCGGAAGTGGTACGGCAGTCTGATGCGGAAAATTGGGATGTAGATTTTTACATGGTTTGTGTGTATAACCTTAGCCGGATAGAGCGTGTATCTTCGTCTATAACTGGGTTCCCACAGTTTGATGAGCCTTTTTATGAAGAAGACCGAGCATTGGCCTTTGAGGCTATTCGTAATACACCTAAGCCCTGTATTGCTTTTAAAATACTTGGCGCATCCCGTCGTTGCGGTACGCAAGAAGAAGTGCGGGCTGCTTTTGAGGAAACCTACAGTTCTGTCAAGACAATTGATACTGTAATGGTAGGTATGTACCCAAAATATGCAGATCAACCTTTGCTTAATATTGAAATGGTAGCTGATATATTGCAGAAGATGGCTTAACATAAACGAATATTTGATTTTATAGGCATTTGACTATATACAAAACCCACAAGTAACCATTCTTGTGGGTTTTTGTTTATAGTCATTTAACCCGAAAACCACCATACATAACTTGCAAATTTTCCGCAATACTGCGTCGCTAAAAACCTTGCGCACTCTTAGTGCGCGGCGGCTTTCAGCTTCTTGTCTTGCGTAAAATTTTCTGCGTTCTGTGTGATGGTTTTCAGGCTAAATGACTATACTGCCAGTAAATTGCCTTAATTTTTTTTCAATAGCCCATTGACCAATCCGATATTCCCTGTTAAAATCTCCATACAATACTTCTTACGAATATCGTAAAAAGGTAGATATGCTACAAACATACACGCAATCAAACGTAGATGATAACTTTTATTACAATTAACTACATATAGCCATCACCACAGTTCACATACATCTAAAGGATGTGAGGTTATTGCTGGATAAAGTCAAGCAAAATAACATAAAAAACATTTTAAGCATAATGCTTTCCCAGGGAGCAAACACTAAAGCAAATATTTCTTTTTTAACAGGGTTAAGTAATACCACTGTTTCTGATTGTATAAACGAAGTACAGGCAATAAATTTTGTAAGCAAAACGGGGTTTGATAAACCAAGAGGCGGACGGCGTTCGGCAATATATACAATTAACAAAGACTATGGTATGTTTCTTGGCATTACTATTTTGAAAGATCGTATATTCTTCGCACTTACAGACAGCTGTGGCGGTTTAGTAGATTCCTTTTTTTACGAAAAAGGAAATCGAACGCCCATTTTATCTATTTATACTGGCATAGAAAAAGCTTGCGAAATGGGAACTGTTTTGGCAATTGGCATAGGTGTTTATGGCATTGTAGACTATGTAAATCAAACTTTAATAAGCAGTAAATGCGACAACTGGAGCAATGTGCCGCTAGGAGCTAATAGAGCGGAGATACCGCATAGTCACGTATCTCGACCATACAACAAACCACTTAGCCGTATGGGAGAAAACCATGGGTGCAGGTCAAAATCACAAAAACTTCCTTTGGGCAAGCGAAGAGCTAGGTGCTGGTAAATTAGGAGTGGTATTAAACGGTATCGTGCTTAGAGGCCTAAATAACATGTGTGGCCAAACAACTAAGTGTTTTGAATACAATACAAAAGAAGCTTACATGGCAAAACTACAAGAGCTTGGGAAGTTTTTGGATGTGGAATGTATATTTCTAGGGACTGACAATATAGTATCAGAGCAAGCTAATAAAAATGAAATTCCCATACACAGAGTTAATATAAGCTCCATAGAGATGTCTTCTGCAGCAGCAGTTGCTGTAGAGTTGGAATGGTTTTTTTCAATATTAAGGCAACCACTATAAATATATGTGAGGTGTTAAATGGAAAAGCTAAAATTTAAAAAACCGATGAGTCTAGTCGTTAGCTTGTACGCAAACGAAACAAATCTTGTAAAAGCCGCGTGGGACAACGGAGCAGACATAGTAAAAGTACACATGAACGTACACCACCATGCAAGCGGTACTTTGTTTAGAAGCTTTGAAGAAGAGCAGGAGTTCTTTCGTAAGACTATAGCGGAAAAGTGTGGCCCTGTAGGCATTGTAGCCGGCGGGGATATAGAAAGTGTAGAAAAGGACTACGAAAAAGCCGCAGACTGTGGTTTCGATTTTGTGTCTTTATACACCCAGCACATGCCAGCCCGATTTTTGCAAAACAAGAAAATGTTGCATGCTATGGCGTTAGATTATTCATTCCCGTTAGACATGATTCCTCACTTATCTACGGACATACTAGAAGTAGCAATTATTAACCCAGACGGCTACGGGCAGCCTCTTAATGCTTTGGACATTACCATGTATAGAGCAGTTGCTTCAAAAACAAACTTGCCAATGGTAGTTCCTACTCAGCGCAAAATTTTGCCTTCTGACCTGGTGGAGCTAAAAGATGTGGGTATATCTGCCATCATGATAGGGGCCGTAGTAACCGGCAGAGACATAGAGGGTCTAAAAAGAGCAATATCTAACTTCCGAGATGGGATAGACAGAATATGAAAATTGGCATACTTCCATTAGATTCAAGGCCTTGTAACAATATATTTCCGCAGTCTCTTGCCGCATTTGCCAATGCAGAATGTATTACACCCCCGCCAGAGCTTATGGATTACTTTCTACAAAGTGCAGACTGTCATGGGCTAATCCAATGGCTTACCGAAATAGCCCCAACTTGCGAAGCACTGATCATTTCCTGCGAGATGCTTGCATATGGCGGGTTTATTGCCGCACGTGCCCACAGGTGCGATATTGAAACTTCCCTAAAACGAATTAGAGCTTTAGAGCAAATAAAAGCGAAAAACCCTGCCTTATCTATTCACGCTGCATCCATTATTTTGCGCCCAACCATTACTGTAGAAAGTAAAGACAAAATTTCGATATACGAAAAGCTCTATCAATATTCTAAGGCCACGTATCTTGCGGAAAAAACCAATGCTCCTGAATATATAGCAGAAAAAGCTCAAGTAATATCTGAACTGCCTAAAGAAGTATTGGAAGAATTTTTAGCAGTAAGAAAACGAAACGCCATCATCAACAAAGAGGTCGTCCGCTTGACCGCAGACGGTATTTTAAGTAGCTTGCTTCTCCTGCAGGAAGACTCTGAACCATATGGGATTCAGAGAAAAGAGCAGGAAGAACTGGTAGAGCTGATAAAGAAAAATAATTTGCACGATAGCGTCACCCTTCAAAACGGAGGGGATGAAGGCGGCTGTTTGCTAATTGCAAAAGTATTTATGGGCAAATTGCCAATGGCTATTCCTATGGACGTTAAATTTTCTACAGAGTCTAATAAAGATTTTGTTGCTATGTACGAAGACCGCCCATTTTCAGACAACCTGAAATCCTCTATAGATTTTTTGTATATGAAATTTATGGAGGGTGCAAAAGATGTTTTGTATATACACAATCCTAAAACCGCTCAAAAGGATGCAAGTACCTCTGTAGGCTCGGGTTACACAGCAGAAGAGACCAGCTCATTTGCCGCAGAAATTTTACAAGATATAGAACAAGGCCGGCGTGTGTATTTACTGGATTTGTTATATTCAAACGGTGGGGATGGAGACATCCTTCATGCCCTTGGTAAAAATGTAAGCAAGCTTTGGGGGTATTCGGCATGGAACACTACGTGCAATTCGCTTGGAACAATTTTAGCCCAGTTAGCTTTTTCTTATTTGGCCGGCAAGCCGAATGATATGTTTACAACGGAGCGGATACTGGACGATTATGTATACCAAACGGTAGTGCGGCGTAAGTTAAGCTCCGCTGTTTCCGAAATAGGCCAAGACCCCTGGAATATAGAAAACTTGGACTGGGCAAATGAAAAGCTTGACGAACTTATGCAAAATGAAAAGAGTTTAGAAAATCTTTTCTACAAAACTCCCCAATTTGTAGCGTCACTGCCGTGGAATAGAACGTTTGAAGCTAAAATTACACTTGAATCGGAGGTGAATGGCGGATAATGTATGACGTAATAATTGCCGGCGGCGGCCCAAGTGGAGCAATTGCCGCATTAGCAGCTGCCAGAGCTGGCAGCAAAGTTCTTATAATTGAAAAAAATGCATTTCTTGGTGGGATGAATACAGCGGCAATGGTGTGCCCTCTAATGACATTCCACTCTGGCAAGCACCAAGTAGTACAAGGTATACCAGAAGAAATTATCCGGGAAATGGTAGCACTTGGTGGTTCGCTTGGCCACATACCAGATCCATTGGGTGTAACAAGCACAATTACCCCAATAGAGCCAGAAATCTTAAAATCTGTCTATTTCAAGCTGTTTTCAAAAGAACCAAATATCGAGCTTTTGCTCCACTCTATTATTGTTGGGGCAGAATGGGAGCAAGGGGTAGTAAAGTCGGTAAAAGTAGCAAATAAAAAAGGCTTAACAAATTATTCTGCCAAGGTATTTATAGACGCCACCGGCGATGGAGATTTGGCGGCGTTCTGTAAAGCTGATTATGTTCAAGGGCGGGCAAAAGACGGCTTTTCTCAACCAATGACTTTAATGTTTAAAATGGGAAATGTTAATTTTGAAGAAATTTACACCTACATGGAAAGCAACCCGGAGCAGTTTATAGTAGATAAAAACTGCGATATAAGAAAATATTTGGCTGTGTCCGGCTTTTTCGATTTGGTACGCCGTGCAAAAACAAAAGGAGACTTAACTCTCCCTCGGGATAGGGTTCTGTTTTTTGAAGGGCTTAATAAAGGCGAAGTTTTTATTAACATGACACGAGTCATAAAGCGAAAAGGTACAGACGTATGGGAACTGTCCCTTGCAGAAGAAGAGGGCAACAAGCAGGTAATGGAAGCAATTGCTTTTATGAAAAAATATTTGCCCGGGTTTGCAAACAGTGTACTAATGCAAATTGCCCCTCTTATTGGTGTAAGGGAAACCAGAAGGGTTATTGGCCGCTATGTACTAAGCGAAGATGACATTACAAATGCTACAGCCCATGAAGATTCTGTAGCTGTTTGCGCCTTTCCTATTGATATACACGATCCTGTAAGTTCAAACCTAACATGGGTACACCAAAGCGAACCAAATGCATACGACATACCTTTCCGTACCATGGTTGTAAAAAAATTCAAAAATTTATTGGTTACTGGGCGGTGCATTTCCGCAACGCATGAGGCAATGGCCTCTGCCCGTATTTCTGCTACTGCAATGGCTTTGGGGGAAGCCGCAGGAACGGCCGCCGCCATAATTGGCGATACAAAAGATTTTTCCAAAATAAATATTAAAGCTTTGCAGTCTATGTTAAAGGCAAATGGAGCGGTTTATAGCAAAGTGCAATTTGCACTGTTAAATAAATAAAAATGGAGGAAATTAAAATGAACGTAACAAAAACACGAAAATTAATTCTTGTCATGCTTGCGCTAGGAATGGTATTGCTTGCGGCATGTAACCGTACTCAAGAAAATGATTACAACGGAGACAGCGAAATCACACCACCGGCAGAAATAACAAATGAAACACCAGAACCTACGCCACCAGAACCAGAACCACCAGTAGAACCCTACGAACCTGAGGAAGTTTATGAGCCTGTAGAAGAAGTGTCTAGGCGCAGTGGCGTTCATGAACCAAGAGACCTTGGTGGCAACACGCTTAGGGTTGGCGGCTGGTGGCCGGGAACACTAAGGTTTTCTGTTCCACTAGGAGTTTCCGAAGAGCCAGACCCGGCAACTGCCGCAAACTATTTTGAAGCCCGCATGATATGGGATAATGCCCGCCGTGCAGAGCAAGAGTTTAACTTTTCATTGGAAGAAGTTATTATCGACGGTATGGAAATTCCGGCAGTACTAACTGCTTCCGTAATGGCAGGCGACCCTTTTGCAGACATAGTAATGGCAAACGGTAACATGACACTTCCATTTTCTATGGGCGATTTAATTCACCGCTTAGACACTATTGACCTGCCGGGTTCGGACTTGTTAGGCCCACAAATATACAGCCGCTTTATGGCGGAGGGCTTTGGCCACGCATGGGCATTTAACTCCTCTGCACCGGGAACTGTTGCACACACAATAGGGGTTAACTTAGACATTATTAATGCAATTGGTGCACAAAACCCTGTAGATTTATTTAACTCCGGCCAATGGACTTGGGCTGCAATGCTTGATATCATGCGCCTTGCCACACGTGACACAACAGGCGACGGCAACAACGACCAATGGGGTTTTGCCGGCGTACCAAGTGAACTTTTACGTAACTTTATTGCCGCAAACGACGGTATGCTTGTTACAGACGACCTTAATTACGGTCTAGACCACCCCAACACAATTGAAGCTATGGAATTTGTAGAAATAATCTTCCGGGAAGGCTTGTGGGAAACAGACCCTGCAATGCCAATTGATATCCACGACTGGGGCCGCAACTTTTGGGCATTCCAAAGCGGTAACTCTGCACTATTTTTATGTATGACATGGAATATGAACGACGGCGACCTACCTTTTGAATTTGCGGTCGTTCCAATTCCATTAGGCCCGTCTAATACTAGCGGCCACACCTTTTTAGGCGGATGGAGACAAGGGCTTGTATTGCCTCATGGGTCCCCTTGGTCACCGGCAGATGTTCTTATGGTTGCAGAAGAATATTTTGCATGGCCTGGCATAGAGCACGAATTATTGTTAGGACCTGCACTTACCGCAACCCGTAACATTTACCTGACAGAAGCAGATGCACAGCGGCAGGTTAACGAGTCGCACAACATGCGTATGGATATGGGCTACAATATACAAGAGTTTATGTGGAGGCTTCCTAATTTTGTATACCATTTCATAAACCAAGAAATGACAGTGGTGCAAGCTGTAGAAACTTATCGTGGTCCAATGCAAGAGATATTGGATATGTTTTTTAGAGATAATTAATTTGTGGTAGCCTATTAAAAGACGGGTATCTAGCAATTATAAAATGTTTGCTAGATACCCGTCTTTTTGCTATGGTGTTACTGCTATTGACCTTACAATACGCAATATCAACTCTTCATTGTCGGTATATAGCAATTTGATTTTGCGTTGTCCGAAAATGAGACCGAAATGCACGGCTTCATGTGCGTTCTCGGACGAAATTTGAGGCTATGCAAAACCAAATTGCTATAAATCGTTCTTATGCCCGTCATTGAAGTGAAACTGTCCGTTATATTGGAATCCGTTAACAATCTGTGCCGGGATTGAAATCGGCGATTCGCCAATCACAATCTTTATATGGCTGTCGATGCTTTCTCCATAAATGACAAAGCTGTTAAAAAGGTCGTTTGCATGGTTATATTCATTCGCCTGCCAGTCAGCGGGGATGTTTATGCTTAGTCCGCTGATTAATTCAGAGGTTACAGTTACTCACTCACCGGATACACCCATCTGGTTAAAAAACTGTGTATTTGGATTCCATCCAAATACACCATCACGTATATTGTCCTCGGTGATTGGAACAGACCTAAGCCATCTTCTCTGCCCCCATACTCCAAAGATAGATTCAAATAGAGTAAAAAATCCACTAGCAATTTCAGAAAGTGCATTACTCTCAATTTCCCTTTTTCTATACCACCCTCCTGAACCGAAGGGATAAAAAAATACTACCCAAGAACGGTCTTCTATAGGGGTAAATACGTCGCTATCTATTGCTATGCTTTCATGCTCCAAAGAAATTAATGTGCCGTTAACGAAATTGTACATATAACGATATTCAACGTGACCGG
>Ga0123355_10017746_pt1 | contig 11253 bp, 7 predicted proteins | sample TergutEmb28metaG_3_FD_89872 | JGI IMG/M metagenome (GOLD analysis project Ga0123355, IMG submission 89872) | Embiratermes neotenicus P1 segment gut microbial communities from Petit-Saut dam, French Guiana - Emb289 P1 | ecosystem: Host-associated > Arthropoda: Insects > Digestive system > Gut ...
ATTGGACTGGAAGTAAGTGCTGATAAAACTAAGTACATGGTCATGTCTCGAGATCAGAATGCAGGACGAATTCACAGTGTGAGGACTGATAATAGTACCTTCGAGAGGGTGGAAGAGTTTAAAGACTTGGGAACAACTTTAACAAATCAAAATTCTATTGAGGAAGAAATTAAGAGCAGATTGAAGTCAGGAAGTGCTTGCTATCATTCGGTGCAGAATCTTTTGTCTTCCAGGTTGCTATCAAAAAATTTAAAGATCAAGATATATAGAACTATAATTTCGCCTGTTGTTTTGTATGGGTGTGAAACTTGGTCGTTGACATTGCGGGAGGAAAGGAAGCTGAGGATGTTTGAGAACAGGGTGTTGAGGAGTATATTTGGACCTAGGAAGGAGGATGTAACGGGGGAATGGAGGAGACTGCATAACGAGGAGCTAAATGACTTATAATCCTCATCCAATATTTTGCGGGTGATAAAATCTAGAAGAATGAGATGGGCTCGGCATGTGGCGCGTATGGGTGAGGAGAGGGGTTGTATAGGGTCTTGGTGGGGAAACCTGAGGGAAAGAGACCAATGGGGAGACCTAGGCTTAGATGGGTGGATAATATTAGGACGAATCTCCAGGAAGTGGGATGTGTGTATAGGGACTGGATTGGGCTGGCCCAGGATAGAGACAGTTGGCGGACGCTTGTGAGTGCGGTAATGAACCTTCGGGTTCCGTGAAATGCGAGGAATTTCTTGACTAGCTTCTCAAGAAGGACTCTGCACCATGGAGTAATAAGTATACGAAGGAAGGCAATGGCTGATTCATGAAACTTATTTGCTGCACGGTATCCTTTTTTGGCACACAAAAGAATTTCTTCGAAAATTGTCGTCAAGTTGGACACGCGTCTTTTTTAAGGTGGTTTACCAGCCCTGCAGTAAGCCTCGGTTTGAAGGGGAGTCAAATCATTACCCTCCCCGAGGTCCCCAATTCTCTTGGGCCAGCATGCCTCAGCGTTGAAAAGCGGACACCAGACCGCCTGATCCATGACAGACCCCGACTTCTGAAGCACTCAATTAATTTCAGTGGATCTCAACGTATATTTTCTGCAGGAATACTTGCACAAATACTGCACATTTTTCATTACAATCCCGTCTGCCTTTGTTCACTAAACCGAGGCGCTTCCATTAAATTTATGTCCTCACAAAATATTTCCGTAACACCAACTTTAATATTATCCTACCATTTATCAAAGTTTTTTACCTAACTTCAAGATTTCCTATACCCTTTTCGTGTATCCCTTTGTCGACCGCTGTATTTCTCAGATATATGTGACTTTTGTTGGTTTGTTTCTTTGCTTATGAAGTAAGTGCGCATATGTACTGCCGAGTAGCTGCCTACGTCTTGACGTTGGGTTTGGTGTTGATCACATTCGTTTATCTGTATTGGGCAGTTTGTAATCTGAGACAATAAGGAGAGGGTTTTAAATGAGTCAAAACACGGCTAAGATTTTTAGATGTTATTTTAAACTGACTACATATTTCGGCCCCTGCTCTGGGCCATCTTCAAGTCACAAAAGTATTTATTCGAGGAAACTATACAGTAAAAGTCATAAAATATATCAATCTAAAACTCAAGGAGATCTCGTATACTGTATAGTTTCCTCGAATAAATATTTTGTGAACTTAAGATGGCCCAGAGCAGGGGCCGAAACATGTCGTCAGTTTAAAATAACGTCTGAAAAACTTAGTTTTTTTTTTGACTCATTTAAAACCCTCTCCTTATTGTATTACTAACCACAACGGCGGTGACGCATCTAAAGATTGTTATCTGAGAGGTACAGGAAGACCTTCCGTGTTACTGCAGCGGTGCTGCTGTCTGGCGGCCGTTATGAATCACTTGCAGGGCGTGTCGAGAGTACTGGTGTAGCGATATTGTTTGGTGATGTAAGTGATGACAGGACGGAATGCGATGACAATTATGTGGGACAGACGGTGATAATTATGTGGGAAAGAGAGACGGTGACTCGCAGTGTGCAGAAGACGCGACGGCGGATGTTTATTGATGCATTGAAATGGACGCTACTGACGCTTGTTTCCATTGGAGAGGGCAAGACTGAAGAGGGATAAGGTAAAAAGTTCTAAACACATTCGACGCAGATGTAAAATATTCTGACAAAATTACCCGGGGTTATGGGCCGAGCAAGGAAGCTATTACGCCTTTCGATGCATTAAACTCTCTCATTACAGATAAAATTTCAGATAAAATTGTTCAACACACAAATCTGTATATTCTTATTGTCCAACCTACCTTCAGCCACGACATTGATGCCAAACTCACAGACAAAATTGAGATAAAGCTTTCATCGGCCTTCTGTGCCTAGCTGGGGCGCTTCGCGGTACCAAGCAGAGTCTGCAAGAATTGTGGCGTCGAAAAATTCCTCTGAGTGATGAATCACAGAATCTTCAAGTCACTAATGAGATAATTCTTGAACAAAATGGAGAAATATACATAAAATTCTTTACCATTTTTCAACAGAAACCTAAAGTGTATCTCACAGCTAAATGCGACCGACTGCGTTCGTAATACCGACGGAGAGCTAAATGACTTTAACAACAAAACAATAGTTTATAAATATTTTATTGTCCAACTTGTGCACAATTATGTAATACATAGATACAATTAAAATTATAAAATATCTAAAAGCACTACAAATGTTTCGGATCAAAGAGGATCCGTTGATATGGACGTGGTCGGTGTTATAACAGCATATGCTGTTATAACACCGACTACGTCCGTATCAACGGACATGATAGAACCATTTTCGTAATTTTAGTCAAGTGCTGTACAAGGTTCCCTGATGATGGAGCCTCTGTGATCCGAAACATTTTGGAGTACTTTTAGATATTTTATAATTTTAATTGTATCTACGTATTATACAATTGTGCGTAAGTTGGACAATAAAATATTAATATGTTACTGATGCAGGGTGCAAATAAAAAAAATAGTTTATTTATAAGTGATACGGTTCTTGCGGAGGTTAACGACATTAAATCATGTACTAAAGTTATATTATGCATAATCATTAATAATGCACAAAGAAGCTGTAAAAACCGTAGAATTTTTAGTAATGGTTTCCCTCCTCAGTAGGATCAGTGAATGAGCCAGATGTTTCACCTTCAATTTCAGTCGAAGTAGGCTACATACGTAAACTGAGAGATCCAAATAGCAATATGTAGTAGGTCAGTCACTTCAGTGACTGCCTGCGGCTAGAGCGACATAAATTCGGTTCTTGGAACAGAAAGGTATGTTAAGTCTGATTATGGGTCTGGAGCTGTCTGCTATGGAGCAAGTACAGAGCAAAGCGGTCGGTACGTGAAGCAGACCGCACACCTGCATCTAATACCGAAGATAAGAATACGTGGAATGAACCCCCCACACATTCCCCCCACTACATGTATTCATGGAATTGTAGTTGATGAAAATAGTGCGTAATTTTGCCTTTCCTGCGAAGATCTGATTTTTGGTAAAGCGGTTTTAAACAACCAGTAAAATTAGGACGGTGTGTTTCACTGCGTGGATATTGTTTTAGTAAGCGAAAAATTACATCACATCCACGATAAGCTCTACGACACCACGCTGCATCTTCAGGCACGTATATGGGCAAATTATTGATGAGGCAATGCGTCTAATTTACATATAATAATAATAATAATAATAATAATAACTATTATTATTAGTATTGCTATTATTGTCATAATAATCATCATCGTAATTATAATAATCTAAATTCTATATAATGTGAGGATAAAAGGGTCAGTTAGTTTTGAGACCATAAAATTGTAATATTTCTAAACTATTTTATACGCAGCAGTGTGTTACTCGCGATTCGTTGTGCTAGCCTTTTTACGTATTTACCAACGTCTATAGAAGCAGCAATGAAAGCTGTCTTTGTGTGGTCTTGTCGTTGTATTTTATCGGTGAAATGTTTATCGGATTATCTTTGGATCGTTGAAAACAGGTTCGGCCTACAGCAGCAAGTCAATTTTGGTACCGGACATGGGGCACGCACCGTCCATAATCAGCTCTTTAAACTACAGGGCGCCCTCTCCTTACAGCAAAGATGCCAAATAATTTATCTGAAAAGGCGTTTGGCATTTGTTACGTGTCCAGCAACTCTCCTGCTTTCAAGAATTTCAGGGATAGTTTTTTCTTTGTAATTATCAACACGCCAGACCTTTATTTACGAGTGAGAACACCACAGCTTGCTGCGTGCAACTGTTATCGACAGCTGATACCTTTTTTATGATTGCACAGGTACTGTAGGTGTGAAATTGAAGGATCGAATCGTTCCACAACATTTATACATCATTAAAGGCTTCACGCATGGCCCACCATGCCTAACTTAACGTGGGATTCCCGACGCTACAGGAAGCCACGAAAACTCAAAGCGCCATTTCTAGGCTATGGGAAATATACTTAAATATTTTCTGTCGTTGCTGGAATAAAAGGAAACTTATGACAACGGACAAATCATTAGTCGTAAGAAAAAGGAGGGAGGAATTAAGTAGCAAGAGATGAAGGTAAGGAGAAAGGGACAAAGCAATTTTTAGAATATAAAAGAACTGTAGGAAGGAAGAGGGTAGGAATTATTGTAGGAAGAAAACCGGTGGAAGGAAAAAAGGTAGAAGGAGAGAAGAGATTAAAAATAAGGAATAAAAGACACTATTTTCCTCGTCTTTCCTGAGAAGTCGTTCAGGAATTTTTGTAATAAAATATAGCCTAATTTTGCCATCATATCTGTCCCTGCTAATAAGTTTCGAAAAAAAACTGCCAGCTTCTTATTAACCTAACCTAACCTAACCTAAACTAACCTAACCTCATTATTATCACGCGAAATTAAGTTTTAAATGCAGCAGCTCCAGAGTGTCACCTTTGAATATACATCAAATAACAACACTATTGGCTTCAGCAACTTTTACCCGAAAGTGAAGTAGGTATTGGGTTACTTGAATATTGTAAGTTACTGAGCTTCCTGTGCGGCAGGCAACATAGCTGAAACGGTTTGTGAAGTCACAATACAAATATTATCTGTTTACTGCTTAAAATCCCAGTGATTACTTTGTACCCCACAAAGTATAATATTCAAAGTTATACATTCTGTCCACAGAGTAAATTTCTGTTTTGTACGGTACAAGATTTTCAATAAAAACAAGACAACCAATGCACGTATAACGTAACATTGAGGGGCTTTCGTGTAACCATTGTTGTAGTTGAAAAGCAATAAGTATTACATATTCTGATTGTGTGTCTGTAGCCTTAGGTATCCAGCATAAAATGCACATGAGCAGTATTGTAATTTGTGGCTTATCCGAATCTACAATATTTTTCCACATTATCTCATAAACGGCACGATTTTCGGGGGGAAAATTTATGAAATGTATTTATATAAGTTCATTTTCCCTACAAATGTTGTTTGAAACATTTCTCATTATAAGTACTAATCGAGATACGATCACAAACGTATACTGGTCTTCATGTAAAATACCGGTTATTCTTGTCGGGGTAATTAAACTTAAATTACTTCAACATATTTTCGAAAATACTGAATCAAGTTTCATAAAAATCCGTCCAGTGGTAGCCCCAAGTTCTTCCATGCGTATGGACGGACGGACATACATAACGAAGTTAATATTCGCTTTTTGCAATTTTGCGAATGCGCCTTATTAGGATATCAGAAGAAACAGTGCTATTACCCTACACAACATCAACTGGTTTATTTTTATAGCCGAGGCGGAGTGTATTTACTGCGCGGTGCGAGCTGGCCCTTTAAGTATAATACAGGTTGATACGTGTATTAGTCTTTAAAGGGTCGGTAGTTACAGACATTAAGACTAAGGGAGTCTTTTCTTTCACCTTAAAAACTGGAGAGCAATAATACAGATCTAATACTGGTGTAAAATACGAGGTAAGCATTGATCACGGTCTAACGCAGAACGAATCTGTATTGGCGTTATCCAGCCTTACTAGATAATAAGGTTTACATGTGGCTTTAATCACTGTGTGGTCAAGCTATAAACCAGTGTTTCTCAACCTTTGTAAGACCGTGGCCCAGTAAATTCTTTTTTCATAAGACGAGGGCCCGGTCCCAACAAATTTACTCGTAAATACCTTTCCATTTTTTAAAGTTCGTACATTAAACTAAAATAAGTATTAATAATTAATTATGGCATAATCATAAAGATTATTAGTAAACTTATGTATACGGTGTGGCATGTTGATAAGTATAAAATTACATTTAAATTAGTTATCAATCATTGGAATAATGAAATCTTGTAGCATGTTGTAGTTTCATCAGGCCAACATCTGGGTCTGAGTTTTTCGACACATTCATGAATACGTGTATGTTTTTCCTCAGAATATTTCCGCTACAAAATATTTATTCATGAAAATTTCTTAGAAGCATAAAATGACAAATTCCAGGAGAACTTCTCGCGGCCCGGTATAATTGATGCCAGGGCCCGGTAACGGGCCGCGGCCCAGCGATTAAGAAACACTGCTATAAACTATGAAGATTAATTGAATATTCGATACATCTCTCTATTTATAAAACCTCCTGAACGAAACCAAATTTTTTAAAATTCTTTCATGAAAATATACTTAGAGCAGCAGAGATGGCTTGCTTATATGTCCCATAAGTATTGTTAGTAACAGTGGAAAGTAAAAATTCATAAAGTAGTCTAAAACACGTAAGAGACGTTGATTCAGACAGAAAAGTATCTTGGTCCATTGTGTGTCCCAGTTAAGAGAATGCGGATCAATTGGTACAACAGATCTATTTATAAATATTATATTGTCCATGTACCGAATTCATAAATCAGATTATTGACTGGTCCACATCCATCACTGTCAATTAAACTTAAGTAGACAAGAGAACAAAGACTGAACCAATTTATTAATCAATCAGGGTGGTCCCATTCCTTTTTCTTGTTTATTGGCGTAATTCATTATCGTGTTTGTTAGCATCACGTTGCACCATTATGTGATTCTTTGTGGTTTCATCATGTACTTTCCGTACATAATTTTCCCTCTGTTTATTTCCTCCTTTGTTCGCCCCTTTCTACACATCATCACCTAACATGATTTCCATTTTAAGCGCCATATTTAACTATGCTGTCAGTTGCTAATATTACACAGTGTCTGTGGTTGTGGATCAATTTGGGAGTGACACATGCAGAGGAGAACCGAAATAGTCTGAGGAAAACCTGTTCCTGCGCAAATGTTTTCATCTGACTGTTTTTAAACGACCATATTTAAATAGGACTTAGATCTACGGTTCTAGAGGGTAAACAGATTGTTAATAGGTACCTTGTGAATTAAAACATAACGGGAAGTTGTCTACAAAAATTTAAAAAGAACTATAATTCTAACCCACCGCTAATAAATATTTTGAGAAGCATCAAAATATATTTCGTTTTGTAAGAGTGCCTTCCTTTGCAGTAAATAGGCTGTTACGATAAAATATGATTCATAAATGCAAGTGTTCCTCCCTTGAGTAAATTTAACAAAATCTAAATTTTTATGGACTTTTAAAAAAATTATTGCCTCAAACAGAATGGACAATTGAGAACTCCCTGCTACTGAGCCGAGTTAGACAAAATTATGTGTCTAGATACGAAATAAAATATTTTTATGAGAGTGTAATTTTGGTTCACGTAAATCCAGTGTAGCTCCGACTTTAAGTGTGACTAAAACGTGTGTATTTTATTATGTTTTCAAAAATGTCTTACTTTTCAAAAATTTTTTGTTGTGGCTTAACTGCAGCCGGTGTGTCTAATTAGCGTCTTCGTAATGTAAAAGTTAAAGAAAGAAAAAATTAAGAAGGAGACAGACGAAGAATGACAGGAAAAAAAAGAAATAGGGAGCAGAGAAGAAAGAGGGAAAGAAAAGATTAACAAACAAACAAACAAACAAAAAGAACGAGTCAGAAAAGGAAATAAAGAAGAAGAGAGATAAAGGACTAAAAATTGAAAGAAATTAAAGAAAGGGGAGGAAATAAAGAAAGAAGAAGAGACACAAAGAACAAAAAATGGAAAGAAGCAAAGAATGGGGAGGAAAGAAATAAAAAGAGAGATAAAGGACAAAATATGGAAAGAAATTAAAGAACGGTGAAGGAAAGAAAGAAAGAAAGAAAGAAGACGAGAGATAGAGAACAAAAAATGGAAAGAAATTACGGAATGGTGAAGGAAAGAAAGAAAGAAAAAAGAGAGAGATAAAGGACAAAAAATGGAAAGAAAGTAAAGAATGGGGAAAAATGAAAGAAAGAGGAGAGATAAAGGACAAACAACGGAAAGTAAAGAATGGGGGAAGAAAGGAAAGAAAGTATGAAAATAGACAAGCCAAATGAATATATTGAAACAAGTGACAAAGTAGGAGACAAATGAAATATTTCAGGCCACACCAAAAGCTTACCCTGAGCTGTCGCAGGCACTATTGTTGCTGCTTCTCTGAGCCTACAGGAGACACCACGTTAATTATCTCAATTAAAGTTCGCCTTTCCACTCAAGTCTCCTTATCTCTCCCTGTCTGAATGCTGAGTGAGGCTATGTACACCCGTGGCTTACCCTGGATTGCTCTTTCTAATCTCGGATCTTCCACCTTGTCAACTTCTGCATACAGTTGAATTCGCCCTAACTTGTGCGTTCTCTCGTGTGCCAGCTCGTTTAATATTTATTTATGGTTTCTTTAATGATTCTATCAAGAACTCAGAGTATGCCTCATTCTCTAGCATGCGATATGCGGTAGGAAAAATACCACACGTTTTAGCACATCAAAACAAAGTACGCATAATTCTCTCTTGGTAGGAGAGTACCGGGATGCTGTATATAGAACTAATATGTTTATCAAACATTTCTCGTATTTTTCGATAAGCTAATTCTATTGGTCACATATCGTATAGTTAATGTTTTCTAAAAAATACTGACCAAGAGAGAGAAGGTAAGACAGAAATGACGGGAATACGAGGAAATAGACGTCAGCAGCTATTCGATGATCTGAAAGAAGCGAGAAATTACTGTAAATTAAAGGAGAAGCGATAAATCACACACTTTAGAGGAACCTGTGGATCTGTTATAAGTCAGAATGTGCGATGCAGTGAAAGGCGGTAGGACTGGTGCTAGGGATCACGTGCTGCAAGACATTTTGTCAGATGCGATTCAAGGGATAAGTTGATATGCTATGGTAAGGGCATTTGGAAATTGGTCCAGCGACCAGCGATATAGTTCGTAGGGTAATTCGGGTTTTCTGGTCGTAAAGAGTTTATTTAATTACTCCATGCAACAGAGTCCTTCTTGAGAAGCTAACCGGTTCGCAGCTAATCGAGAAATTTCCCGCAATGTATGGAACCCGAAGTTTCAATACCGCATTCACAAGTGCCCTCCACCTGTCCCTGTCCTAAGCCAACTCGATCCAGTCCATGCCCCCCCTGCCCCCATCCCACTTCCTAAAGATCCCTATGGAAATCGACCGCCAGTTGACACTGCCGCATGGTGACGGCGAAAGGGACAAGCGGTGTGTCACAACATGGCGCACAGAGTTTGAAAATTGCCCAAAGGATATCCACGGCAATTATCGTACCGGCCAGTTAGATTCGCAGCACGCGTAGAAGGCGTGGCCTTGGAAGACAAACCTGTAGCGATTCAAATTAGCAGATTCCTAAATAATGAAGTTTAATATCTCTGAATGAAGAGTTGCAAAAGCAATTGCCCGATTTATGCCATCACGTTGATTTTAAACCTACACCAACCTGTGGAAAGTGCAGTAATATATACATGAGTTGTGTTAACAAATAATTATACCTCATGCAGTAAATAGGCGTCATTTGATGACGCAACGACTTTTCATTCAAAATTTTATGAATTCCGGAACCTTATTCACTGAACTTCCGTCCTACATGAATCATTACGTGAGAACAAACACGTAATTGAAAGCTGAACTTTCCCCAGTTAATCCAGAAGATGTCCACATATTACGTTATCCGAATGTTCATTACCACCTCTACAACAGCCCTTCCCCTGTCCCTTTCTGATCCAAATCAATCCAGTATCTGCCTTCCCAGCCGAGCAATTTGAAGTCGATTTTAACACTGTCTTCCCCTCGACGCTTATGTCTACCAAGTGGTCCTTTTTTCTTCCGGTTTCCCCCGCATAACGCTATATACATTTTTGTTCTCCCTCATATTTGCCAATTGATCAACACACACACTTCTCATTCGCTTGTATTTGGTAATTGGAATCACATTTGGTGAGGTGTATCAGTTATAAAGCTCTTCGTGTTGCAGTTTTCTCCAGTTTTCTCTTTTCTTCCGTCTTCTTCAGCCAACGTACCTTCCTCAACACCCCCATTCTTAGACACCCTCGTCCTACATTCCTTTCTCAATATGAGCGATCAAGTTTCACACCCGTACAAAACAATAGGCAAAATGATATTTCTGTGTATTTTAATCTTTACATTTTTGCATAGCAGAATATATGACTAGTTATGACTAGTTATTTCAAAATCCACACTGAAGATCCAAAATCCGCACCGAAGAACCAAAATAATTTATTTCACACACAGAGTAATTTTTTGGCACAAAAAATATTGCACTAGAAAGTGGAGGTAGTTAATAGAGTAGTAGTCTCGATAGTGGTTAGACCCTTCCTTATTACCTTTCTGAATAAAGGTACTCCTTCAAATTCTGAGGCAATACATTTTTATTCAAAAGAGAATAACTACGTTTTTGGGTCTCAGAATGAACTCGTCTACCTCCTGCTTTAATCAGTTGTGCCGAAATTTGATCAAACTTGGTTATTTGGTACTTTTTAGCTTTTCAAAAGCCACCTCAACCTCAAATGCACACGACAAAGGCACTAATTGTTCTGCTGTAAGTTTTTCTGTCTTCCTGACATCATTAACCTCCTTTTGTTTACAAAAAAAAAAAACTGGCAGAACTGATTTTTCCACCTATTTGAATTATTGTGCAAATTGCAAGCAGATCGTCTTTCTCATCTTTTACTACGTTAGTTCCAGGATGACAACATTTCTACAATTCGCCGATACACTGTACAAGACTGTGGACTTCTTGTTCTTACTGCTTTTTCCAAGTTCGTTAACCTTTAGCCTACTATTGTGTACTTTTGGACGAGTGACTAGTATATTTGAAGTCTTCCAATGGGTACTTTTGGGCGAGGTAAAAGTGTCAACACTGAAGGTCCACTATGTGTCTCTGTC
>Ga0123355_10017747_pt1 | contig 11253 bp, 3 predicted proteins | sample TergutEmb28metaG_3_FD_89872 | JGI IMG/M metagenome (GOLD analysis project Ga0123355, IMG submission 89872) | Embiratermes neotenicus P1 segment gut microbial communities from Petit-Saut dam, French Guiana - Emb289 P1 | ecosystem: Host-associated > Arthropoda: Insects > Digestive system > Gut ...
GGTGTATAGGGTCTTGGTGGGGAAACCGGAGGGAAGGAGACCACTGGGGAGACCTAGACGTAGATGGGCGGATAATATTAGAACGGATCTCCAGGAGGTGGGATGTGTGTATATGGACTGGATTGGGCTGGCCCAGGATAGAGGGAGGTGGCGGACGCTTGTAAGTGCGGTAATGAACCTTCGGGTTCCGTGAAATGTGGGGAGTTTCTTGACTAGCTGCAGACCAGTTAGCTTCTCAAGAAGGACTGCACCATGGAGTAAGTAAGTAAGTATAGGTAGCCTAATTTTTTTTTTGTGTAAAGTTCACACCGCACCCCCGTTCTGTAGCGGTGTCACTGACAATATTTGTTCACACGAGCCAATGTTGTAGTGAAGTCCATTGTGTTCTGATGTGGAGAGTCACCGCGTATTCTTGCAGTAAAATTTTTCTCTTTGTCTTCTATATGTCAGCAATTTGCTTGTGGTTTGTGTACGGAGATTATAAAGCACCCTGTGAGGTTGTCCTGCGGGGAAGTTTCGTTTTATCAGTATTCACAGGGTAAGATGTGTCTAGCGGGTGTGCACCACACAAAAGTACGGGAAATGTTTACTACAGGAATACGTGGTGTGTACCCACATCGGAACACATTAGGGTTCCCCAGGGCACTGGATCGTCTGACCGTACATTGGCAGTTATACCGGTGCAAATGGGGGTTGTGGTGTGCACTTTAAAAAAGCTTACATCTCTTATTCAATAAGAGCCTTGTTTTTTAATGTAGAGTCGGTTTTCCGTCTAGTTTTTATACTGTTTTAATAGTTTTTAAAATTATGTTAAGGGGATGACATCTCTTTCCCTAGTTTATGGACAAATGTATGGTTTTACTTCATATGTTCTAAATAATGCATATGTCTGATGATGGCCTGTAGGTAGGCCGAAACCAGTTACCTTGGAAATCGCTGTGTTGTGCATGACGGTTTGTGGAATAAATACGTCTATTGATAGGAGCACAATGGGATGAATCACTTAGAGATTACGGCACTGACGTTTGTCTGCGTTTCGACTAATCCGGCAGGTCCATAAGGCAACATAGGTCGAAAATCCTTATCTGTATGTGAACGGAAGGCCAGCCATGCATCTAAACATCTGAGTGAGACTGTCCACAACAGTCCTGTTCGTATTTGTAAAAAACTTTATTACACGATAAAAATAACAGATAAAAATATTGGCTTTTGTAAATTTTTTCCCAACTCAAAAACTTGATGTACGCCTTATTCCAATTCAAAAGGGAGCCCCCTAGTGGTTTTGATTACATCAAGCCCATAAAGCAGTTCTATCCAATGACAGGTCAACATTCCGTTCGTAACACTTTGGATTGCTTCCATTATCCTTGTATGTAATCACTGCCGTCTACAGAATTTCTGGAAACGCAGTCCTTCACACATCTTCTAAGGATGGAATATCAGGGGAGATTAGGGTCAGGAGACTGATTGGTCTGTCACTTGATATTTATCTCACGAGTACCAGTGTTTTAATGTGATTTGAAATAAAAAAAAGAAACACCTGAATGAAAAGTTTCTTATGCAAACGCCAAGTTCAACTACAAATATGGCCAAGCTTATTTCAACTCTCTTCACCAGCGGTGCTCAACATTTTTTAGCGACATAGTTTCATTGGAATGGTAACATTTTCATAAAACATTTTAAATAAGCCTAGATTAAGCACTTTTGTCATCAAAAATTTTTACCGAGATATATACCTTAATGTAGTACTAAATTTTAATATGTTGCGGTAACTTTCATGTCACGTCGCTTCCGGAGCTATACGGTCCTTCGACTGCACATGACCCACGTGCACATGTGCCCAACGCTTCTTCCTCTCCCTCTCATTCACCCCCCAAGTGTGAGTTTGAGGTTATGCCGTTCAGCGATCGACCACCCCCAACAATTTTAGTGCATAATAGCAGGTAAATCCGCGTTTTGGAAGGTCACTTTTCTCGTGACACACCCAACAGATGCCCCCGACACATCGGTATGTCGCAACACACAGTTTGAGCAACGCTGCTCTAAACAGCAAAGATTTTGGAGACACGAAAGAAAGACGGAAAAGTTGAAAATGTGAAGATGTTAATAACTGACGACTACAATAAATACGTCGAAGAAGTGGACATGGCAGATCAAATCATGAACTGTTACGCATGCTGCAGTAAACCTCTGAAATGGGCTGAAGGGTTTACGTCAAATTTGTCAAAACGGCTGCCCTAAAGAGTTTAAAACTGTTCAAATAATAAACTACAAACCAAAAAAAAATTGCTAGAATTTTGCCTTGAAGGACTCAAAAACGAATGATGAAACGACAGTGTACAAATCAATAGTATAAACAACCAACCAGATGCAACAATAACAATTTATTGGTAATTTCAATCAGCTCAACATGTTTTGGGCGATAATTTCGCCCATACTCAAGAACACTAGACTGTGTTTACAGCTTCTTCGGTGAAATTATCACCCGAAACATGCTGAGCTGATTGAAATTACTAATAAATTATTATTTTTGCATCTAGTTGGTTGTTTAAACTATTGTGTCAGAGATGCACGGTCACACGAACATCAAAGTACACTAATCAATAGCTTCAACATTAAAAGCGACACAAGCGCCATGCAACTGACAACCGGTGACGGATTCAGGTCACCGTCTATAGATTCGAAACTCATGAAATGATTTATGCACCACCACATTTAAAAAAAGGTGCTATCACCAGAATATAGAATATGCTGAACACATAAACGAAGGGAAGAAACCAGCTTCATGTGTTCGAGTCGAGGTGTAGCACTTTCCCGAAATCAATATTTCGGCGAATATGACACGAAGAAAAATTACTTAATAAGTACACAATTACATAATACTATTCCAGGCAGATATTCTGATATTTGCTTTAAAAACCGTTCCAACTTTTCAATTGCACTGATGGAAAGATACATTTCTACGGCCTGAATTTTTCACTCATTTTCTTCAAAACCCTGCCCGAGTATTCTGAGGATGGAAATACAAAGTAATAATTCGTATCTCTTACTATTACCACGTGGCAGAGATGTCGGTTTGTTGCACATTTCAATATGTCAGAGAATTAACTTTTTATTTATACACGTATATTGGGGTCACATGACTATTTTGTGTTATAATGTATGTAACAAAATAGCAGAATTTATTTATATAAATATATCAATACACCAGGAGGCTTTTTATATCACTGAGCACACAATAAATTGGTTGTTTCTGAGCTTTATGAAAGAACAAATAAACAAGGCGTTGGTTTGTACAAAGGTGCATATTAAGTCAACAAATTTCCATTTCATCAACACAAATTCATTTTACTGAGTTATTAACAGTCAAAATTAAACAGCGTTCCTTAAAATAAGGTGTCTGTCTCACCAAGAGACCCCAAATTACTAACCGATAAGAAGGCAGAATCTTACAACTTCAAGAATGGTGGAACTGGCAGACCTTAAAACCTCAACAAACAAACAAACAGCTATCATAATTCCTTGTCTTACAACTGGGTACAGTGTGATCATCTGATGAAGCAAGGTAGTCATACTTTTAAGAAAATCCTTTTTGTTGTAGAAAAATATTTTTCTAGAAAAAAATCTTGTGTCGTAAAGGAATTGTTTGGGTATATTTGATGTTGTTCTTCCTGCATGAAACAGTCTAATATGCAAATATTTCATCATCAGCTTGTTTCACAGAGATTTTATATTCATTATACATAACTCCTACATGTTTCGGCCATATATCGTGGTCATCTTCAGGGAGTTACAAGCTTAGTTGACGTGTCAGAGAGCACGTTGATAAACTTGTAACTTCCCGAAGAAGTGCACGATATATGGCCGAAACACGTACGAATTGTGTATAATAAATATAAAAATACCGTGCAACTAGTTGGCGGTGAAACGCATTAATTCTATGAGAATTTCCATAACTGCTTCTATTGGATATTGCATTACGTACCAGTAACATTAGAAAGTCAGGACGTCAAAATGAATACACTCTTCATTTTACTCACGCCTTCTGTTCACACTTTATACCTGACGTTCTTTAAAATTAATTTTCATTGACAGAAAAATGCGAAGCTTATTACAATGCAAATGGTGTAATGAATAATTAAAACTTCTTTTTCTTCCGTACGTAAAGAAAACAGGCTTATAAGATCTCCATGAGATGTGTAAGCGTGCATTCTATTTCAACTTTTAAAACATGCTTCCATTTTTGATAAGAATTGGTGCCAAGTTTATGACACTGAAGATGATAAGAATTCCATACTCTCTAACGGCCAAAAACTTATTAAAATCTTGCGGCGGTTTCACGGATTTATGGGAAGAAAATCATAGCAATGTCACTCATATTGGCTACTCTGACATAATGTACGGTTCAAGGCGCGTTCGCAAAAATTCAAAAATGACTATCAGCTTCGTCATGTCCGTCCGTCTGTCCGCATGGAACAACTCGCTTCTCACTATACGGATTTTTATGAAATTATATAATGAGCATTTTTATAAAACCTATCAAGAAAATTCAAGTTTCATTAAAATCGGACAAGGATGACGGGTAATTTACATAAAGACCAATATACACTTTTGAGCATATCTCTCTCAATTCGAATTAGAATGAAAAACGTTCCAGAAAAAAGTTCTAGAGAAAATGAAAACATACATTTTAGGTACAATAATGTGTTTCGAAAATTGTGCCGTTTATGAGATAAGTGGAAATATACTGTACATAAATATACTGTACATCCGGACAGGCCACAGATGACATTATGGCGCATGCTAGATTACTGAGGCTACACACACTCTCAAAATATGTAATACTTATTTGCTTTTCCACTTCAACAATGGTTGCAAGAACGTGCCTCAGTGTTACACGTTGTACGAACACTGTCTGTCTAAAGTCCTTAAGTTTTGTTAATGTTATGTTTTGTACAATGTAAAATAACATGATGGCCACATTGAACGTAAGTTTTAGTAACGATGACTACGGAACCATTTGGCTGGAATTCGGACTTTAGTATGGAAATTATCATAAAGACACGTGCAAGTTTCAAGCAAAATATTTTCAAGTCAGCAACTAAAAACATTTGGACTGTGCGAAGCTTTGGTTTTATATTAAGATGAAAAAATACTCAACTTAGAGAAATCTAAACTGAAGAAAATATTAGTAGTTGTTCCCAAATAATGTACGATTGTTGATCCTACTACTACCACCACCACCACCACCACCACCACCACCACCACCATTACTACTGCTGCTACGAATAATAATAATAATAATAATAATAATAATAATTTCTTTATTATTATCGTTCTGGTAAAATATCCGTAAGGCCAATTAGAGAGATGTCACAGGAAGATAAGAAAAATAAATAAATAAATAACAAACAATAAGTGAAAACAAATAGAAAAGAGATAACAAAAAAGCCCATCTTAGAAGAGCATTAATAATATTTGTTAAAGCAAAAAAGCGCTAACCCACGATAAAATAAAAACCCAAGTTTACTTGCATTCGATTATGTTAACAGTTGCGAACTGTACGTCGTAAGCTACACTGCCTTAAACATCAAATTTCAGTTGACTAAGTTTGATACCAAGGACTGACCACTGTGCAGTAGAAAGGGGATTCTTAAACTTAAACGCCAAAACCTTTGCTCTCCCTCATTTCGATAACATTTTTACCATAATAAAAAATGTTTTAAAAGGTTGTACAGACCTAAATAATAAAGAGGCTGTCTATAAATTTACTAGTAGGCCGGGATAGGACAGTATGTATAGCGACTCCTTACGGGCTGGACGGTCCGAGGACTGAATCCCAGCGTGGGCGAGATTTTCCGCACCCATCCCTACCAGTGCTGTGGTAAACCCATCCTACACAATAGGTACCGTGTTAATCCCGGGGATAAAGCGGCCAAAGGGTGGGGTTCACCACCCGCTCCCAACCAGTGCCAAGTTTAAAGAAATTCACTCTGGGCCTTCACGACCATTTGTAGGGTGAACTTCACCTTTACATACAAATTTGCTGCCTTTGTAAAATATCAACAACCGAAATTCTAATTTATCACAGACATATCCAATTACAAAGTACATTTTTCATATAGGTATATATATAGGTATCGAAACTGCCTCTACACGTAAGTCGAAATACACACGTAGTAATCTAAAAATGACCAAACCAAACTAGTGCCTGGCATGTGAACTGGGCACTTGTTGCTGTCAAGGGTGGGGGGAGGGGTCGATATTGACCCACACAACATTACATCAGCTCTGGTGCTAAATACAGACACAGTAGTGCAGGTCAGACCGTGTTAAAGCCAGCTGGGTGCCAGCCTAATGCCCACTCGCATCACGCTGCAACAAAAGGAGTCAGTGGGAGTAATAATACTACTGCTCTACATAATATCCGTTCATTTGCTGATGCTGTCAAAAACAACATAATGGCAAAATTTAGTGATCCATTTTTGGCTCAAATTCTGGTTATAAGTCCACGTACTCCAACAACGTTACATTTCCTATATGACACAGTAAAACTCAGCTCCATTATCTAGTTTTTAATTGCTAATATAGGCCTATTAAAATATTGTTTCGTAAAAGAATATAAGGCATGTTATAATAAATTTATATATCCATCTAGCTCTAAAGGCTCATTAGTGAAACCAAAACTAAATGCAGATTTAGAGTTCCAGCTATTTTTTATACACATGGGTCCGTGTATCGTGAATCGAATTTAATAATTGTTTTCCAACAAGATGCGACTTATTCAGTTTATTACTTTTCTGTAGGCAGCTCTACATGATTCCAGTGTTGACACCCATCATCAGGAGCTCGGTTAATCAATACCAGAAGCTTTAATTACAGTTGTACGAGCTCCTGGTGTCAACACCCGAAATATGTAGAGCTGCCTACAGAAAAGTAATAATTTGAATAAGTAGCATCTTGTTGGAAAACAATTATTAAATTAGCTCCAGCTACATCGTAGATTCATACTCTGCAGAAATAAATGATAGAAGAATATTTTAAAATTCTTAAGAAATCTGTTATTACAAAAGACGTCAGGATACATAATGAGTAGTGTAACTTTCTGTCCCATTTCAGAACCAGGGATAACCGCATTTTTGCATTATCATTTAGTGCACTAAAAACTTCATGTTGTGGCGATCTTTACTATTTAAAACCTTAACTATTTATACAAAGTTTCATAAACATCTATCAAATCACTCTTATTACGTATATAAGCACACGTACCTGACGATAAACTACTGCAAATATTTGTTCTCAAAGCTAAGGATAGTTGATAAATGCGAATAGTACAAACACATTACGTAACGTGATGTGACCACTAATACTCTGACACTAAGAAGTCTAAAGCTGTTTATCTAAGAGCTGTTTATTTCCTCGGGCAGAATGGGATAGTCGTTGCACCCCAGACGGCAAAATAAAGCAGAAGGCTGCATACATACACAAAATAAGAACATTAAAGATTACGACAAGATTTGTTTTCTGGCTACTGAAAATAGAACAAGAATTGAGGTTGTAGATATGCATGCATTTTACACCAGCAGTAGCAGCAGTTAACGTCCTGAAATAAACAGAGGTTTCGTAATGATGGAGAGGAATTACAAAATTGCAACAATACAGCACATTGGCTACGACAGGTAAAAAGAATGAAAACATCAAGACGCCAAAAAATAGCGCAGAATTAAAGACCCAATGGACGGAAACGACTTGGAAGACCTTGAAGAAACTCTAAGACGAAAGCGAAATAAGTCTCTCAAGGCCTAATTCTTGACAGATAATCACTTCGCCGACGAAAATGATGTTGATGCAGAACTACAGATAAAAATTAAAGAGATAAATAAGGATTTCCTAGTGTAACTTACAAAACCTGCATTATGTTTTGAAGATTTAGAGCTATACATACAAATTAGGTTATATTTTATTTTGTGAAGGACTTGTTACTTTGCACAGGTTTTGTAAGAGTCAGAATTATTTGCTATAACCACAAAGTTCCACACAGTCACCAAGCACACCATTTTTGACTTAAAATAGGGTTTCTTATCTGGTATAGACGGATCATATTTCACATTTCTACCTTCAATTTATTGCTTATTACTACCAAAACATTTAAAGAAAACTTACGCACTGACACAGTGTATTTTTTCACATTTATTGAAATTTTAGCTACAAAAATCGGTTAGTTGTGACGGCCGTTGCTGTGAAAATGCTCTATTCTGTGATATACTTTTAAAGTCTGGTACAAATTTACCAGTGTTTCGGAGTAACCTATTGCTTTTTGAATAGAAGAGTAAGCAAACTACATGGTGTCACACCTCAGAAGACAATTTTCCAAGCTATATTGACCAAGACAATTTAGAACCGCAGAGACAGGTTTGCTGTTGCCTCATCCGTCTGCGTGTCTATCGTGCTGTTATCACTTCTAAAACTTCAGAAGCACAGCCTTCATTTTTCTCAAATGACGTACAAAAAGGTAAAGTGATCCCTTTACAGGCCCGATGTGGCCCAGAGGGTGGGTAGCGGTATAACTCTACTCTTACTTGACCGCGGTACTAGAAGGGGGTGAGTGGTCAGTAGCACGCTCCGGCCGCACTTTACCTCCGGGGAAAGACCCGGCACCCACTGTACAGGAGGCTGAGTGGGCCCCAGAACCGGTCTGGACGGGCGGAAAATCTCGTCCCCACCGGGATTCGATCCCGGAACGGCCAGCTCGTAGTCAGTCACTATACCGACTGAGCTACCCGGCTCAAACTACATACAGCTCATATAAAATTTCGTATAAATGTGTCTGTGTTTTGGGAGTTTAAATGGGTAGCATACAGCCATACACAGCATAATATTCTCCAACGCCAGCTTCATATTTCCTGTGTAAGAAGAAATAGTTACTAAATTTAGACTAACTATATTAAAACTTTTTAAAGAAGTCACATCCCAAATAACACATTTTCGTGCGTACGGTCTATACACTCAGACAGCAAAAGGAGACTTAATGATGACGAAACAGGCCCTTGGGACAAAGGATTCGAAAGTCCTTTCAAACATTAGGGTTTATTTGCAACGGTACTTTCGTTCACTGAATGCAACAATGGCGCAATTCAAAAACTACCCATTTTGAGTTAATATCACAGTTGAGCTCAAAAATATAACAACTACTTGGCGGGGTGTACTTTGACTATGAAGTGAGTTGGTAATTTTGGATGTAATAAGGTAAAACAGTCCCGTTACAGGCCCGAGGTGCCCAGAGGGTTCCAGAAAGTTAAGGTTCCCAGATTACGTGACAATGGCCCAAGATGATGGTAAGGTTGTCAGCCTTAGGCACCGACCGCCTTCGCTCCCAGGAAATACTCCTGGCACTCATTTCTGTTAGAGGCTGAGTCGACCCCAGGGCCATAGTGCGATCAGAAGGATTATATCAATGATAAATTCCAATGGCACCATCTGGAATTGAACCAGCGACCTTCCGATTTGTAGCGCAGCACCTTAACCACTGTGCTGCGCGGTCGCAATGTCGGATGTAGCTCTATATTTTTTAGTTCCATTATCGTATTAAATCGAAAAGCAATTTTTGAGTTGTGCCAGAATTGCATTCAGAGAGCGCTTTGTCTTCCCCACTTCCTCTCTCGCCTTACCTTTTTTTTCCTCCCTGTCTTCTTCATTTCATGTTTTCAGTTGCCTCAGGCTGAGAAAAAAATTTAGCATCCTCATTAAAGGAACAATAAACGTGTTTCTCCATACTATTTTAACAAAACACACTCCCCACTATTGTTTCAAGAGAACTGAGACCAACATCAAGCCCTCTAAGCAGGCGGAAAAAGGCGACTACCTTAATAGGATTCTATAGGAGGCTTAAAAAAACTATGTCTTTTGTTTGGACTTGTTTACAGGCCGTTCAGTGTGATCCTTCGAGTTTCACACGATCCCGATCCCCAGAATAATTTTAAATCACCTCGTAACAGGAACTTGGGCACTCGAAATCCGTATCATGCGTTCTTGGCATGATGTGCATAAAATTAATGCATCTAACTGAGAAAATATCTGTTTGTCCGTCTGTCTACATATTTGAAATAGAGGAGGAGGAGGAGGAGGAGAAGAAGAAGAAGAAGAAGAAGAAGATGATGATGATGATGATGATGATTTGGGTTTGAGCCCTTCCGGGCACGATGCACATAGGCCTTAAAACAGGCCCTTTGTGTCTCATAATATGATACTAGGTTAAAGAAGCTCTGTTCCTTTACTAAAGTTCCAGATGGCCCCCATAACTAGGTTAAAAAATAAGGAGCCCAGTTATGCATGTCTGAGTGAAACCAAAGCCTTACACTCACACAAAATGTGGACTGGGGTTTCCTCCTCCGCACCACACTTCCTACAAGTGGGATTGTTATTCAACCTCATTACATACGATGTCTTCTCAGGGTATTACGTCCGGTAAGGGGGCCAGTAACAACTCTGGATTTTGTCTTAATAAAGCACAGTAATCGGGCCTTTGTAACCGGGCTAGGGCACGAAGTCTATATTCCAGCCTATCTCCGAGTACTACCAGGAACACGCCACATTACCAAATGCTGGTTATCCACCCAGCGTTTAATCTTATTTTTGATATTGTGTTTAGGGACCCCCAGAAACGATTCAGGTCCTATAAACTTCTGAGCAGAACCGCCCCTTGCGAGCTTGTCTTTGAAATAAAGAAATACAAGACGAATTTTTAGTGAGATTTTACGTGAACGTTACAGGACTACAGACCAGCCGAAGAGAGTAGCTTTCAGCTTCTTACAGTCAGTGATAACGAAATGGCAGATGCATAAACCTGTGAGCTGCAAGTAAGACTATCGCCAGTTCTGAAATCCACTGGCTACAATAAAGAAAGCAGTCATACTGAAGTTAATAATGAAAGCACACACTTCCAATTGACAGTTATTAAAACGGTGCATTATGCCACAAGCTGTAAACACAGTCTAGTGCTCCTGAGGATGGGCGAAATTATCGCCCGAAACATGTTGAGCTGATTGAAATTGTTAATAAAATTATCATTGTTGCATCTAGTCGGCTGTATTTATTATTATATCAATGATGCACGGACACACAAACATCAAATGCTACGAGGGGAATTCAAAAAGTAAAGGCAATTTTCAAATTACGCGGTAACCGGGACAGAGAGGAGCTGGCGCATTGCGCAGTATTGACAATGCCTGTTGAAGAGTTCAGCCATGTGCAGTA
>Ga0123355_10017748_pt1 | contig 11253 bp, 5 predicted proteins | sample TergutEmb28metaG_3_FD_89872 | JGI IMG/M metagenome (GOLD analysis project Ga0123355, IMG submission 89872) | Embiratermes neotenicus P1 segment gut microbial communities from Petit-Saut dam, French Guiana - Emb289 P1 | ecosystem: Host-associated > Arthropoda: Insects > Digestive system > Gut ...
AAGATAGAAACTAATAAAAAGCAAAAGGAAAATATGTAATACTTTTTACCCCCCCCCCCCCTTCCCAAAAACAAAACACACACACACACACACACACAAAATCTAGCCTTAGATATTACATTGGTACTGAAGAGAGTTCTAGGATTCTATAATGCTCTAGTAACACAGTATGAATTGAAATTCAACGGAGTCTGAGAAACTTTTTATACTGTATGGAATTGTAAAATGTAAGCATGACTTGGAAAATAAAAGCAAAAGAAGATAATTATATATTTTATATGTGATAATTTTTATAGACAACACTCCATGACATTTCGAGTTGCAATTCCATTTTTATAATTACAATAAAATTGTGGAGTATACTGTGATGTTGTTAGGATCTTCCAAATGTAAGATAACCTGCAGTACTACATATGTAATCCAGTACCGTGAAACCAAGCCTAAGTAAAGCAAACTATCTGTCCTGAAATGTTGCTTTTAGAGACTCTGAACTATCTATGTTCTGCATATTAATCACTCCACAGTAAGATGAAGAATCAGATATTTATGTGAGTGGCTGATGTGGGTTAGTTTAAGCAATGTAGAATTTTTTAGCTCTAGATAATGCATTTTATTATAACTACATTTGGCATTAGAGCAAATGCAAAGTTAACTTTAGGTTTAAAATATGAATGATTATCTTGAAGATGAGTAAAGTCTAGGTATATGGACCTAGAATTGTGAATGTAATATTGAATTGTTTGGTGTCAGTTATCAGCTTGGAAAAGGAAGCAAGTTGAGGTGACATCTTACAAGGCTGTTTATCTCCACGGTGAACCTCAAATGCTGTTCCACACAAATATTTATCATTTGACAGTTACTGTTGGGTTCCCAACTGTGGCTAGGCTTTGTGTCTTTGAGCCTTCTCTGCCGACACTGATAAATATTTATATAAGGAGCAGTTGACTGATAGGAAGGGACTTTTAAACACTGAAGGCCTCTGCACATGATGCAGCTGGAAGTCATGTCACAGGGTCCCTGCATCAAATCTGGCCAGAGATCCCCAGATGTTAATCATTTTCTTCCCTAGTCAGATACATACTAATGTAAACAAAAACCAGACACATGCATGCACACAGCATGCACACAGATGGTAGTATTCCTTGAGTGTATATTTTCTGATCAAATCAAAGGCATGTGAAGGTTCAGAATAGGATGAGTTTATGCTTGTATTCTAAGGATTGCTTTTATCTCTCATGACTGTATCATCAGCAGCTTTCCAAGTATAAGTCCAGTTGGCTTATTACTGGTGTTACAAACAGTGTCCCATGTTTGCTGAGGCTTCTCTTCCTGTTCTTTATGAGGGGTTGGGGGGTGTCCTGTCAGAGCTCCTCCTCCTTCTTTCCAGTTTCCTCTATAGTGTTGTACATATTATGGTGAAAGTTATTATTTCTTCATGTGGGTTGATGCAGAAAGAAATGTGAATACACAAAGCTTGTTTAGAGGCTTAAAATGTATCACTAAAGACACTGGGCTCATCGTTTATTTATTAATAGATTAAGGTCAGTCTTATCCCTGCAAGAAAGTTGAAGGCAAAGGTATAGAGTTTTCATTATTGAGAACTCTATAAGTTGCTGACGCCAGATAAACGGGAAATTGACAAGTCTCTTCAGGTCATAGTTTGTGTCAACATGGCATCATTTTATGTTTTATTGAACTTGGAATCTGTGATATATATTAACCAACCAAAGGACTTGGTGTTGCTGGGTAACTCTTGAAAAGTTGATACTTACTCAACTGGTCAAGAGATTCATTATTGAAGGAATCTAAAAGTTCATTGTCTTGTTCACAAGAATCTACCACTGGGTACCATTGCTATTTCCTGGGATTAAAGTGGCCAGAAGGTAAAGTTGGTACTCACTTCCGTCTATTGCCAAGGTTAAGAATTAGTGGAGGTATACTTCTTCACTTCCTCTGTACCTTAATGGCTTGGACAGGGTCTTTGCCTTTTTCTTTACTTTGCATGTCACTTTGCCATGCTTTGAGCCAGTTCATAACCTCATGTAAGTGTTTCTTGAATTTCTGATTTAATATTAGCCTTCCAGCTGTGCTAGATCTCCCATGTGGATCTCCCATTTGGGTTTTTTTACTAAACATTTGCATTAACTTTCTTCACACATGGGTGCCGCCTGTCTGACCTGTCACATCATATTTAATTCAGTCAGGGCAAATAAGTTTAATACTTTTAAAGAAAAACTGAAATCTGCAAGACTTTTAATCATGTCACTGTGTTTGTCAACCTGTTAAGCCAAAATATTCCCTCAGTACTTTGTTTTCAAAGCCTCTGTCACACTCTTTTGAAACAGTTGGTAAAATTATATTTTCCTATGTGTCAGTTTTTGTGTTGTACAGTGATAAGACATGAATATAAGGTTCATGCCTTTATCTCCGTTTATTCCTAGACTAGTCTGCAACACCGAATGGAATTGCTTTGTTCTTTATGGTATGTTTTTACCAATTAAAATAGCATCATTAGCATAGACCAGTTTTCTTGATTTTACAGCCACGAATAGGAAATGTATTAAAATCCTGCTTATTTGCCAGTATACAAGTTGCACAATTGAACTTACAGGTTTCAATTTAGCACTTGTTAATTAAGTAGTTTTCTGTTAATACAAAATTTGGTGGAAATGTTGCACAACACTTCTATCCTAATCAAGGCAGGGTTTTTGTGTGTGTGTAAGTTGTCTATGTACTAACTTTTTGTATTGGCTGGCAAGCCAGAGGATCTGAAGTAGTTTTGGCATATTATAATCTCGTCTTGTGACGGAATAATGCCACATGTTTATGGATTTAACCTTTCCAAAGAATTTTGGAATCCTTTATTGTATAAATGACTATTGTGCTTGTAACTGAATCTTTAACTTCTTCGTGATTAGTAAGAAGTAGATTTCCAGATCACTTTTGTTCTGCATTGAGCCACAATAGAGACAATTCAGCACTGCTTAATTTAATGGCTTGTCACTTGTAGGAAATTCTTTTCCAGTTAAAGTCACAATGCATTCCTGGGAAGCATGTGTGTACTAGAAAGTATGTGTATATTTCCAGTGGGAACAAAAAATCTCATTTATTGATAAGAGTTTATATTCAAGTATGGTAAATGTTTGTGTGTGTATGCTTTCGCTTGAGAGAGAGGTGGTTATCTAATTCTGGGCATGATGAGAAAATCCAGTGTGGATTCTGACAGCAAAGCCTATAGTGATCCAGTTTTTAATAACAAAAACACAAAAAATTAACACTTATAATGAGAACTTCATGTTTTTATTGAAATAAAGATGGGAGGTAGCATAGTTACAGTTTTTATTGAAATAAAGATAGGAGGTAGCATAATTACAGTTTTTAAGTGACTTGAATTCAGCTCACTTCTCTCCTGTTATATTACCTTCTTTCATTGTAGAAAAGGCAAAACGTGAATCTGAAGGACTATCTAATCATGCTCCCAAGCACGAGAAAATAAAATGTCAGCTTGCTCAAGGGTCACATCCCACAGACACATTCCTCATATCAATGCTGGACCATGGGATGGTTACTATGAGGCACGGACTGTGGGTGGACCGTGTGCATAAGAAATTTATTTTGTTGAACAAAGTGCTCATTGGCAGAACTTTTGCAAAGTATGAGTCAGGGATGAAATTTTGCCATATGTTTTGAAAATTATATTCTACAGCAGCTGTGCCATGTGAAAGAACAATATAGAGAATAATGGAAAAACTTTGGATGACAAGAGTGAGTGCTGAATAAAATTAAAACATTAAAATGTTTTGTTATAACTAAAAAAAAAAAAAGGACAATATTCACACTCAAATTTTAAAAAATGCACAGAACATTGTTGTGCTGGTTGGCTGTTCAGAGTGGGGTGTCAAAATTCTCAGCTCTCAAGGTAACATAACTTTTAAAATGGGACTCAAATTAGGGCCATACAACAACTCTTCCCTGTAGACTGGAAGCAAGACACTGATATTGCAGTTGGTATAAAGAATTGGTAGCCAATGGGTTTCTTGAGCTGAGACTTGCATTTCCTTGGATGAGGCATGTTTTACATTCATTAGGAATGTAAACAGCCATAAAAACCTATTGGTGTCCCAGAAATCCCCATGTAATTACTGAGGTTCTTTGCCTGACCTTAACATGAGAGTCTAGTTTGCAGTCAGTGCATGTGGCATTGTAGAGCCCTTGTTTCCTAAGAAAATTAAGTTTTTTGCTGTGTTTGGTTATTTTGACACCATTCTTTAAATAATTAATTAAAAAAAGTAAGGTAACTTCATGTTTTGGAGAGTACTGGAGCCCTTCAACAAGCTTGTCAGTGTCTGATGTTGTACAGCTAATGGTTGACAACTGGTGGCTTGTAGTATGTTGTATATTCTGATTTGAAACTGTGTGATTGTTACTTGTGGGAGATGGGGAAATATTATTTTGTGAACCATCCACTATTCAAAGAGTGATTGCTAATATCTCAAGGCATCTATGAAAGAAAGATAAGTTGAACTTTAGGGTTAAAATGCACTATAGTTCCTATCAGGTGCAGGTTTCCTACATGCTAAAGCTCCCATGACAGCTGCCTTACCTAGGGGCATGAGTAGATATGCACCGTGTAGCGTTTCATATAAGCGTGGTTGTTACATCTTCACCCTTCTGTGACATAAGGTAATTCTGTCGCACTGTTGCAGGCTAGGCACCAGTTGATGTTTTTGGATGTTTGTTTCAGAATGACAGTGTTCATGAATGGCTCTCTACTGATACACAGTGTGAAGTCTTCTGATGTAGGCTTTTACTCATGTGTCGGGATTCCTGGGGACTCAAATCAAGTGCCGCAGACCTACACTGCAGAGCTGAGCATTGCATGTGAGTTGTACCGGTTTTTTTTAATAAACTTTATTACTCTGCATGCTCCATTACTATGGAGTAATACTACATGCATTGAAGTTAACTTTTACATATTATCTTCTACTATCTACCTATTCCATTTACAATTTTGGTTCCTTATCCATCTTGTCATATTTACACACTGAACTTTGTCTAATAATATGCTGTTTGCGAATTCTTTGAAGTTTTTGTAAAATTTTGTACTGCGTTTGTCTTTACTAACTGGCCAGTTTTCTGACCGCTTTACCGCTGCTTTTAGTCTATCCCTTTTGTGTTCTAAAAGTTTGCGTTTGCATTCATATAGGATGTAATCCACTGATTGTTTGCATGAGCACATTGGGCTCTCTGTTATTTTGTACTTGTACAAGTACATTTTGATATTGCCATGTCCAGTTACTATTGTAGTAAAGTTGGGGGTTGCGTTAATTCTTAGCTTCAACCTGTCCACTATTTTTGGGAAGAAAGATTTTGTTATTACACCTTTTGAGGATTTTTCCCATTCATTTTGCCGCTGTTTTACACTTTGTTCATTTAATTCACTCCACACTGCACTCTTTGGGATTCTAGTGTAGCACTCTTCGATGGTCTTGCTGCTTACTGCTTCTTTCGCCAGTTGGTCTGCCAGTTCATTCCCGCTTTGCTCTGTGTGTGCCTTTATCCAGCTGAATTCCACTATCCATTCTTGCTGTTCCATTTCTATGACCTTGGTCCTGATCTGTTCTATGATATGTGTATGTTTATTCTGGTTTTGTAGTAGTTGTAGTGTTATCCAGCTGTCTGTATATACTAGGACTGTCTTTTCATCAGCTTTCGAATATTGTATATATTCTAATGCTTTTAGAATAGCCATTTGTTGTTGTACCTTATATTTTGAGTGTGCAATAAAAGTGTATGCCAACCTCACAGAAATGCTCTGTTGCACATGTCAAAGAATAAGTGATAAGCATGTTAGATATTTGTTAGTGTATTCACATTCATTGTTTTGATGCTGCCTGCATCAGCCAGCCACTTTGCTATGGTACATATCGTGCTCTATTTTCTTTGACCTGATATCTTATGCAGTCTGTGTGGTCAATTTTGTTGATATTTTTAGTTCTCAGGTTGTGGTGTGTGATAGGATCTCAGTATGCCATACCTTGTGAATCACTCTGTGTTGTATCAACAGACTTGCTGTTCTATGTGCCTTAGTTTTCATCAAAAAGGTGAAGTGATTTAGTAGGAATGAGGTATATGGTTGTGAAATTTTATGTTCTTACAGTAATGACTAGGAAGATAACTGTGGTCTGGGATATGTTGCTATAATGCCATGTATTCTTGAAGATATTGCTTACATTTCAGACAAATCTGCTGCCTCCATTACCAGAATGGAACCCTGTTGGCATTGGAGGCAGGTTCCAATGAAATGCCAGTAAATTTTTACCAGCTCCCCTGATCATGGATACGTTAGGTTTCTCTTGAACATCATTTTCAATCTATTGACCACATGGCATCACATCTTGCAGGATGGTTATCTTAAATGTATGGCTGTTTAATTGAAGTGCTGCAATGACAAAGAAAAGTCTTTACAGCAATTTGGCATGTGACTGATAATGTGTTGTTGTGTTTTCCGAAGATCTAGATGATCTAACAGGCAGTTCATTTGAGCCACCTCTGCCAGACAGCAGGACACGCATTGTTCCAGAGAAGGCAGAGTTTGAGCTGACATGCATTCCAGTAGCTGGCAACCCCCCAGTACGAGTCTGGTGGCTTGATCCACGTGGCCGTACTGTCTCTGATAGTGGACCAGTGAGAGTGGATGAGACACGGCTTATCATAGAGGCTGCCAGAGCTGTGGAGGACTCTGGAAATTACACATGTGTGGCGGAGAATATGGCTGGCATCAAGATGGCATCCTTCAAACTTGTTGTCTCTAGTATGTAGTCCAATGGATATGATAAATTTTTTAAGTGGTAACAAGTGTATTTTGAAGTAAATATTCCTATATTTATATTTTTTAACTTTACATGATATTTCTAAAGCATGAACATGTAACCATGCACATTTACCAGCATTGTTAAATTGTACTGGGTGGATGTAAAGTTGGTAATCGTGCCATACATGCAATTACTGTACTGTAGCTGAGTGCAATATAACATGTTCACAGCTCCTCCTAACATAGTGTCAGACCCTCTGAGCATGACAGTAGAAGAGGGAGCCCGTGCATCGCTAGCCTGTCAGTTTCATGCCATGGCACATCCTGTCACTGTGGTATTGTGGAAGAAGAATGGCAAGGTGATAAATGAAGATGGGTCCCGTATTAAGATGAACAAAGCTGATGGCACACTTGTCATCTCAGAGGTGGAGCTGGATGACCATGGAAACTACAGCTGTTTGGTCAACACCACTGGATTTAAACCAGTTCATTCAAAACCAGCCATTGTTCTGGTCAAAGGTAAGACTCCGATCCATGATAAAACAACTCTGAAGCTGTTATTGTCACTCTTATGGGAGGCTGGCTGTTGTAGAGAGATGGCTGACAAAAGAATGGGCATTTTTATGTGATATACAAATATTCCATTAACAACAGGAGAACTCCTTATATTAATTTTCAGCCAAATGATAGTTTGGTATTTTGGATGTGTCAGAGGTGGATATTGGACATGTCACCATCTCCAGTTTTAAATTTTTCTTGAAGGAAATCTGTTGACATCTACCTGTAATACATACATATATATTCACTTATCACCATATCTGTAATTCAGTGAGCTTTTTCTGAAGTGTTTCTACAGTCAGATCTTGCCTAATGGTCTGGGTTTTGTTGTATTGGTACAATAATATACGTGTGTAAGAACTTATAATATAGTGTCTACATGTGTATGATGACATACAGTGTCTACATGTGTATGATGATGTGAAACCTTTTTGATGATTGAGTTGAAACTTTCTGAGTGAGAATAAAACTTTGAATTTAAATGTGTACTTGTGCTGTGATTACTGTTTTATGTTTGGTAACTATTGAAACAAGTTGCTTTTCTTGTTATATTAAAGCCACCAATGCTAACAGATACTGTTGTACTGTGGTTTGCATTTTCAGTAACACATCATTAGAATGTTGTGTATAAATTACATCTCTACAGGACATGAACTATTTACATTTCTTCTCATTCATGCCACATTCTTTATGGCTCATATAAAACTGAGCCAGGGGATTTAGTATCCATTTACTGTATAATCTGACAGAAAGAATTGTGAGACATGGTGTTTATTGGGTTTGATTTCCAAGTTTGAATCTTTATCAAGATGTTCTTCCTCTAGAGAGGCTCAAGTTCTCACCTCGACCAGTGAACAAGAAGCTGGAGCTGGGATCCTCAGCACGAGTGTACTGCAGGGCCCAGGGTGCTCTGCCTCCCATCATCAAATGGTTTAAGGTGATATATAGTTATATACTATTACAGTTTCATTCTCAAAATAATTAAAAGTAATGAATACTTTAAATACCTTTAAAAATGCTATTTTTTTATTACATTTGGCAGTGATGGTTTCATAGCATTCTAATGAAGAAAAGTTTAAAGTATTTTAATATGTAATTTTCAGTGTATGTTTATCTGCCCGTGTTGTTTTGCGTCTCAGGAAGTATGTTAAGGAACAAGTATAGATACACAGGTGGTTTCTTTTAGGAAAAATTTGAATTTGAATTTTGCTATTATGTGAGCCCTGGGGAGACCTAGGTGTAGATGGGCGGATAATATTAAGATGGATCTCCAGGAAGTGGGATGTGTGTATAGGGACTGGATTGGGCTGGCCCAGGTTAGAGACAGGTGGCGGACGCTTGTAAGTGCGGTAATGAACCTTCGGGTTCCGTGAAATGCGGGGAATTTCTTGACTAGCTGCAGACCAGTTAGCTTCTCAAGAAGGACTCTGCACCATGGTGTAAGTAAGTATTATGTGAGCCATTTCAATTCCATGTAAGTTTATTTTCCATTCTTTACTCTATAAGAATGAAATCAAGTCTGTAATGTAGGAATATAGTACTGACGTAATCATTAAGCAAACATTTGGCTACATGTTAATTTAAGACAGGCTGTTTTATTTAAATATAAATTCTTCAAGATGGAATTGTATTGCTTAATGTTATCATGTAAATTTGTGCAGCACATAGTTGTCTTTTGCAAAGATGAAAGTGAGAAATGATGCATAATTATGAAGCAATGACAGTGCCATGTGATGCCATCACTGGCTACACAGTTGACTTGGTAATGCACTAGTACCAGCTGCTCTTTGAAACCTGCTTGCATTTCAGTTTCTGTGCCCATACTGTTTAAAAACTAACCTGTAGTTATGACTTCTGTGTGTGAAACCTGAAACATTCAGAAATGAAAGTGCCCACTGCTTATAATTCTGTCCTAGTACTGACTGCTGTTACTGGCCCCGTACGAAGTTTACGTTTTACGTGATGACGCCTGGTAACTATTCCAGGCTCAGCTGCTGCACTTTCCATTTCTGTTTTAGAACTGGCTACTGTTCTAGTTATGACCAGTCATTTGTAATTTTTATGCTAGCACCCATTCAAACTTTGACCATTGTTTAATTCCCATTGTTTTACACAAAATTTATTTCATATTATGCCCTGTACCTGTTTCATATTATGTTTTACTGATATTGCCATTGATATGTTCTGTTGTTACAAACTGTTTGGTCTGCAGGCATATGAAGCTTGAATTCTGAATATTGGTGTATGTTGGCATGGTTACACCATTTTATGTTCTTCCACAGGAGGGGCAGCAGGAGGAGCAGAAATATGAGATTCCTGACCATGTGAAAGACATGAATGGCACCTTGTACTTCAGTAATGTGACGGCAGAGGACAAGGGGCGATACATGTGCATAGCCACCAACTCGCAGGGCATCATCAATGCCACTATTGACATTGATGTGATAGGTGTGTGTGTGTGTGTGTGTGTGTGTCTGTCTGTCTGTCTGTCCAGGTCAGTGTTTAATGTATCAGTCAACAGGAGACCACTGTAACTGTTTAATCCTCTCACCTGACAGAAGTCTTTCTCATGACTTCTACTCTGGACATATTTCTGCAAGTGTGTTTCCATCAGTGTCCATCTGCTGTGTTTGGGTTACACTTGGAGCAGTAACTAACCACTCTACTGACCTACTGGCTGAAACTCTGACCATGTGACTGATCATTGACTGACCAATCACAGCAGTATCCCCATTTATCCTCTTAGTTTTTTCCCTAATGATGCATTACTTACACTTTTCCCATCTTAGTGTGCTGTGGGCAGCACCTTGCACAGAGGTATGAGTAAAATGTGTTCTGTCTCTGGGATTGTATTGTTTGATATAACTTTATCTTTTTAAAGAATGGGGACTTTGGTGCTTGTTCTGTTACTTGTGGATTTTATAAGACAATTGAAAAGCAGTATGAAAAATGCAAAACATTTAAGAATTTGTAATTTTAGTGGTAATATTTATGGCAGGTGTTTTTAATTACTATGTTGATGCTACCTCCAGCTACTGAATTTTTGACATACTTGATATGTGTCTAGTTATAAGAATTTTTCTCTTGTTTCGAACTTATGTGGTTGACAAAACAATTTGATTTGTTGCAGTGACACCAAAATTTCGTGTGTACCCCCAAAATCCTACTGAGGCATATGAGGGATATCCTATTATGATTCACTGCATTGCAGATGGAGACCCAAAACCAACTATCAAATGGGATCGGAACAGCAACTTCAGTGGGTTTGATCGAAGCAGGTGATTGGAAACAAAGAATGTCATGTTCAGTAGTGTTGCTCAATGGACACCTTGTTTATAACTGAATAATCTTTACACTGAATTGCTTCAGAACTGATTAGCTTCATTACGCTTATATTATGAACTTGCGTCAGTATTTTTTGTAATTTTGGGTGGCTCATTTTGATAAAATAATATGTAGGTTTTGACAGCAGTTCAGACGATTTAGGTCTTCTGGAATGTGAAACTGTGTTGTGGGGTTAGTGGATGCCATAACCATAGAAGATGAAAGCAATATGGTCGTACAGAATTTCAGGAGCCACTGATCCCATGACACATTGTTACATACCAGGACACCTGAATGCTGAGTATGTTAGTTAATTTTTAATTGTTACAGTTATTTTATTGAATGGCTTTTTCTGAACTGTACTGGTGATGTAGCATTGGTTATCAGGGGTAAATTCTGACATGGAGGTTAGATCTAGTGCAACAGTATGATGCTAGTTGAGTAAAGAGAAACCAACTTGATGCCACTTATTTTATTATTTTATTCAATGCTCAACATGTTTCGGACGTTAATACGACCATCTTCAGGAGCCTGCGACTAATTCGTAGTTATTTCAT
>Ga0123355_10017749_pt1 | contig 11252 bp, 10 predicted proteins | sample TergutEmb28metaG_3_FD_89872 | JGI IMG/M metagenome (GOLD analysis project Ga0123355, IMG submission 89872) | Embiratermes neotenicus P1 segment gut microbial communities from Petit-Saut dam, French Guiana - Emb289 P1 | ecosystem: Host-associated > Arthropoda: Insects > Digestive system > Gut ...
CACCTGTATTGAACAAAATGTCCTTCATAGGCTTGAGAAAATGTTTTCTAAATTCCGTTCAAAGGCGCCCCCCGTATTGATGTGAATAGCAATACGTTTTACATATTCAGAACGAATGTCTTTAGCTTTGTCTAACCACCATGAAAAGCGCTTGCACCGTGTTATATTATCATTTGTTCAGTATCTGAATCTACAAAACTTTTCAAATTATTTCATAAATGACACAATTTTAAGAAACAATAATTGAAATATAAATTATCTTTCATGATTTTGTCTACAAATTATTTCGGAAATGTTTCTCTTTTTAAGAAGGTTTCGTCGCAAAGTCGCAATACATGAAGTTTCTTTACATTTTTTGTAAAGATCACAAATATCATTTTTATTTTAAATCCGTCCAGTGGAAGCCGAGTTGTTCGATGTGGCCGGCCGGATGGACTGACAGCCATCACGAACCTAATACTCGCTTTTCGGAAATGTGCGATGTGCCTGATATAGTTCACTTTGTTATTTATGTAAAACATTCACAAGGCACGAACTTACGTTGCGTGGAATTGAAGGGGCAGTGCTTGGAAATGTAGTAACGGTCGTAGTCAACTGCTATGACGTAGAATCGCCCACTCCACATATCTGCAAAAGTGATATAAGTGAATGTTATTGTATAGAAAAGTTGGTTAGGATTTAAACATCGGAATTACTTTTTGTGAGGCTGAGAAATTTTGCAAATTACTGACCTACACTCTACCAAATTCAGCAGTATCTCGCTGCGAACAGTATTACATTACGATAGTGTTTGTTGTTTGGCTATTATATAAATGTCTGAGAAAAATGCCTTCGTGCTGATGGTGAACTGGGAAAAGTGAAAGGGGTTTTTAAATATGTTTCTATATGTGCACCTGAAACAGTGAACGCAAAATTTTGAGCAACCATTTATCTATAAAATTATTTGTTGGATTACATCAGTGAGGACAAAAAACAATACATATTTAACACACAGTAAAACGTTACGCAAAAAGGTAATCCCACATGTTGTCTTTTTAAGAATGCATTTTAATGAACAAGAATAAACAATGACTAAGAGCACATTGTTTTAATATTCCGTGCCTCATCAATCATATTCACAAAATACACCGATTTCTTCATTTCTATTCTCTCTTCAGTTTTCTTGTACACTGAGTCGAACAAAAATCCATCGGCCTGGAATTTTCTAAGTCCCGAACTGGAAGTCACGTGATGTACAGTTGCCACCATAATTTGAATCTATTTACTTTCCCCATATTTTTACATTCGTGGCGTTTCTCTGCCTTCCATTCATTACAAACAATCACACCGCATATATATTAACCGAAAACAATACTACATTTAAATAATTTTAAATTAAAACATTAATTAAAATACATTAACTTGCCCAGGAGTGAGGCTAGCTAGCTAGCTAGCTTTGCTGCTAAGGATAGATGAGTCAAACGGAACCTTTGTTCTTATTGTCAGCAGCAGCCTACAGATTTATGTTACACGCATACACAATTCAACGCTCCTTCAAGGCCCCGCCCCCCCCCCCACTTTCGTTATATACGTACTGTCCATATCCTAATTCGTATTTTGTTAAACCCCAGGATATAGAGTAAATAGCGCTGTTAAGCCAAGAGTAGTCACCACCCTCGTCACAGGAGCAACCAACATTTCAGAGGTCGTCCAGACAGTATCATCTTCAATATTTGGATTGAGTTAAACATACCATAAAACTAAAAGTGTGTGAAATATTTAGTGGTTTTTGAGACATTTTACTCAATCTTGTTTTCACGGACGAACGAAGTCTCAAAATATTTCATTTTCCCCTCGATATCTAGCCCTTATGTAAAAAGAAATATGATCTTTTATCGTTACATTGTCCAGTTGACATCATGACACAGTTTGTCAAACACTTTACCCTGAACTTACTCGCTGTTTTGAAAACTTGTTCATATCCACTACCGTTCCAGTTTGCTGCATTGCCATACAGCGTAACCTGAGCTTGTTCGCTGTTGAACACAAGAAATTTAGAATTAGACACAAATTATTATGTGTATAAATGCTAACAGCCCTGTTTTCAAGATTTCACCTGTTGTGCTTTACAGTCTTGAAAAGACGAGAATTAATGATAGTCTTAAAATGAGGATGAAAGGATATTTTTTTTCCATTCTCAATACGTGTGACAGCATGTGTACATGTAGCGTGTCAGCTGTTGGTGTAAAGACAATAATGTTTCAAAGTTTCGACAAATATTAAATTACTTGTTTTGTTGCTTTATCATTATAATTAAAGCAATTGCTTAAACATTATGTGCGGAGAAAGAGATGAATTTGGACCGTTTGAGTTTCATGTTTTCAATTTTTTTTTGTTTTTTTTTTGTTTTTTGTTTTTGAAACTTGAAAGAAGACTATAGCAGAAAGAAAAACACAAAATTCGTATATTTTACTTGATGGCAACCTTAGGGATTTGTGACATAGTGTGAAAAACGTAGTGAATTTGATGAGACGTTTAACAAACAAAAAGGTTTTTGCTTGGCTTACTTGAAACAATAACTCTGTTCACAGCAGTTCACTGTCAGACTGTACTTATACATACCAATTTCTTTAGACCACAGATATTCTTCTATAATTTATGTTACACACTGGTAATTTGTTTTCACATTAGATGTTCTACCTCAATTCTCTAAGAATTGCCCTGTGATCTTTTAATTTTTATAAATCCCACATTTGAATTCAATATTTATCTACATAATAAAGTTTATAATTTTCGTACAGAAAAATTAGGAGTAATCTTTTCCAACATTTATATTTAAGGTTTTGTAGTGTGATTTCGTTTGTTGGTTTTCAATGTTTGTTCCTGCTTTGGAGAACTATTAAACCCATCTGTGTAATGAAATAATACGGAAGTTTAGCTTTGAATTTAGATGTACTTGTAAGAAAGATCACTTATTTTTTGTAAAGTTTCATTTCAAAACATATCTTTTCTACAAAACGCTGTTACAGTAGGTAAATTGGAGGCCGCAAAGTCTGTGACTCCTCCCTATCAAGAGACTGCAAGGCCATTTAAGCTGAAGAAATTTGGATAAATTAATATTATTAACTACAATCACATTGCCATATAGCGCCACATCAATTTTCCCCCACACATTTCTGTGAACAGCCATTCCGTCTTACACATTATGTCTATTTAGAACCTTAAAATTGCAACGAAAAAACAGTGGATATTTTGAACCCACCTGATATCATAAAAGTTTGCGATGAAAAAGCTCGTGTTTTCCTCAGGACTTGCAAAGCTGAGAACAACGCAAGCAAGTTTGTTCTCAATATCGTTGGGGGAGTGCCGGAGCACGTACCAAGGTCGAGGACCTGAAAACTGTGAGAATACGAAGTTTGTGACACACTTCTGGTGAGTGGAACTTCTTATTTGGATGCCTTGTAAATTTATTTAATTGTATTTTTATCGTTCAATACATTCAGATATTTGAATCAGGTTATCCACACATGCAGTTTTACGGAGGGGATTTGATCAGCTGTTCACGCGAGCAGCTGGTAATGGAGTGTTGTTTCAAAACTGAATCAAATCATAAAAAGGATAGGAAATATGCTTATAAAATTAAATGTGGTGTTCTTTCGCCTTCCTGTTGTTGTTAAAACAAACTGTGTTAAATATTCTGAACTTTTTAGTCCGGAATGCAAATTCAATGCTCCGTATTATATTTCCTCCTGTGATTTGTCTTCCTCTGCCGCATCCGTCACATTAGTTCAAATACGGCACCGTTTCGGAAAAAATTTAAACAGAGTTTGTGCTGCTAGATTTTAGAAATATTTCTTACCTTAAGTTGAACTGACAGTATGTTTTCAAAAATTCAGCTATGTCTTTTACAAAATACCGGAAATTTCTTAGAGATTTCGAAGGAACTCGATTGTCCTCTACAAGTTTTTGAGAAATTTTCAAATATTAAATTTTATGACGAAAGGAAGCAGAGTTATTGCAGTCAGAAAGACAGATGTGACGGACAAAATCTCTAAATTCGTAATTTTGGGAAATCGCCTAATATTGTGATTAGATTTTGTACGCCATTTCATAGACCATTTATGAAAGTTGTGATGATTCATTTTAATTAGAAAATAAGAGATTCTTTCAAATCATTAAAAATAATTATTCATAAATCATTCAGTTACTCGAACATACTAATTCTGGTATGTTGTATCGATTGTTCATTAATGGAAGCACAAATATAATATAAACGTAAGCAGCAGTTTTAAAAGCTGCTTGTTTTAGGAATCGTGTCAGCACAACAATACCTACCTGATCCCAATCAAAATTGTTCACTACCGAAGTTCCAACGTCGCAGCCATCGCTGACTGACGTTAACTTGACTATTAGACCCAAAAAGACAATCAGCAGCATGTTGGTTTTAATTCCTGTAATTCATGAAAACAAGTGATATGACAGTAGACTCTCCTCCTTCTCTCCCTTCGCGAAGTGAACACAGTGTAGCACAGTTATGACACATTTGATGTTTTCACACAGGTTTATTGTTTAAAGAAAGACATAAGCCTAACCGTCGTTTTCAAGTCAGACTTCGCTTCTTCCTGTGCCAAATTTCCTGTTCAAATTTTTGCGTAGACAGTAGATTCAAGCAGGTACACAGACGCTATTTGATGCTAGATTCAGACTAAATTCCCATAAAATTCCTACTTCCTTTCCCCTATGTTATTCTAACATTCGTACCGGCCTACACTGTTACATGCAGTTCATAATCGAAGAGAATAATTGGATTTATTGTATATACACTGTATTCTTCAGAAAACGGTGCGTTTTGTAGCTTGCAATAAAATGGAAGTGTCAGGAAGGCGGTGGTAGTGACGTAATAAGAAGTGTTATCTGACTATGACCCAATGAGATTCAGAGTGATTGACCTTCAGCGTCTTATTCGACATAGGGACTTTCCGAAATCAAATCATTTGTATCAGCCAATGGGCCCCGTATGTATCTGTTTTGACCTAACAGACAGTAATGTGATATCGGCTCCACTGTCTGTAAGAAGGCCGGAAATTTCGCAGGTCTTCTGTAGATGTGCAGCGCATTTGTAATGGCGTACCGAATTTTGAAATTCGACTCATAATATCCGCCCCTCTCTCTCTTTCTCTGTCCCTCCGCACTAAACAACGTATAGAAAAATTTTCGGTAAATTTTCTAATTTATCTCCAGAAAATTCATGTTTCATTAACATCTAACAAAGGATCGGGTCAACAGACTGTAGCGTCGTTATGCCTGTCTGTTCATCCGTTCGACTGTGTGTCAGCATGAAACAATTATTCTGCCTCTGGATGGGTTTTAATAAAACTTGTTTGAATTAATTTTCTAAGATCTGTCAAGAAAATTCAACAATAATTAAAATCTGTCAATAATGACAGGCAATTTACATTTGCACGTATTTACATCCATGATAAAATAACACTCAATTGTTATTAAAATAAGAGCTTTTATAGACAGTTTTACAGTTCTGTTCAAAGCACGTATCTTATGTTCAGTAAGCTTTTTTTGTAGCCGGTATATTCGATAGAAAATGCGGAACACTTTTATTGCCAGACAGGAGGGAGACTATATTATACACGTTATGCGTCACATGGTTTTACCGTGCTGGATAAATAACCTATTAACACCATGTTAAATCCCATCTGCCCTTTGCTAACATTATTAGGATCTCACCATATTCTGCACGTTAGCAGGTAAGGGGTTAAATCTACAGACACACAGAGATAAAACGTAGTGGTTTTTCCCGAGTGTGTCTGTGTCTAAATCTGCGATGAAGGAACCTCAACAAACATTCACCGTAGCACTCAGTTTGGCTGCAAATCCACAGAAAGGAAGTAATAAAAATTTACCTACAGACACTCGAATTTCAGTGGCTCCTTCTTCTATCTTCTCGACAATGCGGTATTTTCAGTCGTGTGGACTATTTTATAGGGCACATTTCAAAATAAGCTGCATGTGTCGAAGACAAACAACAGACTTTTTTTTTCACGGAAACTCCTGACAGGTGCGATAGTTCTAGTCTGCTTCGTCGTATCTATAAGAAAGTTGGGACTTAATAATACCGAAAAAAATTTACATGTCATACGCACTTCTGGCTGAACAAGGTCACTGTGAACACATTACTTGTAACGTTGGAAACTGTTATTTAATTTCGCCGTTGTAACAAAGTGTTTCTGGATGGACGTGACAATTTTCCTGTACAGTTTGTATACATTTTCGTTGACATGGTAACTACATGATGATGACTTTCGATTTACAGTTTTGTCCGTAGGGCAAAGGAAAGCGCTTGAATTCCGCGTTAAACTTTCTTTCAGTCACTCCAGTCTTGTATAAATGTAAGTTCTAATACAAATTACCAGGACACAAACTTGACAAAATTTGTTGTTTTGAGCGTGTTGTTTCCGTTTTGAAAATATTTACTTACAGTGGTTCGTGTTTGTCACAGAATGTGAGTTTGATAATACAGATAACGACAGTATTCCTTCTCTTGAATGCCGGCATGTATCATGAGTTCTTTGACATCGATCAATGAAATGGTATCTAAATGCTCTAAACCATCAATTCTGAAAGCAGTGTTTCGCCCAAGACTGCTGGTATTTCAGCCACTGTCTACAGTTGCACAGCCTAAATATAAAATCCGAAACGTTTGTGTAATAAACAAAATGTGTAAACAAACACATGCCACATTTCTTTCTTAATACGCTGCATTGTACAACACTTCCAGATCATCAGTCGGTTTGCATGTCTTTCTCCCAGGGAATCTGAGTTTCGGAAAAGTAATTTTACAAATAATTTGCCACTACTTCTATTATTTATATTATATAACGACTGTTTAAATTTCCATATACTTTGGATATATGGATGCGACTTTGAAAAAATGTATGCACTACCAGCCCTAGTGTCACGTAAAGCAACTTGTCACTTCCAGGGTATAAAAAAGACTCTTGCTTGCGTTAGGTTTTCAAAACTCGTACAGCTTCAAATTCATCCGCCCTTAAATATTCTTAATGTTCCCGATTCCTCTTTGTTCCAAATGAAAGAAATTGAAAGATTTTGAAAACCTCAACTCAATTGGCTTCCATTTATGTAACGTTGTCTCCAATGTCTTAACCCATGTGAACTCGTCTTACTGATTTCTCTTAATGTGCAAGCGTGCTTAATATTGTAATTATTCCTAGCAACAGTTAAGATTTCCCAAACTTCTCAAAGTTTACAACGTCAGTTTTTCCGAAAAGTTCCATAAGCCATCAATTTTGACAAGAGACAAACAGCGACCTGCTAGCTCACTATACCCACCATAAACTCTCCCTATAAGCTGCTATACCGACTCCTATAATTTCCCTTCTATCACAAACTAAATTACTAATGTTAAACTATCTACCAAATGTACAAATCTGACACATAATAAAGGACTTGAATTCCATATACCGGTTATAATTGTTTCAAAATTATGTATATCGTACCTAGTGTCATACACTCTTCCCAATTTTTATTTTTCTTTGGCCAACAAAATTACCACAATTTAGAAATGAATTGTATTGTAATATATTCTAACCCCGTTACAACCACACCGGTTTATGCGAAACGTCGTCTCAAGCGATGGAAGTTGTTTGGTACAAAATAATTCCTCGCTGTTCGCGGTGAAATTGTGCGATACTTTTGAATCAACTCTCGATTAAACGACACGGAATATTAAGTCCTTTAGGTGTCTTTATAAATATAATCGGGCAATCGGCACCATGTTGTTTTAATTCTGTGTGAACATTCTTTCCCTTTACACAGTGATCACAGTGGACGTACAGTCAACATACATCGGCTGTTCTCCCACGCGTCTCATTCACTAAAGTCAAACATAGGCCTGATCTTCGTTTCAAAGTCATTCAGTGCTTTATCTTATTACAATTTCGAAGCTCGTACACAGATACTATTTCTTACTATGTTAAGACAAATTGTGCTTCTAATCTGTTGTTTAATTTTTCATTTGCTATCCTAAGGTTTCTTGTTAATTGTTCTGGGTTAGCGATAGAGACATTATGCAAACCTCACGGAGATTTATTTGGAAGAAATGTCAGTCAACTTCAGACAAGTTTCATTCCCCTCTGTAAAATTTCACTGTTCGAGGCTCTTCAAACATCAAGTGTCTATCTGGATTCATTTTATACACACTGTACTCATGACAGCACGGTGCGTAAGTTAGCTTCTAATAAATTAGAGGTGTTATTAAGTAAATAGTAGTGACTTAATAATAAATGATACGAGAGAATGCCGGAATAAAATTCGGAATGGCTAATGTTCAGCATGAAATTTGAATTCGTGGATATCAGAATACAAACAAGTGTGTCTGCCAAAGGATTTTTTTTTGTTTTTCGATCTGACACCATTGCTGTCCGTAAGAATTTTTAAACCGTTTTTTTTAAATCGTCAGCATAATACTGATAAGTGACTGTTAGCTTTATCTTGTTTGTCCAACTCGCTGTCTGTCCGTCCGCACTCAACACATTCTTTCTCAAGGGACGGAATTTTTGAAATTTTATTTTTATAAATTTTTCTAAATCTCTCTAGAAAATTCAAGTTGTGTTCAAATATGATAATAATAACGGTTTCCTTACATTAGGCCCTATCCACATTTATGATTATATTTCGTCGAATCATTTTTATAACTTTAAAATTCCAGACAGTTTCTGGAAATATTCAAAATATAATTTATATTCAGTAACGTAATGTAATAGAATTCTGTATGTAAAAAATACTCTGTGCTTTGCGGTATAGCATAGGGAAGAATACGGACAAACACTGATATTACTTAATACTTATTGTTTACTATGTGATTAATTTTCTCTGAGCTCATAAAAAGATTCACGGCAACACTGACAGAAACTGAGAAAGTGCGAAACGACCTTTATGTCATTGGGATAAATTTTGGCCAATTGCACGTCCAAGTGTTCGAAAATGTGCTCCAAAAGTTGTTAAGAGAAAAGGTGTTTCGTTTTTCCAAACCGATAAAATCAACTCTATTTGTGTGAATGTCGAGCAAGTGATATAGAATTATCTTAACAAATGAGTAATGACGATGAACTGCGTAAACAAGACTGAAGGTCACCGGGAACGAATTCAGGGCTTTCAAAACTTCAGGAAAGACGGATCCACAGATAGACCGGCAGACAGACAAGTTATCAAGAACACTGATTATGAAAACCGCACTTTAATTTATTTGTCATGCACTGTGTTCTTCATTTCTTTCAGTCATTCATGCACTATACAGCAGTCTTTCATCAACAAGAGACTGGGCATGGGGCGCACATAAACTCCTCTACATTTGGTATAGATTCAATTTCGTGAGCGAAATTGTTCGGTGATTGGCCTTGGATAATCAGTCCCTCTTAACACCGAGGTTAAGGAAAAATACAGGAATATTTTCCATTCCCTTCTGAACTATTATGGCCTGTTCTAGTTACAACCTTACCTTTTCCAGACAGAAGAGTGAGACGCAGTTTGTCACAATACATCATGTATAGGACCGGTGTGGTGGTAATCGCTGTTGTGACTGCAGATAGTTCAGGCAGGACGGTACTTCGGTAGTGACTGTCTGTGTTGGTTAGAGGAGTTCGTGTTATTCAGAATACTAAGGACACAGTTATCTAACCTCACTCTTCTTCGGGAATTCCCGCCCCTACCTTAACATATATGGATATAGCTTGTTGAGATCTTTCATTGATAGAAGCTTTTCTTTCTTTCTCAATCCATCCTGTTTTATCTATTAATTGTAGGTGTTGCATTTCATTGTTGCGTGTGATACAATTAGATAGAGGCGCGCGTGCACACACACACACACACACTCACACACTCATGCGCTCACGCACGGACGCACGCACACACACACACACAATCTTTTTCAATTCACTGTAAATTAATATTTATTTATATATATACCTTTTTGGATATTGTGTCATCAAGTCTAAAAAGCCATCACTTTCACCCTAAGACATGAAGAGCGTCAGACACACTTTCCATTAATCCTTTGATTAGCTCGGTATTAGAAAACCTTATCTCTTTCACACGTGGACCGGGTAGCTCAGTACATATAGCGACTGACTACGAGATGGACGCTCCGAGATCGAATCCCGGTTGGGACGAGATTTTTCGCCCTTCCAGTCCTGCCCTGGGGCTCACCCAGCCTCCTTTAAATTTGGTGCCGGTTTTTTCCCGGGGGTAGATACGGCCAGGGTGTGTGGTTGACCCCCCACACCCATCTAGTGCCGAGTTCCTAGAAAGATTGCAACTATCCTCTATTCACCCTAGGACCTTTGTGGCGAAGCCTACTTATCCCATTCACACTACCCTAATTTCATGTGATGGTGGCAGTACACCATTATGGGCGGTGAGCCGTCCCGCGGGGCTCGGCTCAAAGTGCGTCTCCATGCTGAAGTGGACTTTGTGACATTTTTTCGTACTTTCGTTCACCTTTTCTTGGCTGTCGTCCGCGGATTGGCTGCCGTGAGTGGGTGGACGGTGTTGGGGGCGGTTAGGGAGAGATTTCCTGTAGGGCAAACACTGCCCGCTATTTCACTTGCTCTCGAACCAACGTAAGGACCTGAAGTTGGAATTCTGCTTCATCGCTGAGGAGAGGTGGCGGCCACCCCAGAAGAACCTGTTAGCTGAGTTGTTTCAGCCCCTTACGGGACCAGGGCTCTAGTATGGACGTGAGTTGGGAATTTGATCTTGGTTGTGTATTTCCAAACTTTCGCTTTGGGTTGTTTTGAAAGTGCATTTTCGACACCGGTGCCCAAAGGGGGAGCTCGTTGTAGTAATGTTTACTATGTTTTCCTTGTGTATGATTTTGCATTTTACTATGTATAGTTTCGGAGCAAGTCGCGTGGATATTTGTACCGGCCTAAACTCATGCGAGGGTGAGCACGTAATGTAAAGTAGTGTTATAAGGTCGTTGACCCTCCTATGCGAGTCAGGCACTAGGCAGTTGTACGTAACTTTTCCTCGAAGCTTTGTAGTGGCTTGCTGTAGTTGGGCAGGCCTGTTCACGCACGCTGTGGTGCGTCGTTAAATTTCGTAAGAGTTTACAAGCGTAGACTATGTAGTGGGTCCCTGTCACCACGGCATGGCGCGTCCTCAGGTTGCGGATAGAGGAACGGCCTCCGATAAGGAGGGCAGCTGCGAATAAATTGAATAAGCAGTCGCGGACAGCCGAC
>Ga0123355_10017750_pt1 | contig 11252 bp, 9 predicted proteins | sample TergutEmb28metaG_3_FD_89872 | JGI IMG/M metagenome (GOLD analysis project Ga0123355, IMG submission 89872) | Embiratermes neotenicus P1 segment gut microbial communities from Petit-Saut dam, French Guiana - Emb289 P1 | ecosystem: Host-associated > Arthropoda: Insects > Digestive system > Gut ...
TCTAACAGAAATGAGTACCAGGAGCATTTCCTGGGGGTAAAGGCGGCCGGTGCGTAAGGCTGACAACCTTACCACCATCCTGTGCCGTTGTCATGAAATCTGGGAACCTTAACTTCCAGGAACATTTTGGGCCACTCCAGGCCTGTAATGGGAGTGCTTTAGCTTTTACTAAGGTGTTAATAATTTGTAAAAACCCACTTAAATTTCAAGAAAAGCATTGAGTAAATTATTAGTAGTAATTAGTGAAATTAATCTAAACGCAGAAGGCATCGACAAATTTACTAGGCATAAAGGTTTAGCACAGTTCATTGAAATTTTGTGTTTGTGATACTCGGTGAGGTACAATTGAAGAATTCTCTGTTATGGCATTAAGCGCCATATATTTTTGTAGAAACTTGCCCATTCAACCTGCTATCTCCATTTAAAGACGTGCTACACTGAAGTTGGGGGCAGCAGGTTTCTCTGAACTATCGACATATTTCTAACAGAATAGACTGCATCACATCCAAAAACATAAGTCTACTTAATATATATTATATTCGTAATTTATCTCTTACTTCTGAGTTCACAAACGTACATGCTGGAGGTATTACTTGCTTATATAGTTACATGAGCAAACCTGAAAACTAGAAGACTAGCATACAGGCTGGGAAATAATCCTGTTCCACTCTGTCCTTTCTTTTTATGCTTCCATTCTTGACTGAAACCGAAACCGTTTGAAGTGCGTAGAGACTTTATGAATGGATTCGAACAGACCATGTTCTTACCAATAACAAGACACTAAATCGAAATATTCTCTCTTCCGGGCTCTGTCTCTCGATTCTGATCAGCTGAGATGGACACCTGTTGCTTCAGTCCAGACCTGCAAAACCAGAATATGGGCTCCTAAAATTTAATAAAATGTAACCGGTTTCTTTAAAAGAGTATTTATGGTTTGTCCACACGACATTCCATTTCACAAAGAAATCGCTCTTTGGCCGAACGGCACAAATTGGGCACATTTCATATTCATTTTATTTCTTTGTGCGTGTCACCGTCCCTCCGTCTACTGATTTATTTACGATCATCAACTGTCATCCCTGCTATGAGACACCGAAAGACTTGCAAAATATTTACGGTGCCAGGAAGTTCTAGTCTAATCGGCTCCAAAGTGTATGTATTTTTTTTATTAAACAACATATCGGCGTTTAATTACAATAACACCCAGTCTTAAGACTAACAAACTATTTTGCTCTGACTTATTTTGCTAAATGTATATTAACTTCAGCTGTCGCCCAGCGGTTTTAACCGCTTAGTTTTGTTTGCTTACGCATTACCTTTTCCTTTGTTGGCGGTGATTACTGCACTAACACTGTGCCCTGTTTTTATCACACACTAATAGTGTTCATGGTGCACTTTATTATGCTGTGCTTTTAGTTTTCACTACAACAGCTCTAAAGGTTTTCTTCTTTTAAGCCTTCGCACCAGTTCACTGTTGTCGAGCAGCTGATCGCTTCGAAGTAGACATGGTGGAGAAGTCTTTCTTCATGCTTCTTAGCGAAATTTCCAATTTCATTCTTAACCATCTCTACTTGAAGGTCCCTATGGAGGTCAGCGTTTCTGATATACCAAAGTGCTCAACGATGTTCCTAAGTACCTCGTTTTGAAATTGTTGAATGATGTCAGTGTTGCCCTGTTTCGTGCATCCCCACAGCTGTAGGCCGCAGGTCCACACGGGCTTCAGTATTTGTTTGTACAGCATCAGTTTATTGTGTATCGACAGGGCCGATCTTCTTCCCGTGAGCCAATACATTTTCTTGTATTGTAGTCCAAGCTATTCGCGTTTTTTCTTAATATGTGCATGAAGTTTATGTATGTTAATAATTACAAATTTATTCTATAAATAACATAATTAGATCTGTCTCTGGTTTCTAATTAGATAACATCTCTTTGGTGCTTTGACCAAATATTATTAGGTCGATTGATTCAAATAGAATGAGAGAGGCGGGACACGTAGCATGTATGACACAGATGGGAAGTGAACGAAGAGTGAAACTAAGACATTCAAAGTAAGGGACCACTTTGAAGACCTAGATGGAGAAGGAAGAATATTATGAAACAGGAGAGGCAATGTACGTAACATAATATTGAGGCGCGTTCGTTAAACATTTTTACCGAGGAGATAAAAAATATTAAATATTCTGATTGTGTTTTTAGCCTTATTTATCTAGCATAGAAAGCGCTTGCGTATTATTGTATTGTCATCTGTGACCTTTCCGTCTCTACACAATTTTTCCACATTATCTCACAAACAACATGATTTCGGATAAAAAGAAAGTCGTGGAATATAAAATATGTGTTGTCATTTTCTCTGCAATATTTGTCTGAAACATATCTCATTCTAAGAAGAATTTAGCGAGATATTATCATAAATTTACATCGGTCGTCATGTAAAGTACCCGTTATTCTTGTCATATTTTACTGAACCTTGAAGTTTCTCGGCAGATTTTTAAAAATCCTCAAATATAAAATTTCATGAATATCCGTCCTTCTGTTACATAATCCTATACGTTTAGGCGTAACGCCACCATCTTCAGGTGTTCTATAGTCTATACATCAATGTTTAAACTCGTTAGAGTATAATATATGTTAGGAATAATACATATATATGGTAGTTGTTTCCGCAGCTGAATTGAAACATGTAAGATCTCGACAAATGTTGTCAAAATACAATATTCTTATTATAACGTTGTGGGTTTCGCCATTATATACACGCATCAAATCTTATTCTTTTTCCATTATGGATCTTCTCTCCTGCATTGTGTCTTTTGCTCTGTGTACGAGGTAACTTGTTGTAAGCTGCATTACAGAGACAAGATCCATAATAGACTAAGAATAAGATTACATTTACGTCTCACCAGGTGTATTTCGGGATTTATTTTTGTCCCGTATTGTCCTTGGTTTCTGAAACAGATTTGGTAAGAGCACATGGATGCACACGACTTGGGAGACCTACAAGTATGTGGAATAATAATATCAAATTGTCCTACAAAACAGAACATGAAACTGCGAGCATGTCGAACTGGCCTTAACACGATTTAGTGGCGTATTTGCAAAGACAACCATCAAGCTTCAAGAGTAAAGAAGCTATTTATCGCACCAATATTCCAGGATTTCAAGAAGACCCTATAACAATAAGACGGGTTATATAACAGGGGAAAATAAAGGCTATTGTTGTAGAAACTGGTCTAAACTGACACAACTAGTCATCCCCCTACATACGCACTTAAGGCCTTTCCCCCATACTCAGTACATTGAGCCAGGAGTATTAATTTGTACGTACGACGCTGAAGATATCTTCCATTTGAGGAATTCCTAAGATCTGGAGCTGACGTTCAACTATCCTACAGAAATTCAGAAGCAAGGGGCTCGTGAAGACGGTGAGGAACCTGAAACTGAGGAGAGGACCATGAGTGTTTTGAATTTGACTGAGGATTTTGGACTTACTGAAGGTGGCTTCAAGGTGTTTGAGGTCATAAATTGGAGACAGAAAGCCAGCATCAACGATGAGGCAAGGAATTATGAGGATGTTCGCTTGCTTGCTTACTTGTTTGCTATGAGGAGATTCTAGAGGAGAAATAGGGGTCTTTGGATTGTCAGACTTCAGCACTTCATTCATTCAAGTTACCTTCAGGGGCTCGTTCGTCGCCACCTGTGTTGTTGGACGCTGAAGATGATGACCCAAAGGATGTGTATCTTCCTTAAATTCCCATTTATCTGATTTATACTCTTCGTCAATTTTTTTTGGCGTGGGGGTGGTCAAAAGAGGTTGTCTGAAAGTACCCTTCACATTTTAACGCAGCGTTTATGGGAAAATATTCTCGAACTACTACTTCTCGACTAACGTCCTCGGTCTCGGAACCAGCTCCGACTTAATTCCTTGGACGACTACGTATCAGATCTGAAGCCTTTGTCATGGTGGTAATCAGATATCGAAAACAAGAAAATGAGGTGTTAATAAAAATAGAAATTAAACACACCCACGTCTGTGAGTTGAAATTGTAGATTGAACGGGCGTCATAAAATCAAAGAACGAAAAAACAATATAGGAAAGTACTTGTTTGTACGGAATATTCCATACTGTACAAGAGATTCCCAATAACTTCTTCTTCTTCTTCTTCTCCTCCTCCCTATAAAGCGCTGCAACCTATGCTAGGTTCTGGTTTGCTCAACTACTTTCTCCCAACTATCTCTACTCTGTACTATTTTCTTCCAATTGCATACATTCATGCTGTTTATATCTTCGAAAACGCCATCTTCCCAACATGTTTTAGGTCTTCCAATTGGTCTTTTAGGCGTGGGTTTTAATCTCTTGATCTTCTACACATTATTATCTTCGGTCATGCTTTCAACATGGCCTAGCCAGTGTATGCTTTGTTTTTTAATAAACCCGATTATATTTTGTCCTTTTAATATTTCGTTTATTTCGTGATTAGTTTTAATTCTCCAGTAGCCATCATCTTTTGTAGTAGGACCAAATATTTTCCTCGTGATCCTTCTTTCGAAAATCATCAGTTTGTCATATTTTCTTTAAGTACTCATGTTTCGGAGGCGTAAGTTATTGTTGGGCGAATTAACTTGTTATAAAGTTGTAGTTTGACGTTTTGGGATATTAATTTTGATGTGAATAGTTTTTTTATGAACATGATATCCCCTATTTCCTGCTGCTACTCTTTCTTTAATTTCCTCCTCAATGGAACTGTCAGTATTCACCATTGTTCCTACGCATTTAAATGAATTTTCTTTTTCAAGCTGTTCTTCTCCTGTATTTAAGTAGGTAGGCTGGAATATTTTCCTGGTACAATATAAATATTTGTTTTTATGATTCCAAATAACGTTCTCTACAATTCACTAGAACTATTTATTTTCTGTTTGTCAGTGTTTAGGCTGAAGTAAATGATCCATAATATTGGTCAACAAGTCTGAAAATAGGAATTAAAAGACGCCTTTGATTTATAGTCTTCTAAGTGGAATTAAAAATAGCCTGTCCTCTTCTGAGACTACATTACAGACAGATATAGCGACAGATGTAACATCCGTACATAGCGTTCTGTTTTAAGTTGTAAACGTGAAAGTTTCCGTGTAAAGTGCTATGCAGGCACAGAGGTGCACAATTTTAGCTGCCAGTTCTAGTTTCAAGTGGGTGGACATTGCCACGCTCCGGCGATTTTACCCTCAGGAAATAGCTCCCTTACCCATTGTGAAAAAGGCAGGGTGGGAGCAACGCCAATCTGCAAGGGTGTGGGAAACAGAAGAACTCTTCCCCAAGCGAAGTTCGACCCCGAATTCTCGTGCTCCTAATATTTCGCTGTACGGACTGCACTAAGCCGGTCCCATTACGCTGTAAAAGAAACTTTGAAAGGCAGGCGTAAAATGTAGCATATTTAAAGCTCGTTCCACGCAATTTATGTAAGGGGAGTTCAAAAGCCTAATAAACTTCATACATCTCATGACTGTTACCATGTTTCAAAACATGGTCCTCTCGGGTTGCGAGAATGACAAGTATTCTATGAAACAAATCTCGCGTTTCAAATTTGTGTCAAAATACTAAGCTTCTCTTAGTTCGCGGGCTGTCAGATTCACATATTCTTAGTTCATTCATAACCTAATTATTTCCAAAGATAGTATCGGTTTCTTTCAGTAATAAAACAAAAAGAACTCTCGACAAGATTTTTTCAAAGCGCGTTTCAAATATCAAGTCCGTTCTAGCCAGAAGCTGTAATGAGAAGTAAGGAATGGCGATATAAAAAGAATGGAATCAGGTTCCTCTTCTTGATGAGCTTTTAAAAATAATTTGCAAAAACGGTCCTGTCACCAATATTAGTAAATGTGAACCACCGAATCGTACCGAAACATAAATAAATAGTAAAAAAGAATATATATGTGTATATTATACAAACAAATCTGCCCAATCTGTAAGGAAATCGCTGTATGCTAAGCGTAAGTTGCATAAAACTTCACGCCAGGTCAATGAGTGGGTGGTAGAGAGCTGGTGAAACACTCTGTATACAAAATCTGGGTAACCCAGTTAGTGTCATTACTCGTTCAGGCTGGCAATCCGGGCTTCAGTTCCTGGTTAAGTATCTAATCAAATCTGTGGGGAAAAGTCCTAAAGCAGCTTACAACCTTTTGTTGAGCGCCATTCATTCTTAATTTTTTTTCCGTTTTGTAGTGTTTAAAAAATAAAAATTGAATGTGTAGTTTCGTAGCATTCCTTAGGCAGTAGGGTGGGGCAAACATCTATTCAGTTAGGCTGGAGAGGTAAAGCTTTTCCGTCTGCAGATTGAAAAGCACTATTTTTTCTCTGACACGATTTGCCCCATTTGTATGTATTTAAACAGTGGACGATGTACAGAATGTTCAACTTAAAAGTGGACCGTATTTAGTATTTACTAAGAAATACCTGTTTGTGCACTTAATTTCCGCAAATATTTGTGGGGATTAATAGCCGTTTGAATATCTTGCAGTATCCCTGGTGTTAACACTGACTTCTGCTGATTACGATTCTTGTCCAAAAGTGAACCTGTTTTACGGAATTTTTTAATCATATTTGCAATAGCACTTTTACTGGCGCTTGCCTTCCAAATTTTTCAAAAAAAACTTTGTCTACAGTGGATGTAAGACATCGTTTTTAAACAACTTTCCAAAATAAATACACGTTCTTCCACTGTTAACCGCATTATGCAAGCGTAAATAATGGCGTTGTTCAAACACCAGCACTCACTGTCTACTGATTCAACTGAAAGAGATGGCCAAGACCGGTTCTCACCTCTCCTGCAACAGTCTTGCCAACTCCTGCACATGCAGTAGTATAATGTCATACCAGCAGAACCTTTATAAATAGCATCTGACGTGATATATTCACGACTTAGTTAACGGTCCACTTTTAAGTTGAACACCCTGTAGAATATCTACAAAATGACGGCTGTTAAATGCGATATACCCTGTAGAAACGAACTAAAATGGATTCAGTTTGACAGAATGTTTTCCATTTATAAAGAAACCAGGAAGTTCATTACCGTGTACACAAGAGCCCATCACTAGTCTCTATCGACAGCCAAATAAACACAGTCAACACCAACAGCTTATTCTTAAATTCTATTTTAATAATATTTTTCTTCTACATCGAATCTTCCCAAATGTTCTCCTCCCCAAAATTTTGTAATAAACCTTCCACTACCATAAAGTGTGAAAATTTTCTTCCTCAGCTGAGAAACCGTTTAGTCTCACAAAAAAAAACTCTGTTCCGTGACGTTGGGTATTTAAGAGAAATGTGTTTATGCATTTATTAACAGAAGTGTATAATTGTACCATGTAGTGGGTCCCTGTCACCACGGCATGGCGCGTCCTCGGGTTGCGGATAGAGGAACGGCCTCCGATATGGAGGGTAGCTACGAATAAATTGAATAAGCAGTCGCGGACAGCCGACAAGGGGTGGTCCTCCAGTTGGGGAGTTGGGCGAGGTGCTAACAACACATCCCTGTACAAAATCCTGTTCAGAAACGCTCACACATGGGATGACTCCTCGGGATACAAAAGAATCCGGAGGTAATTCTTACTTGGCGGACGCTTGTGAGTGTGGTAATGAACCTTCGGGTTCCGTGAAATGCGGGGAATTTCTTGACTAGCTGCAAACCAGTTAGCTTCTCAAGAAGGACTCTGCGCCATGGAGGAAGTAAGTAAGTAAGTAAGTGTATAATGGTACAATTATTTACAGTTCTTCATATTCTAGGTCCACGGATGCATATATCAAATAACCTGAAAGGAATCTGGCGTCAAGAACTCTTTTTAAAATATTGTTAATTTATTTCTAGTGATTTTAAATTGGCTTTAAGAACCTTAAAATTTTTCTGTGTACAGTATTAAAAATTATGTTATTGGCTGATGCGTAACATAATATACTAGCACAGTCAGAATTTGGCAAACCTATGGAAAGAAGAGCTGATGGAGGAACTATGCAACATATTCTGCTTTAAAAATCTTAATGATTCAGAGACAGTGGAAAATTGGACCCGATGGAGTGGGTGAGGTCGGAACAGGCTTGACTGCTTACACTGTAAAGAAGGGAAGAGAAAAATAAAAATAACAAGAAAAAAGAAGAGCAAGAACAAGATAAAAATAACGACAAGGAGAACTAGAAGAAAAAACAAGAACATCTTAGGTTTCTTCCCTTGCATTCCATTTGAGTAAATAGGGCTAATGTCGTAAAATTCACCTACAGACAAACATAGTGTCGGTTTCTGTATTACAATCTGCAAATAAAGTTTAAAACTTCTGAGGATTTATCAGGGGCAACACTTACTGATAATATATCTATTCATTATAAAATTATTTGTATAGAAAACACCTAAATAAACGCTTTAGATTTGGAGAGAGAAGCCTTGAATTCAGGTGTAATGTCTTGTAGGTCCAAGAAACAAGGTTAAAGACGTCTAACACAAGAGTTCTTAAACATTTTTGTGCCACGGGCCCCTTTTGAGAGTCTGGTGAAACTTACAGACCTCTTTTCAGAAGAAGAAGAAGAAGAAAAAAAAAGTATTTAAATGCATAAAACAGAGATAGTGAGTTTAATTGAAGTTAGTAAATATTTTTGGTGTCTAAGGTACGTAAATTACTCTTTTTTTGCTTTGCTGACCGTGCATCTCAGTATATTTATCTTAGTAATTAACCAACTTTATGAACCAATTTTTTTGTTTTGCAATAAGTTTGTTTCATGCCTCTACATGTTTCGGGCACCATGTGCTTACCACCAGGAGGTCAAAATTGTATAATACGGCACCTATAGGTGTGATGATATCAGAGGCTGTATAATACAATTTTGACCTCCTGATGATGAACACATGGTGCTCGAAACATGTAGAGGCATGAAATAAACTTATTGTAAAATAAAAATTTTGTGCATCAAGTTGGTTAATTACTGAGATAAATAAATTAACTCTGTTGTCTACATTCATTATTGAAGGGAAATCTCCATTTCAGTTACAGTTAAGTGAAAATAAACTTGTAATTTTTGTCTCATCGAAGTTCACGGAACCCCAGAAAACTATTCACGGGCCTTTTTAGGGTACGTGGATCCCACATTAAGAACGGCTAGTCTGGCATTTCAGCGTGGAACGGCAGTTTTCCATAGCAACAGTTGCTAAATACGATTCAAAGTTAGGCGACTTACTCTGCCCTAGCACAATATTGTTTTCGGCTGATCCCCGAAATACATTCTGTCGGCCATAAATATTCAAACAGATTTATGTACATTCATTGTACTGACTGCTTAAAAATTCTTGGCACTTGTTAAATGTGCCAACTTGGCCGCCAGGGATCCATGACTCAGTGCCTAATGTGTCTGCCTTCCTTCCAGCGTCAGTTCTCAATATTATCGGGTTTGTATCCTATATTAGAGCTCGACTATCTTCTCATTTCAAGATACATTGGTTTATTTAACATTGATGTTTCAACTGCACAACTTGTGTGACCTTAAATGATATTTGACGATTATCTCATTTATTTCCCTTTTTCACTGATTTTAACAGGGGTGCCTCTCGGAATACGTAAAGTCGAACGGCGAAGTGTTTAACCCTTAACCCGCTAAGGTGGAAAATATAGTGAGCTCCTAATAATGCCAAGAAATGGCAGATGGGATTTAATTCGGCGTTTAAAGGGTTAAATTGGATATGACGTCGAAGAAAGTGGTCGTGACGCACTTTAATGTGTCGCTGGTTTCTCAGACTATAGTATGTGTACCAGTCATGGTATACCAACAATTGTACCCCGGTACGAGTCCTTAATAAAAAATTGAAATATGAAAAGAATAAAAATCGAAAAAGTAAATAAAACATAAGCCACATGTATTTGTTAATACGCAGTACTGCTGGCAATGTCACATAACTCAACACTGCTGGCAGCTAGTCTCTGTAATTTCAAATTCTTTATTACAAAAAAAAATTACATTTAAGTTGTTAAATTTCATTCATTGGTACGCCAGCAAAAAGTTTTGAGAACCCCTCCTTTAGAGGACTTGGAAAAGAACAAATACCCGCAGTCAAGACACCCAGTATCCATGGCTGTGATCAGAAACCAGTACTTTGCGAATACAAAGGTGCGCTTCTAACCAGAGAGAGGCATGCTTGGGTCACCCATTGCCACTATTTTAAACGTATGTTTGTGTGCCGCTGAATATTACGGAAAGATGTTTGCGAATTGCGAGTAAGTAGGGACTGGGGAGGAAGCCGTTGTAGCCTATTTCAAGGGAATATCTGGAAATTCACCTGGGGTGACTGACAAAACCAAGAAAACCGTCAGTTTTGATTTTCATCCCTTGCCGTGGTTCGAATCAGATACTTTCCGAAAGGGAGTCAGACATGTTGTCTTTAAAACGCTCTGTGTTTTGGGACGTGAATGCAGATTGTCATAACGTAAGTGCATGAAGTATAGGAGAATGAATCACCACGATGATATTAACTGACCTAAGAATGAAAATGTTCGCGTTCCTTCCACGTGAGCAAAAAAGCTATTTTGGATGGGCGTCTGTTGTGTATCTCTCGACAAATTTATTGACCGGCTGCGTCCTGACCTACCCGCGACCCGAAGAAGAGAGCTGGCCATGGAGACTTTCTTCTCGCTGACATTGAACTACGGGATCGGTTCACAGTCTGAGGGTCACAGTCCGCTGACGACGCTGTGTTTCTACCTATTTTGATTAAACAAGACAGGCGATGTACCGATAAATTTACGTTCAGTGTAAATATTGTTGCAGTGGAAAATCAATATGTGTTACATACTTTGAGAGTGTGTTTGTAGTCTTAGGCATCCAGTGCGGAAAGCGAATGTGCCATATTGCCGTCTGTGCCCTGCCCAGCTCTACAAAATTTTAACACATTTTCTCATAAATGGTAAGAATTTTTGACAAGAGATTTTGAATTAAAAATTTGTGTTGTAATTTTCATTGTAGATTTTGTCTCAAGTATTTTTCATTTTATGAAGAACTGAGCGAGTTATTATATTAATTATACATAGGGCTTCATATAAAGTACCAGTTACTCCTGTCATATTTTAATGAAATCTGACTTCGTTCGACGGAGATTCGGAAAATACTCAAATACAAAATTTCATGAAAACCTGTCCAGTGGGATCGGAGTTGTTGAATGCAGATAGATAAATAGATAGATAGATAGATAGATAGATAGATAGATAGATAGATAGATAGATAGATAGATAGA
>Ga0123355_10017751_pt1 | contig 11252 bp, 9 predicted proteins | sample TergutEmb28metaG_3_FD_89872 | JGI IMG/M metagenome (GOLD analysis project Ga0123355, IMG submission 89872) | Embiratermes neotenicus P1 segment gut microbial communities from Petit-Saut dam, French Guiana - Emb289 P1 | ecosystem: Host-associated > Arthropoda: Insects > Digestive system > Gut ...
CCCCCCCCCCCCCCCCCCCCTGTTAAGTGGTTTCGATTCTCCTTTTGGAGCCCTACAAAAGAAATGTTCCCTTTCCACAGCCTTCCATTACATGTCTCTCAGAGTTCTCAGTATAGGAACCCTCCCTCCAGGTTCCCCTCACAGAGCTCCCATTCAAAAAGTCGCTCCGTTTACAGAGCGCTCTTTTACTCTCTCTCTCTCAAAGTCCCCGGTAAACGAACCCCAATCCAGGTTACCCAACGTGGCCCTTATGGAGAGAACTGCCAGTTTCCAGAGTCCTCTTTTACACATGTCTCGAATTCGCCAATAAACAAGGTCTCCTGATAAAACGAAATCTCACCTTTCTCTCAAAGTCCCCGTAAAGCAGCCTCCCCCCCCCCTCCATTTTTCCCCAACAGCGCCCCTATGGAAACAGATAAGCCGTTTCCAGAGCCAATGGTCTATTCACTCATTTCTTTCAAGAGTCGCCATTTAGAGAGCTCAGCTGTCCCAAGAAACAGGTGGAAAATATACGGTCACCGTCCACGGAGCCCCACGCAGACGGAAGGCCTACATGCAATGGGGTACGGCCTAGTTCCCCAAGAAGATGGCTTACGACACTGCTATCACTACCCCATTGTAATGTAGCCTTCAGCACCTTGGCTTGGGTAGACCAAGAGCCCCTGTTAGCCAGCTTGTGTCGTAGCAACCCTCTACAGAGTAGGCCTATACCATCCACACTTGTTACCACCCACTACGTGACCCAGGGTACGGATCTCCACGTACGGACAAGGGGTTGGATTTATGGGAGGCAACTTCTTGGGTGGATGAGCGACTGGTAGATTCTCAAGAAGAAATAAATAAAATAAATACATTGTTCAGTATTATTCAAGACAATAAATGAATAAAATGTATGGAATTATAAAATGCAAATTTTCGGTTGCCGTTTGGGGACTGTCACATTTTAGACCGAATAATTTACTGCTAGTTCATTTGACGATGCTATTTCACTTGCCAACGTTGCGTGGAGTCTGCTGACATGGAGGTCTGTGGCAGTCGTGACAAGTGGCGCTACTTATGAATGGTAACGTCTTGGGAGAAGTCGGCCGTGGTGTGTACCACCGTTCAGTTTGGTTACTGGCCCGGAGAAACAGAGCAGCAGGAAAACGCGGCCACGTTACGCTGCACATTGTAAGTCACTCCATGAAGAAAAGTTTTCTTGGGAAGCTAATGGTTACTTCTTCGGATAGGCAAGAAATTCCCCGCATTTTATGTGACCCGAGGGTTCATTGCCGTTTTCACAACAGCACGCCAATGGTACCTATCCTCAGCCAGATCCTGTACCCATGATACCCGTCAGTAATTTATGATATATTTGTTAACTGCAGTTGGGTAGCCACCCGGTGGCAGTAGTACAGTACACATTTACACACAAACAATACACAGAACGACACAAAACAAACAGTACATAGAACAACACAAAAATTTGGAAGAGTGCGGGCCGTTCCCCATCTTTGCGGGTTTTACCCTGGCATTTGCCTTACAACTGAGGAAAAAGCACGGAAAAAGCTCAGTCAGGGTAGCCGAAAAGTGCCAGCTGGCACGAAGAAGACGTTTTATAAAGCTCTATTTTTTTTAGATCGTTCGATAAGTTATATTTCAGGCGGCAAAACGCCATTCTGGTGGTTTGAACCTTCCGCATTTCAACTTGTACTGCTAGTTCTCATTCTCACCAGAAAAATGTACTTGCCTGGAACAGTAGTTCGTCTCTCCTACTCAAGGAACCCGACGAACTTCACCGTGCCCACAGAAGAAAATACTACAGTGGTATCATGAGCTGATCCAGTGTAGTGGACACATCTATAGATTCTATAGATTTTTATTTTTCTCCCGTCTATGTTACCATCTGTCCCTTTCATCGAGATTTTCTGATCAGGCTCGTCGTTCCTCATATTGAGTTCAGTTTTAATTACCAAGTATCATTCATATTTATGTTTGTATTATACACGGAATATGTAAAAATCATGTTTAGCATTTGCATAAAGTGTCGTGCACGAAGAAATGACGCAAATCTAAGCGGCTCTCTGTAATCCCTGTAAGGTTAGCCACCCAATGAACTCGCCACCTGCTTGCAGCATACTGGAAAACATCTACACTGCCTTGGCAGTCCCAACTGGACAGGTGCCAAGCAAATGTTATGAAAACTCGGCCTTGAGTTGATGAAAACAATACTATGTCGAAATAATGGCTGCTTCATCCGACTTTTGTGCCGCGCAATAACCCCCAGAATTCAAGCACTTAGTCCACCCATCTACCTACGCAGTCTTCCATGTCCCTGTCCATTCGTAATTGTACCCATATTTCCGTCATTCTTGGTTCTCTCTCTCTCACCCTCTCTAGTTTGTGTATCGGATAGGAAGTTTCGTAGCCCGCGATTAACTGAAACGCCATGGCTTTTGTGCCCTCAGATAGGCGAGATTAATCAGCCAAACAACAACAGAGCCCTCGCGTGGCGAGTTGGCCAAGCGTTTTCGCTTGTTGCGTCACTACTGTTTTGTTCGCTGCACGAATTCTCAGAATTCTCCTGTGTTTGATGGCGAGATGTTGCTAACTGTTTGTGATTGGTTGCTTGGATGACGTGAGTGAAATCTGTGCCGTGTGATTGGTTAAGATGGAAGGTGTGTGCAATGGCGTGTTGGTGGCGCGCAGCAGGTTGAAGTGTTTGTTTGGGGTCCTTGGCATTTTAAAGATATGGAACTACGTTGCTTGTGTTAGTTCGGTTTTGACAGCATTCTGTGAGTGGTGTTAGGGGCACAAGCACGTCTATTCTTACACGTCAAAACCAGTGTCATTCCATTTAAAGAACGATTTAATTTTAAGTTAATTATGTAAATGGCCGAGAATGAATGCAGAACATCAGTGAGAGCAAAGAAGTTCCACACCTCTCTGCAAAACAGGCTGACAAATCGAAATTCGTCACAAAGCTTCAGCTGTAAAGTTCCTGCAGTCTGCTATATCAAAGGTAAGAACATGTTTTCATCTCTTGTATCCCTGTTGAACCATCCTTGATCGGGTTACCATACGTTCTGTCTTTCCCGAACATGTCCACTTTTTGAGACGACAAGTTTACGTGCGAGAGGACTTTTTTGAAGGCGAAATTGTAGGGATTTTTGGCCATCGATCTTGCCACTAAGTCAGTTCACTTAAATTCAGTTGGTACTTATTAACGTGTAGTCTTAGTAGCACAAGTGCCAATTACAGAGCCAGCACAAAAGCACAAATACAACACAAAAACAAAACACTATACGGACAAAACAAGAGTATGGCGGCAGTAGGAAGGCAGCAATATGAACGAAGTACTGGGGGGGGGGGTGCCTAAACGCTATACAGCATATGTAAGTTGTTTTAAAAATGCAACAGATTAGCGCAGAACCTGTTTTAAAGAAGTACATTGGGTTTCCTAAAGACATCACCGTCTTTCCACACACGGTTAGCTGGCGATATGCATCCAGCAGACGGACAGTTTGTACAAGTAGCAGTAAACAGGGAGGAGTTTCTGAAATTACGAGGGAGAGCTCGAATATCAGTAATATCCAACAGTGACGGGCAACAATTTAAACCTGCATAAACAGAAATGAAAAATTATTTTCCAGGATTTTATCTTCTGTCGTGCAGGGTATGGAGCTTTAGAAACTCGAAAAAATCCTCGTAAGTGACGTTGTCGTGAGTAAAGAAACGATTTGACATTGAGCTACGAACTTTCGCCGAATGCTTTCAAGCTGTTTGGTGTCAGCAGGCTTTATAGAGATCATAACAGTGGAGGCATACACAAGTTTGGTTCTAACTAGTGTTAAATACAATATTAGTAAACTATCAAGGGTGTATTATTATTATTATAACTAAACTTGAGTATGCCTCCACCGTTATGACCTCTATAAAGTCTGCTAATAATAATAATAATAATAATAATAATAATAATAATAATAAAGTTTATTAAGGCTGATTAGCGAAGAAGAGCTATTATTCTCAGGGCTCAACTAGGCGAAGTGTAAGTTCGAATTCGCATGCAAAATGCACTCCAAGGCCAAATGCAATTAATTCTTACCATTTTACTTTTTATTCACAGATTCCTAATGTCTATCAATGATATTAGTAGGGTTTCTCGACTGTCCTTCAGTCATTTCAGCGTTGGTATTACCGTAAGGACCATGCTTACTGAGCAGTTGTACAGCGGAGAATATGCGGATAATACAAAGTGGGGGGGGGGGGGAGAAGTGCCCAAAGTTGATCTCTGCAGTTTAATAAATGGCAATGCAAACCGAATTTTACAGGCCCTTTTTGCAAATGGATTTTAGATAGATCTGAAAATGTCACTGCAGCCCACCTGCCCTGCCAGTGTCGCAAAATGTTAGTGCAGCCCTTCTGCCCTGCCAGTGTCGCAAAAAGACCTTTCAGCCGGGCTGAGAGGGTCAGTGGGGAAAACCGAGGAGCTGGCTGTTAGCTGATCAATACAGGGAATTCGAACTGCAGGCAGGTCAGTTCTAAGACCGTGGCATGTGAATAGTGTCATGTTGTGCAGGAAAGGGATTCAGCTAGAAAATGCCGGGGCATGTATACTTAACACGGTATGCCATGCTTATCACGCGAGAAAACTCCTGTGCAGAGCAAGCACTCTGCTTGTCTATCGGTGGTCATCACCAGAGTCGCCACTTTCACATTCAATTTCCATCTGTGTTTCACTAGATGGCTCTCGTATGCCTACTGTAGGTTTGAATGAACTAAAAGGCAAAGTAAGTCCAAACACAACTAGTTTTATTGGTGTTAATGAAACGACATGTTTCGGCCTACTCGGAGGCCATCATCAGGTTTGCAAAGTTCTAAGACACTAAATATTTTTAAAGTTCTAAGATACTAAATATTTAAATATTTCGTCTCTTAGAACTTTGCAAACCTGGTGATGGCCTCCGAGTAGGCCGAAACATGTCGCTTCATTAACACCAATAAAACTAGTTGTGTTTAGACTTACTTTGCCTTTTACTTCATTGTTACCGACACAACGGGGATGCCTCAACTAAAGATTACTGTAGGTTTCTTTGAAGATTTTATTTCTTCGTTCCAAATAGCATTTTTTTTTACAGCTGGTTTCTTCGACAGGTACGGCTTTCTTCTCTTGACACTACCACAACTGCTTGCTCTAAAGAGAAGTTGTTTTTAGCGTTGCACACCTCGCTCTTGATTGTTTTGCTTGACCTAAGGGAGCAGAACATTACGCTGTTAGTTGAATGTGCTTTACGTCTTCCGGACCTACAAATTTCCCAGCAGTGGCCATGTGGAAAGAATCGGTTAATGTACCCAGCTTTGAAACTTCCTGCCAGGAGCATCAACACATTTACCCTTAGATTCGTCCATTCTACGTCATACGTATTCATGGCCTAGGAATGTCTGAGGTGAACAGTCCAGTTTTTGTGAGTTTTCTGAAGAATCTGTTGTTGTTGCTTTGCTCTAAACAGCCCCGAACAACCTACACACTATGAAAGCAAACAGCACGACCAGGACTGCTGCCTAGCCACGTTCAGTCTCTGGTGCTTATAAGTTTTGAATGCTGCCGTGAAACCAACATCGAGTGGTTAGATTTTGTGCGTAGAATGTGGTGGCGGACTGACAGTGGCAACACTGTGTTCCTTGGCTGTAACCACCACATCTAAATTTCTGGTGTGCGAATAATGACCATCTACACTCACAGGATCAGCTGCGGCGGGCTTAAAGAAGCGAACAAAACGCACGAACCATTTAGTCTGAACCCAACCACTAGGACACCACGCCGAAATTGAGTCAGCCGGTGCTCCATCCACAAGCTCCCCTCTAATGTTTTTTTTGGGAACACAATGGTGGAACCAAGTTCCAGTGGCATTCATACAGGTGACAGTAGTAACTGTTTCCTCTTTCTTCTGATGTTATAGACGCCACTTCTTTCTTGGCCCCCACGCTGACAACTTCACTGTGCCCGTGTTACACAGCTTTAATCTCTGTTTCATCAACAATGAATATTCTGTAGGCTTGATTATTTTTAGTTCCGGTTCATAGACGTCAAAAACCTTGCTACGTTTTCTGATAAAGAGCCTTTTACCCGCGCTGCAGAGATGCCTTCATGTTTTCTCATGGAGAATACTGGACGCCTTTTTAACAAGGGTGGGCCGGGTAGCTCAGTCGGTATAGCGACTGACTACGGGCTGGACGGTCCGGGATCGAATACCGGTGGGGACGAGATTTTCCGCCCGTCCAGCCCGGCCCTGGGGCCTACCCAGCCTCCTGTAAAATGGGTACCGGGTCTTTCCCGGTGGTAGAGTGCGGCCGGGGCGTTCTAGTGCCGCGGTCATGGAAGAATAAAGCTATACTTCTACCCACCCTGTGGGTTACACCGGGCCTGTCTGTAACGGGATCACTTTACCTTTACCTTTTTAACAAGGATCGAAACCATTTCTCGCCAGCTGCAGATTTTTCTTGGTTAAATGGATGTTTCAAACCAAAAGGCCATATATTCCGACGTATCAGTCCATAGTATCTTTGGTCCATGGCAATGCAATTCTACACAAGTTTATTTACAAGCTCATTAGGTAGAACAGTGCTTCTTCCTAAATGCACATTTACTAGCTCCTCTGGAGAACGGGACGTATTCTTCACGTTACCTCTCAACTGTTTCTGTCGACACAGAAAAGTATATCGAAGCTTTTAAACAAAGCCATTTCTCCGCTTCTTACAACTTCTGCGGCACGGCACATGGTCTCCTCATTCCAGGTCTTTCGGTTTGTGCCAGGCCACATCTAAACCAAATGATACACAATGCTTTCAAACGAATGCATTGTTGACACTAACACCGTTTATTGGAGCAAAGCACTTCAAAACGTTGTATAACAAAAGTTGCCTAATATGAGATATTGGTAAGTAAACGTGAGATACTTTCTCATATACAAGACACTGTCTCATGATAGTGACTCGCCATCTTGAAATGTACATAATTATTCAGGGGTAAGAACACCTTTTGAAAAGACAAATAACTAGGGTATACTAAAGCTAACTACATGCACGTGAATGTGTGCAAATAAATTAAAGCTTTGGATTTACCTTCAGATACAAAAAGTGATGTATACGAAACCCTACCGCAAACTCTACAAGAAGTTCTGCGCACTCTCTTCCGCTAAAACGTATCTTACTGCTACTGATAAAGTTTGAGCTGCGAATGCAGTCGTTCACATGGTCACCACGAGATTTCAGCACTTACTTTGGCCACAACTGGGGTGTCCCGTATTAGGAAGCAATCATGATCGGTTCCTTTAATCACCTTGTTTCTTCTCTTCTGGAATATGGCACCGCGTCACTGGGTGATTGATTCCCGACGTCTGGAGACAACGTGGCACTCTCATTTTCAGGGGTCGAAATGTCCCTGAAAATCCACCCAGTGCCGTGGTGTCGTATCCCAGAGCGGAGGCCTCGACTGTACCGCTGCGAGCACCTATAAACTCGCACACCACAATTCCGTGTATAAACAGACCGTTACATTTTACACGATAACACGAACTGTGGACTGTGTTGTTTGAAGGCCGACCATTCAACAAAAACTGAATGAAAGTGATTCTCCAGTAATTGAAGCCAGTGATGTTAGGTGCGATCAGCTAACATACTTTCTTTGTGGAGCAACAGCCCGCCTCGGGCCTCGACCGTCCCACTGTTGAAGTTTCTAGATCGCACACGCACGCACGCACGCTCACTCACTCACTCACTCACTCACTCACTCACTCACTCACTCACTCACTCACCCACCCACCCACATCCGGTAGAACTCCTGTGAACAAGTTATCAGCGCGTTGCAGAGGCCGCTACCTACACAGCACACAAACAAAACAGACGAACAGCCATGCCCTGAGCGGGATTCGAAACCGCGATTCCAACAGGCAGATAGCTTCAGATCTATGCCTTAGACCGCACTACCACCGGGATCGGCCAATTGACTTAACAGTACAACAAATAACAGTGAAACAGTGCAAGCAGTTGTACATAGCGCCATTACTTAAATACAGACAGTGTACAGGATATGTACCCATAATTATTTAATGAACATGAATTAACTTTATATATGCTGTAGTAATCATAACTATCCTATGGTAAGAACAGAAGGATCTAGCCTAGAAAAGGGCGTGGGACTGTTCTCCTGTCCGTACGACTGTATTCACTAAACCAGAGTTGCACAAATCCCGGCTGCCAGGTCGCCATGGCGACTAACTTTTGTACGTTGTCGCCTAATATTTGTAGGATCTGTAGTTTGGAACTTGTTTCATGCTATCGTTTTGGCGCCCTGAATTCTAAGGGTTTCTCCTAGATTTCTGGAAAGTTTGTGTATCCTTGCACTAAACACTGATGTAGTTGTGAGACTGGAGATGTTTAGAAATACAAATGTGATTATTCTGGTATTAGATGACTTGGATGGACGGACGGACGGACGGACGGACGGACAGTCCTGACCGTACATAAACCGCTGTAACGGGCCATTTAATTATCACACCAACTAATGCACATACATAATTTTTTTACATTAAAACATTTAAAATCGCTCCAACATGTTTCGATCCTAAGATCATCTTCAGGAAGCTACACTGTTCTTTCCTAAAGTCACATTTTTAAAAACACTCACTGATTGGTTTCCTTATATTAACTTGGTGCTGTGGCAGCACCAAGTTAATATAAGGAAATCAAGTCACATTTTTAAAAACACTCACTAATTAATCAGTGAGTGTTTTTAAAAATGTGACTTTAGCAAGGAACAGTGTAGCTCCTTGAAGATGATCTTAGGATCGAAATATGTTGGAGCGATTTAAAATGTTTTAATGTAAAAAAAATTATGTATGTGCATTAGTTGGTGTGCTAATTAAATTACTCTACGAAATGCACGGTGCAACGATAAGGACACTGTAATGGGCATCTCGCTAATGGATCTACGTTAATGAAATGGGCCGGGATTTCTGGGAGATAACAGGAGTTAAGAGACCCGTAACAGTTTCGCAATGCGTCAGCTGTTTTTGGCGAATCTGAACAGACACTCAAGTGTGAATGAGACAGGCCAAGAACAGACCACGAAAAAGACTGTTTCATTACAGCAGTCACAAGTGCCCGCCAACTGTCCCTATCCTGAGCCAGCTCGATCCAGTCCGTACTCCCTCATCCCACTTCCTGAAGATCCATATTAATATTATCCTCCCATCTACGCCTGGGCCTCACAAGTGGTCTCTTTCCTTCAGGTTTACCCACCAAAACCCTGTGTACGCCTCTCCCCCATACGTGCTACATGCCCCGCCCATCTCATTCTTCTCGATGTTATCATCCGAACGGTATTGGGTGAGGAGTACAGATCATTAAGCTCCACATTATGTAGTTTTCTCCACTCCCCTGTCAACTCGTCCCTCTTAGGCCCAAATATTCTCCTCAACACCCTATCTTCAAACATCATCAGCTTACGTTCCTCCCTCAATGTGAGCGACCAAGTTTCACACCCATACAAAACAACAGGCAAAATTATAGCTCTGTATATCTTAATCTTTAAATTTTTGTATAGTAAACTGGAAGACAAAAGATACTGCGCCGAATGATAGCATACATTCCCTGACTTCAATCTGCTCTTAATTTCTTCCTGACTAGAATTTTGATGTGTTATGGTTGTTCCCAAATATTTGAACTTTTCCACCCTTTCAAAGGAGCTATGTTCAATCCTCATATTGTGACTTCGTCCTACATTCTGATCTCAAGACATGACAATATACTTAGTTTTATCCGCATTTACTTCTAGTCCATTCTCCTTACTAGCCACTACCAAAGCTTCTGCGTTTTCCTTTACAGTATGTACGCTTCCTTCCAACACATTAGTATCATCAGCACAAACCAGAAGCCGATGTGTACCATTTAATTTCAAGCCATCCTGGTTTACCTGAACTCTCCTAATTGCGTAATCTAAAACACAGTTGAACAGCAATGGCGATAGAGCGTCTCCTTGTTTAAAACCATTCATAATAGGAAACATGTCAGACAAATTCTAGCCTACCTGGACTCTGCTATACGTTTCAGTCAGACACACTTTTATTAGCCTTACCAGTTTCATTGGGATACCAAACTCAATGAGGATATTATAAAAGTTAACATATCACGTGATAACAGTTTTTTTTTTTGTTTGTGTATGTCTGAAAATATCCCAGTTATTTTAGGACTTTCATGGTAATTAAAGCAATTACTGTCAGAAAATGTTGGATTAGTTTGTAGAAGATAACTTGATAGAAATGCACGATTCATGAAACATTGTGAAGCTCTCGCGACGTGTCTTGATAATCCAGTTTCTGGGCCTTCCTTTCCTTGTTTGTGTTTTGGTATCATTTCTTGTTTCCTCTTCCGTGTGTATATTATTGACCCAGTCAAGGATCATAGAACCGTAAACAAGGAGTGACCCCCACCCCCGCCCCGTCACATAAGAAAGCACGGTGCCTTCAAAAGTGGAGTAGAAAACTGGTCAGACATGAACTAACAATAGATATGGGCTGGGCTACGACCTTACAACAGAACCGGTTCTGCTGTCAACTCGCAAAGAAAAGTTGTAAAAAACAAAAACCATATGAGAATTTTCATGAATTACAGTTATGTAGTAATTGCAATTATGGTGGAACCCCACTAATCCGGACGCTGGTTTTCCGGATCGGCTTGGTACTTCGGGTAAATTTGTTGATAATTCTACAGAACTACGTGTAATTTGCCTTGAAATTACCGGTTATCGGTTCAAGTACAATGCAATGTTATGGCTTATAGAACTTCAAATAAGCCGTTGTCGAAAGGTTTAGACGTAGGTACAGTACCTACTGTAAATACAAACAGCCGAACTTCAAACTGCCAATGTAGCCTATTTTCAAAGAAAAATCCAATTATCCGGATTTTCTGCATATCCGGATGTCACGTCGTCGCAGTTAATCCGGATAAGTGGAGTTCAACTGTATTCTGTGTGTATACCGGATACAGGTAACTTTATTCTACGGCAATTCACGTTGTTGGTGTGATGTCGCTCTGGATAATCATTTTCTTGGCTGAAACGTGCCGGGTTTAAGTGAAGCGATGATATTATAATATAATAATAATATTTATTAACTGCAATTGGGTTGTTACCCGGTGGCAGTGGTTATTTTACATGTAAATAAAACATGAAATTGGTTACTACTAAATTTAAGTCGGGAGGGCTACATGAGACG
>Ga0123355_10017752_pt1 | contig 11252 bp, 9 predicted proteins | sample TergutEmb28metaG_3_FD_89872 | JGI IMG/M metagenome (GOLD analysis project Ga0123355, IMG submission 89872) | Embiratermes neotenicus P1 segment gut microbial communities from Petit-Saut dam, French Guiana - Emb289 P1 | ecosystem: Host-associated > Arthropoda: Insects > Digestive system > Gut ...
CTCGGAAGCATGTCAGGGACGCGCGCGATTCCAACAACGTCGAGACGCAGGCTGTCATCAAGTCCGCCCCCCCCCCCCCCCCCCCCCCCCCCCCCCCGAAAGCAAAAAAGTTGGGAAAACACTGCACTGGACATTTACAGCCTTAAGTACACTAGGACCAGTGAATGTGAAACCTGGTGTAACCTGCAGTAGAGGTCTAAGCATAGCATTTAACTTTGCAGGTTGGCATATCTCTCCCCCCATCTTTTGCCAGAAAGAAAGAGGTGGTATTGCTACAGCAGGTTGAGTTGCAGGCTGTGTTTATGTTAACTGGTTGTACTATTCACTACAAAATCACAATGCACTGTATCCTTTGGTTGCCAATTACTCAAAGCTGAGCCCTTTCCTTGATCATGAATATTGTTTTGATGGACAATATTGATATACTGTCTTTTGTACTGCACAAGGAGAGGGAGGGAGGAAAGCTGAACTGAGGGGAAGAGTTTCTCCTGAAAAGTGGAAAGGGGATACAAGTGAAATCTCCAGTCACTGATCATGTATATTCCGGGGCTTTTCACCCACTGGCCACACTGTAATATTTGACATTCAGAAGACTGTGCATTGTGATATATTCTTATAATAAACCAACGAGATGCACTAATTTCTCAAATTTATTTTTTGGAATAAAACTCTACATGTTTCAGACAGTTTCTCTATCTATCATCAGGAGTCTAGTGGACTACTGTACACACAGCAATACATACAGGTTATGCTGACTGCTTACTAGCAAGCAGTCTGCGAAATCTCTATGACATATACCTATTGCTGTATTTACAGTACTAGACTCCTGATGATGGGCAGAAAACCTGTCTGAAACATTTCCAAAAAATTAATTTGAGGAATTAGTGCGTCTAGTTGGTTTTATTATAAGAACACTGTAGTATGTTCGATGGCAACATGTTCTACTTTAGCAGCCAACAGCTTATCACTGACCAGTAATTGATAACAGTTTGACCTTTGCATTTAGTGAACTTAACCACAAGACTCAGCCAGTTCAAACAATTTGTACCTACACACCTAACATGTGTAACAGCCCTTTCAACATTATCCTGCTGCCTTTGCAACACTCTTCCCTGGGGTTTATAAAGTTGAAGTGTAATTGTGTCAATTTAGCTTGAGTGTATAGGATGAAATAGAAAAGCTCCAACGGTTTGAAAGAATAAATGTCTAATGGAATAATTTCATATATCCCCCCATAACATTTTGCAAAGTACGACATAAAAATGAAAACATGAATACCTACAATTGCTGGATGCTGTCTTCATAAGATACATATTTCTTCAACTTCATACTGAACCTAGATATAATAAGACCTTCAGGAGACGAAATTTTTCCACGTCACACATTGTGTCTATCAAACAGAATTTAACATTTTTATTTTACCATTAACAAAACATTCTAAAAAGCCAATCAAACTGAAGCACTCTCTATATTCTATGCTCTCCCAGTTGTAGGATAACAATTGTGCCCTGCAATATACTTACAAAGTTTCCCATGCATAATAACAACTACAATAGTGGAAATCCCCAGAGACCACAAAAAGCGGTAAGACCCAGCAAAAATCACTGCTTCTATAGGACTATAAGGTCTTGCAACATCATGGAACGCAATTCCATACATCAAAATTATTAACAGAAGGACGAAAGCAGAGCAACACAACATGGGAGATGGGACCTGCAGAGGGAAAGTTATTGAGACACAACTAAAATTCCCCACAGATATAAAAATTATCTCCTGTTGTCTTAAATGTTATGACACCATGGGGTTTCAGATGAAGGAAACAGGTCCCTCCAAAACTTTCAAAGTTGTCTACAGAACTCTGTGATGTTAAAACCCTCAAGATAACAGTGTCATTAATATGAACAGGTGTTCAGATTAAGTGTGACTGGAGCAGATATCTATCCAAGTATATCAATGTTCTTTTGTCACCATGTTGAAAGAGGGTGCTGGAAATGTTTTCCTTTGGCAAATAGATATGCATGGCATCTAACAAACACACTACTTATTGTATGCATAAGTTTTATAAATGACTAGCAACAGCTGCCAGATAAAATAATGTCCCTACAGAGTGTATCAGAGGCACGTGGCGTCGCAATTGGTTGAGGCACTACACTACAAGCCAGAAGGTCGCAGGTTCGATTTCCAATGGTGCCACTGGAATTTTTCATTGACATAATCCTTCCGGCCACACTATGGCCCTGGGGTTGACTCAGCCTCTAACAGAAATGAGTACCGGTAATATTTCCTGGGGAGTAAAGGCAGCCTGTGCATAGGGCTGACAACCTTACCACCTTCATGTGCCGAATGTCTTGAAATCTGGGAGCCTCAACCTCCTGGAACCCTCAGGGCCTCTCCAGGCCTGTAATGGGATTGCTTTACTGTTTACAGGGTATCAGTAGAACAGAACTGACACTCACCACTCCAATTCTCTGCTTGTAGTCACGAAGATGGTGGAGCAGGTAACCCAGAGCTATTCCAACAAAGTAAGGACCCGCTCTAGTATGAGACTTAATATAGACAGTCTGAAACGTATCACTTGCGCATGGATTTATTAGGAAACCGAAACATACACATATTACATGTGTAAATGTAAATCTGCATCAGTTACAAAAAGATAAAGTGAGATGATTGTCCTAGGCTATGGCACCATATACATTGGTAGTACGTAGATGAGTACTGACATTACTGAGGGACCTGCTGCTTCTGTCACCAGTGTCTATCTTTCTTTGTCAACATACATCTAACACACCACACGGTATCACATCCCAAAGAGAGCAATCTTCATAGTCATCATAATGAGAACCTCAAAATTCACAAGCAGTAAAGTATTTTTCCTTAAATCTTCCCTCTGGGAAAGTGGGACTCAGGTCTTCTGGGATACGATGCTGTGTCACTGGGTGATTGGTTCCCAATGTTTTTAAGACATGGTTCCTTTGAAACATCAGGGAACACTCATTGAATGACAGCATCATATCCAAAGACCTCGGCCCTCACAAACATGGCTGTAAGAACCTAAAATCTCACAGCATTGACATCCAACGTTGTATTTTGGTCAGATAGGTTATGTGTGTGTGTAGATTTAATGTGTGTCTTTATCTAAAGTTATTCTGCATGTCTAAACTTCATGCATAAATCTTTATTACAACATGCAGTACAATTGATACACAACCGTCAGATTGTAAGGGTGGGCCGTGATAGTGTAGTTGGTATAGCAACTCGCTACAAACTGGACGGTCCAGGGACTAAATCACGGTGGGGGCTTGCTTTTCATTACCTGTCCAGACAGCCCTGGGAACCACCCAGCCTGCTGTACAAAGGACAATGAAGCAACCAGACATGGCCTTGACCATCCACACCCACATCTAGTGCCAACATTAAAGAGTAGAGCTATACCTCTAATCCCCTTTGGGCCTTCATGGACTGTTCTTGGTTGTACTTTACCTTTTGCCAGATCGTCTCAGTGTCTAATAGTACAGTGTGGTTAGAAGTGATATATAATTTGCAAATCAAACTTACATTACAAGTAAGTACAAGAAACAAACCTCAACAAGGGCTTGTTTATAGTCCAGTAAATTTAAGATGTCTCCAGCTTGAGGTCTCCATTTTTCTGGTATGCAGCATCACATCACTGGATAGTCAGGTTCCATATATTTTGAGAAAAACACGGTGGTCCCATCTTTAAGGGCCAAAATGTCAAAGACTTATTGGAGCCACTAACAATATCTCATTACCTTTGTCTCATTTTCCATGCAACCTCTTTTCACAAAGTTCAAATAATGACACTGTATCAAGTCAAGTGCAGATTTTAACTAAACCATAACTAAAAAACTGACTGATTAACTGACTTGGTGACATTATGAAAACAAACTTGTATGAGTGCAAGGAGAGGGATGAAATTTCAAATGCAAGTGTCATTTTACAAATTATTCTCTATACTCTATTCTCAGTTCCTGAACAACAAAGGTTAACACTTGATATTGATCCAAGAAGTAAAACAGATGTTAACAATCTGATACAAGTTGTCAGCCAGGCAGAATTTACCTTGTTGTTTCTATCCTCAGAATGAAAATGAAGCATAAATATTGAAGGTGGAAAAAAATGTGATTTCCAAAATGCCATTGTCTTCATGTTAGTTATGTAACAGCATTTGTAGTCTCAGTACAATGTATGGAGTAACATGGTACATACTCTATAAAGAAAGTGACAAGTGCTGGTTTGCGTTCACGATATGTCACCAGGAATGGAATGAGGATGGAGACCAGTAATATTGCAACCAGCACCACCACCCCAATATTTGGCCGTTTGGATAGTAACACCACCACTGGAATTGCAATGATGAAGAAGTGCATATCACAAGCCAGGAAGAAGGAATGCACCTGACACTGCAACACAGTTCATTGGCTGGAATATCAATTGAGTTGGGAAATAACAGAACAGATTAACATAACGTTAACATTACAGCATTCTGCAGTGTGACACTGTGTAGTCTAAACTACCAAAAACAGGGTGTCACAACACAGTAAACTGTAAAGTTGATACTTTTCACATCCTACTTACTTATAATGAGATGCTGAGCAAATTTGAATTTAAGTCTGAGAAATGTAAGGAGATTAAACCACCCAGTATGATAGAATTCATATATACATGGCAGTGAAGAAACTGATTAAGATCTTCAAGCTTATGGGTCTGTGTGTTGTGGCAGGTGCTTACCAACACACTACAGATGGCTGTTGTGATTTTCGAGTTACTGATTGCTATCTTTATCGTTGCACCGTGCATTTTGTAGTTTATTTAATTAACACAACAACAAATGCACATATATTGTCTTTAATAATCTAAAATTTACATTAAAACATTTAAAACGCTACTACATGTTTCAATCATACGATCATCCTCAGGGAGCATACTTTGTTCCTTGCTAAAGTTACAGTTTAAAACACTTAGTGATTTACTTCGTTATAATTAATTTGGTGCTGTGGCAGCATGTCGTGTGTTATGTGTGAGTCATACGGTGTTCAGTTGAGATGGGCTGTTGATGTGCTTGTTGTGCCATATAGCATGTGACTCACACGCTATATGACACAACAAGCACATCGACAGCTGGTCTCAGTTGAACAGCGTATGACTCAAACATAACACATGACATGCTGCCACAGCACCAAATTAATTATAACGAAGTAAATCACTAAGTGTTTTAAACTGTAACTTTAGCAAGGAACAAAGTATGCTCCCTGAGGATGATCGTATGGTCAAAACATGTAGGAGCATTTTAAATGTTTCAATGTAAATTTTAGATTATACAAGACTATATATGTGCATTTGTTGGTGTGTTACTTAAATAACTGATTGTTAATTTACAGTAACTGACATTTTTGTGGCAAAGACTCAGGATTTTTTGGATATGAAATGAGTGTCATAACCACCATAGCAGTTAATAAAACAATCACCTGCATGTGGTAATATTTTCACCTTCTGCAAACTTGGGCATGCCAAACATATTAGTCCAGAGGTCATGTCCAATACATAACAAAGACAGTACAGTCAATGTACCTACCATGTGATGTGAATTCACATAATTGTTGATGAAAAGCAAGTTGGTCCACCAATTGTTCTGGCAGCAGTCTCTTTCAAGTCCAACTACTTCATCCCACCGAGGACCAGAATCAAGTTTGTCGAACAATGTGGCATAAAAGAATATTATCACTAACAAAACTGGTAACACCCTGCAGCATAAAGAAACATACAGACCATGTTACTAACTTACAAGTATAAGAAAATGACTCTTCCATGCAAAAAAGATCACTCAAAGCTGATAGACACCAAATTATCCAGAGTTCTTTACTTTCTCATATGAATCATATAACATGATAAGAGAAGTAATGTCCTCTATCCGCTCAGTACAATTCATATACTGTACCTATAAATGACAATGACACCCTCTTCACAACCTTCGATTTTTGGGGAAAATGCCTATATACAATGTGTTTAACCTTATTAACAGTTACAGGCAACCTCACATTTTTCAGATGACGAGTTAGAAAGAAATTCTCACCTGATATTCATGTGAACATGTCACTTGTCTACGCTTTTAAGAGTTCAAAGTATCAAAATTTTAAGAGACCGTATAATCCTCTCAGACAACCAGCCACATCAGTGCAGCATCAAAGACCAGCACTGCACTTAATTTGCATGACAATTATGCAGTGTTTTAGTATATTCAGTGTAAACACTCCCCCCCTGCAGGTATCTCCACCTTGTCAAAGGCGCAAGCCAGGTGGGGGGGCTTGAGGCTATGCTGGCGGAAGCTTAGCTTCTGGTAGGGTCACGCTAGCAAGACACGCTCTAGTTGAGAGACCAGACTAAGAAAGATATCCTGGTCCTCCAGGATGGGGGTTGGGTGCAGGGTTGACAAGTCTGTCCTGGAAAAATTAACAGTTGCAAAGAACTCAGTGATGAAAGCTGGACTGCCCTTATGGAAACGAATTAGATTATGAAATAAGGACAAACGATTTGGAATCTGGAATGTGCGCACTCTTCTGCAAGCTGGCAACATGAATATTGTAGCGGAGGAAGCTGAAAGATACAAGATGGATCTAGTAACCCTCCAAGAAATACGATGGAGAGGTAAAGGCTCAATTAGGAAATCAAAATTCAGTCTGTATTACTCCGGAGATGATGTCAGACAGGGCTAATGAGGAGTAGGTTTCATTGTATGCAAGAGAGCCAGCAGGTCACTGTTAGGATTCTCAGCCATTTGTGACAGAATATGTATCTATGAATAAAAGGCAAATTTTACAACATCACATTCGTTAATGTATATGCACCCATAGAAGACGCCGAGGACGAGACAGTTGATGAGTTTTATGAAACATTACAAGTTGTATGTGACGAAATACCGAAACATGATGCTATCATAACACTAGGTGACTTCAATGCCAAACTCGGCAAGGAACAATTATATAAAGACATTATTGGAAGACATGTCTACATGAAGTCACAAACAGTAATGGGCTTAGATTAGTGCATTATGTCACTATTAATAACTTCAAAGTTTTGAGCATATGGTTTCCAAGGAAAGACATCCACAAAGGAACCTACAAAATACCTGGTACTAATGATACCAACCAAATTGACCACATTCTAATGTCTAAGAGATGGGCTTCAGATATCAAAAACGTTCGAACATGTAGAGGAGCTAACTCAGATTCTGATCACTTTTTAGTTGGATCCAGACTTAAACAGAAAATAGCTCTTATGACAAGAAAGAGAACTGAAAATCGTAAAAGATGGAATGTAGACAATCTTAATGAAACAGATGTTGAACGCTGTTATCAACAAGAAATACAACAGAAGCTACAAAGAAAACCACCATCCAATGATATAGAGGAAGAATGGACGTGCATAAAAGAGACATTAATTACATCAGCGCAAGGCAGAAATGAAGAATGGTACGATCAAGAGTGTTGAGAAATAATAAAAGTAAAGCGAGAAGCCAGGTTAAAGTGTATCCAACGTAGCACAATAGCCAATCAAGAAGGTTATCATAGGAAAAGGATAGCAGCTGCCAGAGTATGCCATAGAAAGAAAAGAGAGCAACTAAAGAGTAAAGTTGATGAAATTGTAGAACATCATACTGAGAATGAAAGCAAAAAATATTACAAAAGAATTCAAGAAATAACACAGGAATTTAAACCAAGAAGAAATGCATGCAGAGATGCTGGTGGTTAGAATACTAACAGAAAGAGAGCATATTCAAAGAAGATGGAAAGAGTATTTTGAAAGTGTATTGGCAGGTAACCTAAACAACACAGATAGTATGACATTCTACACCGCAGAAAATGAAGGCATACAGCCAAGCTATGAGGAAGTGACATGCAATTAAATGCCTAAAAAATCATAAGGTGCCAGGAACAGAGCAAATAATAGCAGTACTTCTAAAAAAAGGAGGAGAGAGTCTATGGAGAAGAATCCACCATCTTATTAAACTGATATGGACACAGCATAAAATGCTGGAAGAATGGTCCATGGGAATTATACAACACATATACAAGAAAGGGGATAAGTTAGAGTGCTCCAATTATAGAGCTATAACACTATTCAACGTTACTTACAAAGTATTATCAGGTATCTTATACAATAGATTAACAAAATATGCAGGAGAATTACTAGGAGAATATGAATGTGAATACCGTGTAAATTGTTCAACAACTGAACACATCTTTACCATAAGACAAAAACAAGAAAAAGTGTACAAGTACAGTACATATCTACACAATCTGTTTATAGATTTTAAACAAGCCTTTGACAGTGTTAACAGAAGCAGAATGTTAAATGATCTTCTGATATTGGGTATACCAAAGTAGTTAGTTCAACTCATAGGTATGACCATGGCTGGTTCCAAGGCAACCATAAGAGTTGATAACCAATATACATCCATGTTTCCCATGACCAATGGTATGAGGCAAGGGGATGCAATGTCCTCTATTTTACTTGATCTAGTCTTAGAAGCCATTCAGAAGATGAACATTACTGGTCATATAGGAACAAAAAGTACACAAATACTTGCGTACGCTGATGGTGTGGCAATAATGAGTAGAAGTGGAAAAGCATTGAAAGATACCATATTTAAAATAGAAAAAGAAGCAAGAAGAAGGGGTCTCCTAGTCAATGAAAATAAAACCAAATATATGCAAGTAGCAAGAGCAGTGCTTAATGATGAACATCTGTGTTGTGGAAAGTAAAAATTTGAGCATGTTAAAGAATTTTCTTGCCTAGGTTCGCAAATGAACCAAACTAACTCCATCAGCAGTAAAATCCAAACCAGGATTCTCAGTTGAAATCGATGATATTATGCATATGGGAAATTAATGATATCAAGAGCATTAAACAGAAGCTCAAAGTTTAAAATATACAACAGTTTAATAAGACCTATGGATGTGAAGCCTGGATATTAACAAGTCGAGATGAACAACATAGCAGAATATTTGAGTGTAGAACATTGAGAAAAATCTTTGGCCCAGTGCAAAATGAAGAAGGATCCTGGAGAATCAGAATGAACTACGAACTGAATGAAATAATTGAAAACGCAGATACAACGAGATTAAGAAAAAGTAGTAGAATAGCCTGGATGGGTCACGTGATGTGGGTGGATGACAAGAGAATACCTAAGAAAATATTAGAGTGGAAACCTATAGGTATGAGAATTGGAGGAAGACCAGGGAAGAGATGGATCACAGATATTGAAGAAGATATGCAAATAACAGGAATAAAACGGTGGAGAAAGCAATGTAAGGAAAGAGCAGAATGGAAGAGACTCACTGAGAAGGCTAAAACCCATAAGGGGTTGTAATGCCAGTGAAAGCAGAAGTGTAAACACTTTTGATATCAATCTTATCTATTGCATTAGACATGAACAGGCATAACTTGTTATGTTCTTCTTTCAATTGCTGGAATTAAGAAAGATTCAGAGGGTTATGAGCGAGCCATTTAACAGTTCTTATAATAATAGCCAGTGATATGCACTGTTTCTCAACTTTACTTTGGTAAAGAACTCCATATGTTTCAGACAGATTTACTGTCCATCATCAGGAGTCTTAACACTGTGCTCACAGTAATAGGTATTTGTCATATTAGTTATGTTGACTGTCTGCTAGCAGACAGTCAACATAACTAGTACCACAAATACCTAGTACTGTGAATACAGTATTAAGACTCCTGATGATGGACAGTAAATCTGTCTGAAACACTTAGAGTTCTTTACCAACATGAAGGTGAGAAACAGTGCATATCACTGGCTATTATTATAAGATTAAATCACAATGCACGGTCCTCTGAATGTCACATTTAACAGTTCTCCATCAGAACCTTATTTTTAAGCACTCTTCTCTTTCTGTATTTTGTCAATACCTGGTAGTCTGAACAAAACACATGTCACAAGTTGTTGCCATCCTCAGACTTTTCACTCAGTTCAGACCACTGGAAAGAGCTAATCTCAACTGATGACCCTAAATTCCATGTCATATGCAAGGCCATCACTTACAAGCCTCTTATTTTACTTCGTGTAAGTGATCACAGAAGGCACGAGTGGTACGTATAATGTACTAATTCATAATTTTAAAGAAAATTGAAAAATTGGCTGAAAAAGGCATAGACCATAGGATTTCAGTAAATTGCTGAGATATGGAAGGGGCCAAATTCAAAGGTGCTAAATGACATGCTAAAAACCAAATCAATAAGAAAATTTGGTAGTGGCTAGCAAAAATATTTTTATTCTTGATACAAATTTAAATCATTGTTTACACACATATGAACAAACAAACACACTGACAGCTAATGCACCTATAAACTGTTACAGCACAGCTCCTACAGAACAGATCACAATTCATAAGAACTCACCTGGCAATTCTCAAAACATTGGAAAGCAGCAGGTTGAACCCTTTGCTGGGGATCACTTGCAGGTGGACATATGCAACCAACATACCACTGATGACAAAGTAGTTCTCTACAATCATTTCCCCACGATGCAAAACTGCTATCCACACTGCCTGGTATTCCTGTACATTATATGAAACATTTGCAAACTCTTCACTGCACACAAGTCTCACCCTCTATAGCAGATCCAAAAGACACAAAACTATAATTCACCTTGTCATTCTGCATGGGTGCAAAATTTGATCTCCCACATTAACAGAAGTACAAAGACTGGAAGCATTTCAAAAGTGTGTGCTGGCAAAGACATTTGGGCCTAAGAGGAAGTAACAAGAGGTTCTAAAAATGCATAATGAGGAACTTCACAATTTGCACACTTACAGAATATTATTACAGACAAAATAAAGCACAATAAGCAGGGCAGGGCATGTGGCATGTATGGGAGACAAAGAGAAATGGATACAGATTTTTGGTGTGTGAACCTACAGGACAGGGACTACCAGCAAGATCTGGGCATAGATGGAATAATATTAAAATTGACCTTAAATAAACTTGGTATTAGGGTGTGGTCTGATTCATGAAGATCTAGATAGGGACCGATGGCAGGCTGTTGTGTATATGGTAATGAACTTCAGCAGTTCCATTTAAGACACCCTCAAGAAACATATACTTACTTACTTACTCCATGGTGCAGAGTCCTTCTTGAGAAGCTAACTGGTTTGCAGCTAGTCAGGAAATTCCCCGCATTTCACGGAACCCGAAGGTTCATTACCGCACTCACAAGC
>Ga0123355_10017753_pt1 | contig 11251 bp, 8 predicted proteins | sample TergutEmb28metaG_3_FD_89872 | JGI IMG/M metagenome (GOLD analysis project Ga0123355, IMG submission 89872) | Embiratermes neotenicus P1 segment gut microbial communities from Petit-Saut dam, French Guiana - Emb289 P1 | ecosystem: Host-associated > Arthropoda: Insects > Digestive system > Gut ...
AGTCTCTACATGATATTTCCTTAGTCCGTCAAGGGAAGAATAACTAAAACAGAGATATTTCAGCGGTTCTCTGAAAAATATATAAAATTCTATTGCCTAAATAAAAACGTATTTTTAAAATTTTAAATTTCTTTTCCTTACATTTCCAGCTGAGTCCACAAGTTTTAGGTAGGGAGGTCCTGTTGAACAGCCTGAAATGTTTCAGGGATCTGCCTTGTTGTGGTAGTCCACAAAGCATCTTCTATCACAACAAAGAGCTACATCACACCTTTCGCATATCACTGAAACACTGGTGACACCCTTTTCCGCACACACACGCCATCTTCTTCGCGTGGCAGACAGAATAGGCCAATGCTTCCTGCCACGTTCTTCAAATCTAAAGACTAGAGTGGCAGCAGCAGGTGGTCTTCCTATTGGCCTTTGCACATTCCATTCATGTCCAGTGTGTGCCAATTAATTCCCCATTAGGGTGTTCCAAAAATCGCTGTGCGAAATTTTCTTACCCCCAGTGAGGAAAAAAGGATGTAGCTATTCAGAATGGCCAGGTCAAACATATGGAAGAAGTGTTTCTTTGTCCACGTCCATGTGTGACGGTTGATAGAATAGGAATTTGCCATTCTATCTCCCTTATCTACATAGCCCATGTGGTGGTTATAATCCACCACAATTTGCGGCTTTATGGCCTTCCCGTTATTATCGCAGAAATTACCCTCTGCTGGTGGGTCATGGATGTTCGTCAAAATACGTACGTCGCGTTTGTCCCTCCACAGTATGGCTGTCAAGTCACCCCTAGTCCGTACCTAAAGGTCGCCCCGTACCATTTTCTTGGGGCCTAAGTTCTGTGGCATGCCCTTTCTGTTTGGTCGGACAGTGCCACAACAGTAAATTTGTTTCGTGGCCAAGTCATCGAATTCTCACGTCCTGCATTTGAGTAAATCGTGGGAAAATATTGACCTCAAAATTTAGCCTATATTTATTTGTGTGGGCGAGTTTATGCGTCCTGTTTATCTTATTTTTCAAACCGTCCTTCTGTAATGGACCAGAAACCGAACTGAAATGAAAGACTGACATAGAGAACCTACATAATATTTGCATTTTATCATATACAGACAGTTGGTGCTTAGTCCCTTTTAGCAGTAATATATCCTGCAAACATAATGTGGTCTCTGTTGCGACTATACACAGAACAGCTTGTATTTCAGTCCCCAAATAAACAATTCTTTAGTTCAGAGCGGAGTACACAGCAAGCAACTTGTTATATGAAGCATGCCGTCACAAACAGAATTCCTGTAATGGCAACACTTATCAGAGTGAATGAGGCTTCAGATTGGAATTCATCGACAAAGCACTTGGAATGGAGTAGCATGGCTAAATGTTTCTTGAGAAGGAAATGAAATGATTCAGTTGTTTAGCATAAAAAAAAGCATACAGGTGTTTCGAAGAGTACAGACTGAGTAGAAATTTGGTATTCATGAGGCAAATGTGTACTTTATTGGGTAAAGTGGCCAGAGCGTGAATCTGACCACAAGCCACTATATAATGTGGAGAAAACGAGTGGGGCTATAATTCTAAGCCTCTACATGAGTGTGCGGGGCATTTAAATGCCTGGCAGTTTGGTGCGTTCGTAAGATGCCGATTTAAAAGGATCTGGTGCATTCGTTGGATAAAGGTTAATTCACGGCAGCAGCAAGAGATTTTTCTTTTCACCAAAATGTCCAGACCAGCTCTGGGGCCCACCCACTCTCCTATTAAACAGCTACCAGGGCTATCTGAATGAGATGAAAGCAGAAACAATATGAAGCTGATCACTCACCTCATACTGCCTACATGAATAATGGAGAGAGCTATATCTCCACTACCACAATGTACCTTCATGGCACACACTTTTTGAAGTTATTAATGGTTATATGTTCCATTTGCCTTCCCTCTTCACCCAATGTGGATGACCAGCATGCCAATTAACCCTTTAAAGTACAACAGTTACTGTATATATAACTATCTTTAACATTCCAAAAATCTAGATTTTTGCCCAAAGGTTGTGTTATGTTTCATTTGGCTCTCAAAATTAATGACAGTAGTTTTACCTAAACAGCATTATTCAAGTGGTCTTCGTAATGGAAACACATTGTTTTCTATAACATAGGTACAGAATTTTTGAATACTATTTATATGAATTTCAGATCTCAAAGTGTTACAAGCAAAGTGTGTGTGTGTGTGTGTACCTTGTCAAATTCGTCAATGAGGCAAACACCTTGGTCAGCCAGGACCAATGCTCCAGCCTCCAAAGTCCACTCCCTCGTAGCAGGGCTGCGTTTCACATAGGCTGTCAGACCAACAGCTGATGCTCCCTGACCAGTAGTAAACACTGCCCGGGGTGCTATTTTCTCAACGTACTTGAGGAACTGAGACTTAGCCGTGCCAGGATCACCACAGATGAGTACATTGATATCTCCACGTACCTTGTGTTTCTGGCCTGCAGAGCAAATCACTCATATACACATACATTCATACAACCAGGCTATGATATTCATTTCCCAGAAAGATATATAAGTGAGCAAAAAAATTGAACATATGAACAACATAGAGCTTTGTGCTATTTATGATATACAATTTTAGGCAATACAATCAGACACAAATTTAAATTTTCACATAATAATCACACAGCATTTAGATAGATCTTGTCATTATGCAATCCTCCTGCTTTTCAATACTAAATGGCAGTAATTGATAAACAACTCATAAAATTGAGACCTTAATTACTAAACAATACAATGGTGCATATAGTTGTGTAAAGGTAAAGCAGTCCCTGTACAGGCCTGGACAGGCCCTGGTGGTTCCAGGAGGCTGAGACTCCCAGATCTCATGACAATTGGCAAATGAAGGTGGTAAGATTGTGAGCTTTCTGCACTGACCACCTTTACTCCCCAGAAAATATTCCTGGTACTCATTTCTGTTAGAGGCTGAGTCGAACTGAGGGGCCGTATTGCGGCTGGAGGGATTAAGTCAGTGAAAAATTCCAATGAAAACATCGGGGATTGATCCAGCGACCTTCTGGCTGGTAATGTAGTGCCTCACCCAAATCTGCCACCACGTACCCCCATATAGTTACATAGTTCCCTATAGTTATGAATGCTACTGTGGTCTGGATATGGCTTAGTGTCAAGGTGAAATGTGTAGCCATATGTGTTACAAAAAATAAGCTTGTTTAATAAAATTAGGGGCAATGACTGTTTTTCTTAACCAATTACAAACATCTGTTAAGACAGTGTTCAAAGTCCATACCTGGATTCTTAGACTCTCCACCAAAAAGAGCCAGAGCAATGCCTCTCTTGATGTATTCATGGCCATATATGGAAGGACCAATACTGGCAACAATTCTGTCTCCAATTCTGTGATCTTTTGAAAGGCGGGTAATGGCTGCAACATCTTCATCTGTCAGTGACTGTACTATCTGCTTGCAGTCCTTTACTATCAAGTGGTTGGCCATTATAACAGTCGAGAAAACAGGAAAACCCTGTTCTGTGTTGAGTGAGCCATCATAGTTGTTAGTATATATGCCAGTCACATCAATCTCATCACCAGGTTTGCATCGGTCACATAAATCTGCTAACATGATACAATCCTTGGAACGAGGAATTCGTCCTGCTGGGATACGACCTGGAGACTCTTGCAGGGTAATTTTCTGATAATTGCGGTAGACTGTTTGCTCCATGTTGATCTACGGATAAAAGACAAATGCAACCAGAGATGCACTTCTAACCGCACAATGTAGTTTTAAAAGCAAATGTGAATAGAGTGCATGGCTGAAGATGAAACTTCATTAGTACTCTAAAGTCACATCACAAGTGGCAAGTCACAGTCTATTACACAAGCTAATGGAAGGTCTATTCACGATAAAAGAAAATGGCTTCAGTAAAACTTATACATTGGTCAAGTGAGCACTTTTGCATGATGACACTGTGCATAAACACATAAAATATGTATGTGACAAATAGCCATACATAATTTCATCAACCACACATCAACTGTTATCAAAATAAAATGTACAAGCACAAAAGATAACATTTCAGGACTCTTAAGAAAGATGACTGATATGCCATACTGGTTCTCACGTGCATACAAGGGTGGATTTTGACGATACCAAGCAAACGCCTTTATAAATAATTACAGGTGAATGAAGGTTTTATTCTACCATAAACAAATGCAGTCCATTTTTATACTCTCATCACACACCCAGCAACTGAGTGCAGCATGAGGAATGTAAAATGGTAATCACTATGTGAAGTACATACTACACCAAAACCTTCCCTACTGTTTGGTCCATTTTTATAACTTTCTTTATACCTAGACTGACACATGAGTCATAAATAACCCAGAAGTCAATCTGAACATGCACATCAAATATATAGCTAACATTCTATCATAGTTGTTACAGAAACACAGTATCTCTCTTACCATGAAAGGACCATTGCTCTGACACTCAGGACAAGAGCCTGGCTTCACTTCGGCATTTTGGGACTGAACAAATGGACCCAACACATAGCCACATTTGTTACAGTCATACTTTACAACTGAAAGCTGTGGAAGAACACCCGTTGTTGCTGTCACAACACCAGTCGTGCGAACAAACTGGTTCAAATGGATCTTCCTGGAACAGGCCATCATTATAACAAGGCGTAAAATCAAGGATCAGATACTTGGTATTGACATTCTAATGTAACACAGAAGTTCTGATTCTACAGCTGTTCCTTCCCAAGCTCTACATCATTAATCTGATCAGAAAACAGAAGCAAAATGTTCACTAATGACAGCAAACGATCACAAACATACACCATCTAAAACTTACATGTATTAACCTGATGAAGTTTGCCTTAACTTTTTTCTACTTTAATACATATATATGCATGTTTATGTATTAAAGTTGTAAACATGTGACTCATGACTTGTTGTCAGCATGCTTGACTCAAAGTATACCCCATAACTGATCCTGGGCTTTCACATTGCTTCAATGCAGATGCTGATCCTGATTTTGTATGCTGGCACCATGCGGTAAATATTTTGCAACAGTATCGAACTCCTGCTTGGTCATATTAATGCCCTCTCAGCCAAGTGATGCCAACACCCAAATCACATACCCAATTAATTCATATAAGCACATTATATGCCACAAGCAGTGTCATAGAATTTGAGCTCCAGGTAAAGCAATTTAATGGAACTGAAAATACAGTTAAGAAGACTGCAATGAAACTCAATATACATGGAACTGTAATGAAATATTGCAACAAATACTGGATACAAACGTAGCAAACTACACTGCACATCCACAAGACTAAAAATTGATTGCTACTACATAAACAATATACATAGCCAACTCAGCTAACTACAAATATACAACAAAGGGAAAGTGTTTCCTGTGCTTATGTGTGGTGTGCAGACAAATCACCACACATTTGTAACTCTGACACAGCACAGAGGCATGCAGTCAGCTAGCCTTGTGCTTTGGTTCCTTTATCGCTAGTATCTAAACAGATAGGATACTAGGTGACCGCCACTGTTGGTTTGATTGTGCCAAAGAGAGAAATCCTGCTCCTGCTGGGAATTCAAACCGTCTCCAGCCTACAGCCAGTCACATCATTGACAATGTTCTTCCAGCATGTATCGGTAAAACTCCCCTTAACATGTACGTCAGAAAGAAGAATTGTCCCTAAGTGCACTGACCTGAATGTCCGCAAATCCTCCACAAGTGGCAAATCAGAGATTCGAACGTGAATGTCTGTTGTGACACGACTGTAGCTTGGGAAGATACTGAGCACCAGCTGTGTGGCAACCTCATCAAATATGGCCAGCATTTCCAGTGGTGCATCTGGCAGAAAGAAGGCAAGAACCTGCTCCTTGGATGCTAAGATTGGAAACTCCACCACAAAACTTGACCTATTGTTCTCACACATACGCCGTATCCGCTCCTTATAGAGGTAATGACCTTTCGAGTTCACGTAATTTCTCAAAAAATTTTTGAACCGATTTGCAATTTCAGTGCGAGGTCCCAGCATAGAAACCCACTCTTTTACTGAGTGGCCTTTAGTGTCTTCCAGATTCTCAATTGACTCAATCATCTGAAAGAAAATTTATACTTATTACCCACAGTCACTATTCAAACAATAATTATGAATGCAAAGCATACAATAACACTGTATTATACAGGGTGCGTATAAATTATTGGAGGATTTTGCAAAACCATATTTTCACAAATACTGAACAGAAATGCATGACGTTACTACCATTTGAAAGAGGAATGTTTGCAGTTTCATAGTGACCTTAAATGCATTTGATGTGCACCCTTTGTGTGACACGGCATATGTCCAGGCGATACTCCCATTCCTGCCAAACCCTCTCAAGCATGTCTTGTGTGACATTCCCGATTGCAGTGTGTGATTTCTTCCTGTGGGGTTTCGTCAAGGACAATGTTTACATCCCACCACTTCCAAAGACACTACCAAAATTGCGAGAGCGCATCAACACCACAATCGGGACATCACACAAGACATGCTTTAGAGGGTTTGGCAGGAATGGGAGTATCGCGTGGACATCTTCCGTGTCACACGGGGGGCAAACATCGAATGCATTTAAGGTCACTATGAAACTGCAAACATTCATCTTTCAAATGGTTGTAACATCATGTATTTCTGTTCAGTATTTGTGAAAATATGGTTTTGCAAAATCCTCCAATAATTTATACGCACCCTGTACTTTGGCAAAAGGAAAAAAAAAAGTTATTCATGTACAGTTCCTGTATTAATATGCTACGCTTTGCACTTCTGACATAACCTTTATGTCGAATACACAATAGTACATATGTATAAAAAACGATTTGGTAACTTAGGTTAAGTGCTTGCACCTAGAAACTTCAGTGTTATTTAGATACAGTGAACCCCGATTTAAGCTCAATCAGTAAGAGGATTCCTACTGTTCTTGTCACTGCTCCAGGAAACATATGCTTTCCTTAGTTTAATTATTTTTCTACATTCTAAGAAACTTTGGTTCCAGCAGAGTTGAAGCTGTGTCTTTTGCAATTCTACACTGCTCAAAGTCATGTACATAACAACATACATCACTGCCATAACATGAGAACACACAGCACAGTTTGTAACAAGTATCTCAAAGGCCTACCAGAACTATGAGCCCACCATCTACTCAATGTGCACTCATATGAAAGAAACATAGATTGAACATTTACAAATTATGTTTGCTAGACAAACAAGAGGGCATAATAGTGTAAATCAAGAGATTACAGTCATTATTACAAGGAGAACACAACTCCACAGTAGGAACAGCATCAGTTGTACACAGCAATGGTGAAGTAATAATATGTACTGCCAGACCACAGAGGATGTCTGACATGAGGCAATGCACACAAAAATGAGGTTAAGCTAAAAACAGAAACATCAGAACTAGTAACTTTGTATTATTATGTTAGTTACCACTTTTATGTGCTGAGTGTCTTAAAATCTGGAATCCTCAGCCTCCTGGAACCCTTTGGGCCTGTCCAGGGCTCTAGAGGGATTGATTTACTTTTATGGTGGTATATTAGTAACAACTGTAAATACACAGCTAAATTGGACCAAATTTTTAAACATCAGAAATAATGATAATGGCAATGATGTGCTAAGGACTGCAATGCATTTCCCACAATGAATGACCAAAGCATAATAAATGCTGGTTGATTTCGACTGTATCACAAACATCACACTGCTACACACTATATTTTTTGTTCTATTCATGGGCTGAAATTTTACCAAATTCTTTCTTCTTTTCAAACATGATCACGAAAGTACTGTGTGTACAATTTATACATTTGCAGCAATGTCAATAAAATATTTAATTACAGGAGATCTGACTAAACAGAAAATAGGACCCAAGCCTGAGATATGATCAACAAAAACAGAACTTACTTCTTCCTCATCCAGCTCACCAGCAGCTGCTTTCTCAGCCATCTGTCGCTTTCTTCTTGGTGCTTCTTCTTCATCACTGTCCTCTGCAAAGTAAGCAGATTTATGGGTAGGACTGACAACAATGCATTTCCACCTCAATTAGATTTATCTGATCAGACTCTTCCATCCATCAGGTACACATAAATATTCTGAGACACATCTTAGTTTATAATGACAATTAACAATACAATGATATTTCTTAAAAAATTTGGGATAGAAATTCTGGAAAACTGGATAACACAGAATAAAGAGAGAATACAGTACTGAAATGCATAACCAATGCTTTGTCTTCTTGCTGTTTGAAGTACCTGAAGCAGCCATAGCTCAGACTCTACATTGCTGAATATAAAATGAGTATGGAATAACTTGGAAACAATGTACAACAGTGATCATAGCCTAATTTCACATGAGACCCTGACATTTAACTGAGAAGAGTGAGAAAAACCACAGTTAGGACAACTGGTCTATGGGCTGAGATCTGAACTCAGAATCTCCTAAACAACATAACTGCTGCAATATTAGATCATTCCCTTGATGTGTACCATAAGGTTCAAATATGTATCAAAGACAATAACACCTAAATGGTTACAAAATGCTGACAAACAGGATGATTTAATAATAGGGACATACAGCCACACAACATATACAGAGCACACTAATATGAGACATGCACTCCATTCAATTTTGTTGCTTATCCTCTAAATTAGTAATGCAAACCATACATTCAAACAACGAAGATAAACCACAATTATATGAGTCTGTAATAACATAATGCAGTGCATACCATAGAAAAGTTCCATATCACCACGCCGAGTAAGAATTCCCTCCTCTCTGTCCCTCCGCCTCATGGCGGCCTCAGCTGCCGCTCGTTCAGCCTGGGAAATGTCATCATATTCTTCATCATCCAAAACACCAGGGTCGTATCGATCCAGAGCTGGCAATGGACGATAGTCCCTATATTTAAAGATACGTTAATTTAGGTTACTTCTCAAATACAACAAGCAGTATGTGATGCACTGCACCTGCGTACCTAGAATTTCAACAAAACTACTGGCATAGATTATGTTCCACAGACAGACTGCACAAAGTCAATGCAACTAAATGCTTAAAGCATGCAGTATTTTATAAATTAGTTACCACTTACTGTTTACGGTGATTGAAACTGCAAAAAATATTTACAAAATCACTTACAAACAGTGACTGTATACATTAGGCTCTTTAGCATGCACCTTTCAGTTCACCATACAGACATATTACACCTACATGCAACCATTATGGTTATCCCCCTTTTATGGAACCACATACTGACCAAGACTCCATAAAACATACAGTCCCCACCACACTGCAGAGACAGCTTACAGATATGTACATGTTTTGTGAAACAAGTCCATGATTTGGAATCATTGTTCAGAAATTTAGAGTTTCTCTAGTCAAGTGATCCCTGGCCTGGTACAGAAACCAATAACTCATTACGATATTCAAAACAGTCCACTACTGGGACATCTTCTCAGCCAGATGAATTCTGTCTACACCCTCACACACTATTAATTGAATGCCACCTCAATTTTAACTTCCCATCTTGCCTAAGTATGCAAAGCAATCACTCACCACCATGTCTCACTAAAATTTTATACATATTTGTCACCTCCTCACGTGTAATATGTGCCCTGCCCATTGTCTCCTCCTTTATATGATCTCCCTAATATATGGTGCAGATAAACACACAAGAAATTTTTGTAAGATTCATGCCCCATTCCACTTTGTATGCAAAATTTGCTAACTAAAGTAACAAAAAAAAATTCAGTTCCTTTAGTGTATAACCATGATCAGGTCAATGAAATTAATGTCTTCAACATATTCAGCAGACAAACTTGGTACCTAAACTTCTTCACACATCTGATGGACCAACTATTTGGTACATCCATGTAAAACTAGTACTTAACACCAAATGTAGCCACATCTGTTCTCTTCAGGAGATGACAACATTTTTTTCTTCACAACCACCAGTTAGGTGTTGCATAATTGACTGAAGTTCTAATCACATACATTTCTACCTTCAAATACATTCATAACAATTTAGTTATACATTTAACATGATTATTGTACATGTTGCACACTTTCATATCTATTTCATTCTTTAATTTCAAACAAAAACCAGAAAAACCATTTGCACAAGTACTGCTCCTCCAGCATTATTAGTGTGTACCTCAGCATGAGAGGTCCACATATCTCTCAAAATCTACAAGGGACCTCAAAATTCTTGGGGCCAGAAGGGCAACATGAAGCAAGTTGCAGGCTGAGGATCCACAACTACCAGGCACCAATGTAGAGAGTTTAGTCGTCCAGGTAACCTAGCTCCCAGGATTTATGCACCTCTACTCAGAATTACTTGTGTCTTGGAAAATCTGTCATGCCTAACCTTTGTATATGAACAATATGATAGTACTCTAGCCAACCAAAATGTAAAAACTTTGTACTTCAGTAAGAAGTCAAAGTGAGCTAAAATGTTCAGAATACAAACTAGAGGATCAGGCTATAGTTAGTTATTAGACTCAACAGTAGAGGGCATCATAATTGAGGTCCTTCTAATCTAACCACACTACAGGAGAGCAAATGTCACCATTAAGATGCACTAGCAGATGAAAACAAACCGCCTGTGAGAATGTAACGCCAAGCAGAATACATAAACATCATTTATCAGTAAATAATCTTACGCTTCCATGTTATCGCCGAAGAGTTCTTCTCCATCTTCCTCCTCCTCCTCCTCATCACGCCTTACATCCCCTTCTGTATCTCCTCCAAAAATTTCACTCTCGTCTTCAAATGGTTCCATATCTGGAGCTGGAGAAGTTACTGCTTCGGGGCGAATGGCCCGTTCCGACTCTGGAGACCCCAGTTCACTCTACCATAAAATGTAAATAATGAAATGACAGCAATTGTAATAAGGTATTGCTTTCGGAATTGATGGTAGAGGATAAGTGAACAAAGGATATGAGTGACTACACAATAGGAAACGTGTAAACTGCAAATATATACGAAACACATCTATATTTTGGCATTTGAGCACATTTAAAAATAGTGGTAACTAGTGGGATTTCACTACTTACAGACACTGTAGCTGACTACTGTAAACCTTCACTATCTCAGCTTCCACTTCGTCAAACCCACACGCTCAGCAAAATTGCGCGGGAAAGTAAATGAAGATTGTCGTCCGCAGCACGAACGGTACCAACTGGATGACTATGATATTCACTAAACCTTAG
>Ga0123355_10017754_pt1 | contig 11251 bp, 6 predicted proteins | sample TergutEmb28metaG_3_FD_89872 | JGI IMG/M metagenome (GOLD analysis project Ga0123355, IMG submission 89872) | Embiratermes neotenicus P1 segment gut microbial communities from Petit-Saut dam, French Guiana - Emb289 P1 | ecosystem: Host-associated > Arthropoda: Insects > Digestive system > Gut ...
AAGCGGAAATGGATAGACTGGCGGCTTAGTAGTAAGAAAGAGTTTACTACTTTTTTACTACCTTTGAGAGCGGAAACGTGAGAGGTTATAAGAGTATATGTGAGTTTCTCCCGAAACAAAAAACGCCGCCAGCCCTGTAAATACAGGATATGGCGGCATATGGGAACTTATAAGAAGATAATCAATTTTCATATATTTAATTGTTAGAATTAAACCGCCTTCCTGTAAGGACGTTGTAAGATTTATGGCTTACAATGTCCTTATTCATTTGCGAAAGGAAAATTTCACATGGCCATTCTAACAACACATAATCTAAAAAAACATTATGGCACCACCCCTAATTTAGTCCGCGCGCTGGACGGCGTTGACGTAGAAGTCAAAGACGGCGAATTTGTAGCCGTCGTGGGACAGTCCGGGTCCGGCAAGAGCACCCTGCTCCACATGCTGGGCGGGTTAGACAAGCCCACCTGCGGCGATGTAATAGTAGGCGGGCAGGATATTTCTCAAATGACGGACGAGCAGCTAACCATGTTCCGCAGGCGCAATGTAGGCTTTGTTTTCCAAAGCTTTAACCTTGTGCCCATTTTAAGTGTGTACGAAAACATCGTGCTTCCCATAGAGCTTGATGGGAACGCTGTGGACGAACCCTTTGTAGATACAATTATAAAATCATTGGGGCTTGAGGAAAAGCGCAACGCCATGCCCAACCAGCTTTCCGGCGGGCAGCAGCAACGTGTCGCCATTGCCCGCGCCTTGGCGACCAAGCCGTCGATTATTTTAGCGGACGAACCAACGGGCAACCTGGACAGCAAAACCAGCCAGGATGTGCTGGGCGTGTTAAAAATGACATCGACGCAGTTTAAGCAGACCATAATAATGATCACTCACAACGAGCATATCGCCCAGCTTGCGGACAGAGTTATTCATATCGAAGACGGATTAATAAAGACCGGTGATTTGGCATGAGAAACAACAACGGCGCAATCATCCGCAAAATAACCGCACGCAGCCTTCGTGCCAACATCAAGCGCAACTTTTTTATCACCGCCGCCATCGCCCTTACGGCGTTTATGATCGCGTCCGTTTTCAGCGTAGGCATGGGGTACTACCGCACTATGGCTATCAACCCCTTCCGGTTCGAAGGTACACGCACGCATATGGGATTTATGGGGCTTGATGAAGCGCAAGTCGAAGTGATACGCAACACACGCGATGTCCGGCATATCGCTTTTTTCACTCCCGTTACCGACCCCGTGGGAATAATGCTGCTCCCGGAATTTGATTACGGCATTGTTATGATATATGTAGACAGAACAAGCTGGGACATGTTCCAAACACCGACATTTACCAATGTGCGCGGACGATATGCGGAAGCGGAAAACGAAATCCTGCTGTCTCGCGCAAAGCTGTCTCGCATGGGCATCGAAAATCCGTATGTAGGCATGGCTATTCCGCTGGATTTTACCATTCACGGCTCGGACGAGGCTTTGCACGAGATATTTATTCTGTCCGCTTTTTATACGGAATTTGTCAGCGTCAGCCCGTGTTCGGGTACACCCGTATTCGTTTCCCGCGCCTTTGCGGAAAGACACGGACGGTACAATCCCGAAGATTTTGGTGTGAGCGTACTATTCCGCAGCCAGCGCAATGCGGCAGCATACGCACAGCAGTTGCGCCACGCGTTAAATTTGCGCCAAGAACAGCACTATGATATACACCCCGCCATTCACCGGCAAATGAATAACACCACCATGTATATCGCTATGGGAACCATCGTGACGTTCCTTATATTTGTTGGCTTTTTGCTCATATATAATGTCCTGTTTGTGTCCGTGTCCAAAGATGTACGGTTTTACGGGTTACTTAAAACGCTTGGCACAACGCCGCGCCAACTACGGCGCGTGGTGCACGGGCAAGTGCTGCAGCTATACTTCATCGGGCTGCCGCTGGGGCTTGGAACGGCGGCCGTTGCGTCCCTTGCAATCGTTCCCGCTTTTCTGGGCGGCAGCGGTGCGATTGTTTCCTTTTCGCCACTGATATATGCGGGCGGTGCGGTGTTTACTTTGCTTACGGCATATTTGAGCGCGTTTACGTCTGCTAAAAAAGCGGCGCGGGTTTCGCCGATAGAAGCCGTCCGTTACTCCGGCGAACAACGAACCAACTTGAAGGCGCGTTCTTCTGCAAGAGGAAAACCGTGGCGTATGGCTTGGCGCAATATATTCCGCGAACGCAAGCAAGCTACCGTGGTGCTCATCAGCCTGTTTTTGGGTGTGACGGTTTTCATATCCATTATGACTGTCGTGTTTGGTTTTGATATCGACAGCGAGCTGGACGCTTGGTATACGCATGATTTTTCGATTACCGCCACAGCATTTGGTGCGCTCGGAAGCAGCATTACAGATGAAATATCCGCCATTCCCGGCGTCACAGAAATAGACAAACTCACCATCACCGGCGGCAGAATCCCGGCTGCAGTCGTCCCTGCCATTGAAAATGCATACCTGCCCCGCCCGGCGCAAGTCGCGGCAGGCAGTATTCGCGGCATCAGCACCGCATGGCTTTTGAGGTTAGACCCCTATTTAGACATTGACATTGCTGCATTCGAGCGCGGCGAAATTGCATTGCTGGAATCAAGCGCATTGCGGTGGCACATGCCGGACACCGTGCCGGGGCTTCTGGGAAACAACTTGCTATCAGTAGGCGATATCGTAGATATCGAACTGGGAGAATTTACCGCAGAAAGGGTAGAAATTGGCGGGCATATCTACTATTTGAGAGCAAGCAGCAATATATGGATGTCTTACGCGCCAATATCCATCATCATGTCCAATACGTTTCTGCAGCAGCACGTGGATACCCTTATCATAGACAACTTTGGCGTAAACATAGAAGCAGGCATGGACAGCCAAGTAGACGCTGCATTACGCGCCATAGTGGGGCAAGACGGGCAAATCCGTTCCCGCTACGAAGCCCGCCAAGCCATGGAAGAAGCCCGCATAATGATGTTTGTGCTCGGCGTTGGCATTTCCGCTATTTTAGGCTTGATTGGCATTTTCAACTTCATTAATGTCATATCCGTGGGGCTGCTTGTACGCAAGCGCGAATTTGCCGCCTTTGAAAGCGTAGGCATGAGCAAAAAGCAAATGCGCGCCATGCTGCGTTGGGAAGGCGCATCGTATTGGATCATTACCATTGCGGCATCGCTAACCATTGGCAACGGCATTGCATATGGGCTTTTCTCCATGCTAAGCAATGCAATACCAACACAATTCCCGAATTTTATTTATCCGCTTATACCCGTTGCGGTTGCTTATGTAATTATAGTAGTCATTTGCGGCATTGTGCCAGAGCTGGCGTATAAGAGTATGAGTAAGATGACGCTGGTGGAGCGGTTACGGGAAGCGGAGTAATATACCAAAACTAAAAAAAGGGCTGCTTCATTGAACATGCATTCAACGAAACAGCCCTATCCTCTATCTATCAAAAAAATGACGAATCAGCCTAATAATCCTAACGACAAAAGCCCACGCTGTTTCACTTGTAAAGTTCCCAGTTATAATCGCAGTACCGTCAGTAATTACCGTATTAACGATAGGCGAACTCACCAGCTCGCCATCTACATAAATGTGTATCGGTCTACCAATATTATCACGTGTAGCCTGCGCAAAAAGAACTGTCCCTTCGGTAGTAAGCTCAAGATTAACAACAATTTCACTTCTGCCACTGGCAAAAGACATTATTTGGACACTAGCCCTAGCCACATGTTCGCCAGTTAGTAGTATATTCCCAGCTTCGTCCTCAAAAATCAACCGTTCTGCGTTGCTGCCCAACACAGTAAGTGGCATCGCCGCAATTATCGCTAACATAAATAACAAAAACAATTTCTTTTTCATAAAATCCCTACCCCAATCTCACTTTAACATCCTTCTCATACTCCACCTGCGGGAACATTTCTCCAAACCCTCTGTCCCGCACCGTAACAATCACATCGGCATTCGACACAAAGCTAAGCCCGACCTCAAGCCGCGTAGTTCCCTTGGGGCGAGCGGGCAGCCCGCGCAATTGCATACTGCCAATGCGCTGCAACTCCCCTGCCCCAGTGCGCCTGCATAATCCTATATCAAGCTCGCCGTTCACTTCCTGGTTAACCAATATCAATTTGGAAGCATGGTTTTGCCACCAAAACGCATTGCGCTCTACAAGCGGCAAAAAATTCTTTCCGTCAGATATGCCAATATCGCAGGTTAGCTGGTGCGCGTCCTCCAGCTCCAATTTTGCCCCTGCTTCGGGTATGCCAAGCTTACGGGCAGCAACAATTGCGGCGCCTTCGCAGGTAGTCATTTTAGGGTTTTTATAAAAATTAATTTCCGCATTGGTAAACAGCTCGCTAACAGCTTCCTTTGCCCACAGCATCTCGAACCCGCCGCCAACACATAATACCGTGTCTATTTCGCTTGGCGAAAGTGATACATCGGAAATGCTTTTTTCAAATACATCTTGGATAAAGCTATCGAAACGCCTTGTATAGGGCTGTACCAGACCTTGTACTTGCTTATCTGTTACTTCTCCTTGAAATGGCGGGTAGGTAAAGTTGAAATACACCTTCACCGGCTTTGTGCGAATGCCGCGCTGGAACAGCATATCCCTATGCTGGTATGAAAATGCCGCGACATGTTCTTGTAATTGCTGCATAAGCGTTGCGCTTATGGGCATTTCTTTAACAATTTCTTTGCGCATAAACGCTTCAAAAAAATCCGCAACGGCATTGTTGATTTTTGTCGTGCTAATTTCAGCGCTAAAAAGCGAGGATATGCTTGTTGCCTTTATGCCGCCTGCTTCCGCTTTTATATTGTATAGTCCGCCCCTAAGTTCCCGCGCGCCAAAGTCTAAAAGCATAGCGCGTTCTTCTTTTTCCGGCACATTTTGATAGTAATGTGCCAATACGCATTCCCTATCGGAAACAAGGGCAATGAGCTCTTTTTCATATCCCGCAAGCTTAAAGGCACGCTGCAACTCCTCGCGCGCATGTTCGCTAAAATAGGCAGGAACCGTTGAAACAATGCCAACAATTTCTGCCCTGGGGTTGATATTGCGCACATTGCCCAAGATTTCTTTAATAAATAGCGCAAGCACGTTTGCCAAACTCAGCGAGCGGCCGCCTACTTCGATATAATCAAAATCCCCTAAACGCTCTATAAGTGCGTTTAGGGTAATTTCTGTGCCGCCTGCGCTGTTTAGCACAGCGTATTCGCCAAACACCCATTCCTTGGTTTCCGCAATGTACTGCATAACCGTTGGCATGGAAGGCTTGCCATATCCGCCACTTAAATCAATAACTTCCGGGGCATTTGCAGACAAGTTATAAAAGGCTATCCCTGATGAATCGTTTCCCAGGTCAAGCCCTATAATGTAGTATGTTTCGTTGCGCTTTTCTTCAAGGCCAAGGGATTCGTATTTTTTCCAGTTCATATGTTTGCCGTTCCCTCTCATATATCCAAATCTCGGGCGAACACAGTTCGCCCCTACGAAAATAGCTTGTCATTCCGGGAACGCCCCCGGATGTATGGTGTTGCGTAGGGACGAACTGTGTTCGCCCGCGGCTTACATTTTGATAACATTATCTACCTACTTCGCCGCAATTACATTTGCGCGCAGTATCACTTTATCGTTTTGCTTGTAGCCTGTGTTCAGCACTTTGATGATTTCGCCTTTAGCAAAGCCCTCTTGCGTTTCCGCAAGCAGTATTTCATGCTCAAAAGCGTTAAACTGCTCGTGTGCAGCGGGGCGAATTGCAATGATACTACGCTTTTCCAAAATAGCACCCAACGCGTAATATGCCGCAGACAGTTCTTTTTCAGCAATCGCCATATCTGCCCATACAGAATCTCGCAAGCGTGACGCGCTGTGGGTTAAAATTTCTTCATAGGTACATACCTCGTACAGCACCACTTCCTTTTTGAAACGGAACGTTAGCTTTTCGACCTTTTCCAAGTAGAAAGCAATGCGTTTATTTATACGGTCGTATAAAGGAGCGAAGATATCACTGTCAGGCAGGGCGTTAAAAAAGTTTGCCACATTGCACGGCGGCGATGCAGTCCATGCCGCACGTACAGCATCGTGCGCCTTTTGTATATCTGCGTCAGACAGCGTCACCTTTTCCTCGCTGACACTGCGCAGTAGATTTTGTCCGTCTTCATCAAAGGTTTTAATGCTTTCGTTTAGGCTGTCTCTTTTAATGTCGATAGTTTCGGATATGCCCTTCAAAATGCTACGTTGCAGCTGTGCCTCTTCTGGAGGCAAAATATCAGCTTCGGGCGGCTCGCATTCCGGCAATGGCAATACTTTTTGCACATCTGCAAAAATACGCGTAATTTCTTCTGCCAGCAGTTTATCACAATCTATCATTTGCTGCACTTGGGCGGCGGTTTCCGTCAAGTCTGTGGGTAGCTGGTCAAACAGTGCCGCTGTTTCTTCCGCAAGCAAGGCAAAAAAATCGCTTTCTTTTACGTACAGGTTTGCCCATTCCTTTAAGCTTAACGCACCATTTACAACCTCGGTAAATGCTTCGTACGAAAGCCCAATGTGCTCCGCAGCCGGTGTGTGCAAAAGCCTTTGCAGCTCGTCAATAACAGGCCCTGTATGCTGATATGCCTCACGCAGTATATTCAAAATATGCTGTATGGTGTCAAACGCACTATCGTCTAAATCGTCTGTTTCTGTCGCTTCCAATGCGGCAACTTGCACCTTGATAATATTGCCCAGTTCTTCCCATTCCCGCTCTATAAGTTCAAAATACAGGCTTGTGGCCTTGCGTTGGTTCAGGTCATCAAGCTGGGAAAGGCAGGCGTGCAATGCCGCGTGATAATATGTGTATATTTTCGGCAAACATTCGTCCGTAATTTCGTTTTTCACACGCTCTGTTATGTCACTGCTGGAAGGGTTTAGCGCATCGGCAATCAAACTTGCCCATACATCCGGCTGTCTCGTCGGCAGGTTTCCAACAAAGGCATGAAACAAATCATAAACAAACGAAAAAACAAATAGCCTTGCGTCGTTCACAATTTCGTGTTTTTCCTGTGCCACTGGGTTTTCATCGTTTATGCTTTGCGTCACGTCTTCAAATTCCGTTAACCGCGATTCCAAAACATCGCAAATACCGGCCATTAAAGCACCTGTATCAGAATTTTCTTGGCTTATATTACTGCTAAGGTCTATTATCTGACGATAAATACCCATCAGTTTTTGCAAGTATGCGTAAACGTGCTCGTCTGTGTTGCCCATACGCGCAAAGCGAGCCGCACTGCGCTCTAATTCGAGGCAGGCGGCTTGCTTTATTTCTGTAAAAATTTCGTATATGCGGTGCCTAACGGCTTCTTCGGTTTCTTCGTTCAGGTCTGTCCAGCTATACCAAAGCATCCGTAATTGGTTATCACGTTCTGTAAGCATTTAACATGCCCCTTTAGTTAGTTGTAGGGGCGAACTGTGTTCGCCCGCCGTAAAACATCGAATATGCTGATATATCCGGGCGAACACAGTTCGCCCCTACGATTAAAAGCCCACAATTTGCCCGTTTCCGGTTAATTATACAGCTCGTCCACCGAAAGCTCCGTTACCACGCCGTCGGTAGACAAACTGCGTGCCGCAACGCGCAGCATATTGTCCTGCCCCACATGGAATGTCACTTTCACTTTCTCCTGCCCTTTTGGCCCTTGCGGTATGCCGCGCAGCGATGTACCCGCAAGGCGCTTCATGCCTTCTTGGTTTACTTTCTGGTTCTTATCCTCCGGCTTTGGCATGGTGCTTTCGTACACCACTATGGCCATGCTGGTTACATCGTCGAAGTTGGTCATAAGCAATTCGGAAGCATCTACGGTCAGGCCATCTTTTGGTATATCCTGCCCGGCAGGTACAATTTCCATAAAGCGGCGGCCTGCAATTTCTAAGCCCAATGGGTGGATGGTACGCTCTTGCACCACCGGCCCGCGCACGGTAGGCATCATGATCATATTGCAATAATGCGCCGCACCTTGCGAAATACTGAGTGCAGGGCTAATGCGTGACCGGTACGGCTCTTTTTTGAACCGCTCGGTAATTTTTTCGCCTACATATAGTATAGAAGAACTGCCGCCCACCAGGAAAATTTCGTCGATATCCGCTTCGGTCAGCCCTCCGGCTTCCAGGCAGTGGTTAACACATGTTAACGTTTCTTCGATAAGGTCGCACACATTTTTGTCGCGGAATTTCTCAAACGCTTCCGGGCTATCGCCAAGGGCATTAACACGCTTGTGCTCAAGAAATTGCTCCCGTGTAATTTCCATGTTGATATTCACAATGCGTGGCTCTTGAATCAGCGGCGCAAGGGTAATTTTTGTAGATTTTGTTTGAGACAAGCGCTCTTTCGCCTGTGTGGCGGCTTGCTGCAAGCGCACAAGTGCGACTTTCTTTTGGCGTTTAGAAACGCCGTCGTCCACCGTGTCATCGAATAGGTCGATTTCCTCGTTGGTCAGCTTTTTGAATTCCTCATACACCATGTCCATAATTATTTTGTCTATGTCGTTGCCGCCTAGGTTGTTATCACCGTAGGTGCTGACAATAGAAATGGTTGGCTCGCCCGCTTCTTCTGTTTTAATTTCCAGTACACAAGCATCAAATGTACCGCCGCCAAAGTCGTACACCAGCACTTTTTTGTTAGAATCTTCGTTTACCGCATAAGAAATTGCGGCGGCAGCAGGCTCTAGGCGCAGATAAATGCTTTCCGGGTCAAACCCTGCAAGCACAGCGGCGTCCTTTGTCATTTTTTTTTGTTTGTCTGTAGAGTTGGCCGGTACGGTAATCACGCAACCGGAAAACTCGCCGGAAATACCCAGCTCTTCCTGTGCGTATTCGTCTGCCCTTTGCTTTAGGCAGCCCAGTATTTCCCCCGCAATTTGCTCTGGGGTAAATTGATATTCTTTCTCGTCTACCATTACGGTTAGCTTTTGGTCGCTGCCCAAGTACCGTTTAATTGATAAAATGGTAGACATGGGGTAAATAATGGCCGCTTCGCGCGCTTGCACGCCAAAAATGCGTGACAGTTTGCTTTCGTCTTCCGGGTCGGATTCAAATTGAATGGCTGTTGGGAAAATATTGGAACCATCAATTGGAATGGTTTGCGCTTCCCCTTCTTGGAAATTATAGATGCTTACCACCGAGTTGGTCGTGCCGAAGTCAATGCCTAAAAATAACCCGCGTTCTGTGTCTAGTCCTAAAGTGCCCATTTTGTGCCTCCTTGTGTAATATTCAAAATATCTATTCAATGTAAATATACGTTGCTCGGTTCGATATTGTATGTTCATCATACCTTTTTCCCAAGAAAAAATCAAAGGAAAATGTGAAATGCGCATTTTCCAGTTAGCCGAACTTTTCTACCAACGGAATAGAATACGCAAATGCTCGGGCGGCAACCTGCCGCCCGCGGCTCACATTTTTGCCCACCGAAATTCCACAAACACAACTTCATCACCCTTCCAAAAATGTCAATTGTGTTAAACCCGCTTTTTAACACAATTGACATAGACAAGCCATGATGTTTGGGCTATGATTAGGGCAATCTCTATGAAATATCACAAATAGCCGCAAAAAGCTTCGTGAATTTTTCATAAAAATGAAGGAGGGTTCATGATGGAAAAAATGAAAAAATGGATTGCTGTGTTTATGGCATTCATACTGGCTGTGGCTACGGTACCGGTAACGTTGCCGGCGTATACCTATCCGTCTACCACAGATGTTGAGATGCTGGAAGTCACCTTCCCCAACCCCGACGGGGGAACCCTCCGCCCGGCAGAACTCAGCGAGGGGCAAGTATGGACGGGGAAAACCGTTGAGTACCCCGACCGCGGCGCGTTGCAAGAAGACATCAAATTAGCCCGCGCCATTGTATCGCTTCATGCATGGGGCAGTACATTTGAAATTAAATTGCCCGATCCGGATTCCGAGGAAGAGGCTGAATTATCCATGGCAACGGCCTCCCTAGGTAACGTTGAAATGCCCGCCGCAGACAGTGGTGAAGCATCCGCAAACAACGGCGAATCAGCCGCCGGTGAAGGCGAAGCTGCTTCAGGCGACGACGAAACCGCCGCAGGGGACGATGAAGCTGCCGCAGGCGATGATGAAACTGCCACGGGTAATGACGAAACACCCGCAAGCGACGACGAATCAGCCGCTGGTGACGACGAAGCTGCCACAGGTGATGACGAAGCAGCCATAGGCGATGACGAAGCATCTACCGGTGACGACGAAGCACCCACAAGCGAAGGCGAAACAACCGCTGACGACCAAGCACCCGCAAGCGCCGACGCAGCCACCGACTCCATCGCACATATCGAGTACGACGATGAGCCCGACTTTGAAGGGTTTTCATTTTTCGCACCGTTTGCGATTGTGGAACACATGCCGCTAGACCCGGACGAGCCATTCTTGACGCTGACAGACTCATTGGGTTCGTTCAAAGTCAATGCCGATTCCTTTGTGTTTACCGACGGCGGCGGTGTTGAGCATCCGCTCATATTGGGCGTTCCTATGCACTTTGGTGACAGCGAAGTATACGTGCTGGTGCAGCAAAGCGGCGCGAACATCATCTGGACTATTCACCAGGAGTTGTTCGTAACCGCTGTGCCCGTCACGCTTTCCTTCGAAGTGTACTTGGACGAAGACCCATTTATGACCTCCACCACCTACTTTTCCGACGTGGCCGGCTCTGCGGCTACATTCAGCCCCAACTTGGGTAACCCGGCCTATTTCCGGGCATACGACGTGGTATACGATGCGTTCACCCTGCACGGCTTCAACTGGAATGCCAACGGGCTGAATGGCGGTACTATTTACGACGTCGACTTCAAAGGGACTATCGGTGGTTTTGAGGTGGAATCCAGCGGCAGCCATCCGCTCATTCTCACATTTGGCAGCGTAAGCTCTACTCCCCGCAGACCATATACAGACTTTCCGTATTCTTCTCCCGGCAATGCTTCCCAATGGGGAACTGTCAGCGTATCCTTCACTGATACTTCCGGCTTCTCACGCAACCTAACATTCAGATACTATTACGAACATCAAGGGAACAGCCTGACTTTGTTGACAGACCCCATCACAGGTGAACAATACAGAATCCACCGTATTGCCGTTTGGGATTTGGGCGGCACAGGCGTTCATATCGTATACGAACAGCGTGTAAACGGAACCGGTGTGGGCGGCAACTCGACACAAGCGGGCGGCA
>Ga0123355_10017755_pt1 | contig 11251 bp, 9 predicted proteins | sample TergutEmb28metaG_3_FD_89872 | JGI IMG/M metagenome (GOLD analysis project Ga0123355, IMG submission 89872) | Embiratermes neotenicus P1 segment gut microbial communities from Petit-Saut dam, French Guiana - Emb289 P1 | ecosystem: Host-associated > Arthropoda: Insects > Digestive system > Gut ...
TTAGGTGATAGTTTGATAAAGAAAAGTTATTGTGATAAAATTGATTAAATTATTAAAGATAGTTAGGCAGATGGCTGTGGATTTTGCAAAGCAAAATCTTACGCCCCTGCACTTTTCGGCTATAGATTGAGGCAATACACGCAATCTAAGTCTCAAATGGAGGAATTACAAATGAAAAAGTTTTTATGTGGAGTTTTGGTAACAGCTTTGTTGTTAACAACAATAGTGTCGTTTGCCGCTCCCGGCGTAATGCGAGAAGTGTTTTATGGTGTAAGAGTTAGCGTAAACGGTGTTGTTCAAAATTTTGACGAAGACATGACACCGTTTATTACAGGTGATAGAACGTTTTTGCCTGTTCGTGGGGTTGCAGAAGCGTTAGGCGCTGATGTTGATTTTGATTTTGCGACAAACACGGTTTTGTTGACAGTTGCACAAGATGGCGCTCCGGCACTTGCGACTTCGCCAACGCCTTTGACGCAATCTTTTTTCCATAGCAGTGCAATAGACAGTGAGCTGTTTGGTGCAATTGGCGGAGGGCCCAACGATGGCACCGCTTTTGTACGCACCCAAGATACTGTAAATATGGGTGGTCAATACTTTAACCACGCCATAGCATTTAGATCCGGCCGTGATGATCCCGCGCAAGGTCAGTATTCATCTCATCGCTTGGGTGGAAGATATACAACTCTTGTGGGCACTATTGGTAGAATTGACGGGCCAGGACAATCCGGTGGCACGCTGTGGCGAATTTGGGGCGATGGTGTTGTTCTCGCACAATTTGATCATTCTATATCGGATGGCAGAACTATTAACGATGAAGCACCAAGGGAAATAGAAGTAGATGTTTCCGGCGTTGATATTCTAACTATAGAAGTTACAATTTGGAGTCATCAACAAAGAGCGGAATTTGCTTTTGCCGGAGAAACCAGATAACAACCTGTTAATTATAAAATGCCTGTTGGAATATTCCAACAGGCATTTTTAATATTTTTTCTTTTAATCTGAAACAATTGTAATTGTGTTAGCGCGGAATGTTCCGGTGACATTTGTGCCGTGGGCGAAAATTCGTTGCCCCACGCGAATGTGACTCATTTGACGAAGCTGCGGAACGCCCACTTGTGTAATATTCGCGTTATTTAGAACCAAAATTTCTTGCGATGATACAATTTGTGTAACAGGGTTGGTAACTGCAACTCTTATAAATCGGAATTGTTCGTCAACCGCTTCAACGATACCTTCGACAAAATCGAGAGATGCGGTAGCTGTTGACTCGATTGAAACAATAGTTTCACTTTCCGCACGGAATCGAACCTGTGAACCTACATTAAGATCGCGCCATGTTGCATCGTTGCCGTCTAAGGTGACTTCAATATTATCTGAAAGGTGGAAAGTATGTAATTCATCGTTAACTCTGATAACTATTGTCGGGTTTGCTGTAATGCGAATTTCTTCAATTATTCCTGTTTGTTGAAGGTTAACCGAATTCGCGTCAACGCGGATAATTCGGTTATATTCAAGTCGCAAGGTGATTGAATCGCCAACCATAACATCGGCTAAAATTGCTCCTTGACCATTTCGTGTAACCGCGATAGTTTGATTTTGCACAATAGGATAAATTACTAAATCTCCATTTGCTAATCTTACTTCAATACTGTTCATATTTACAATACGGCTTAAAGTTCCGTTTATTGTTAAATGTCGGCTATATGTATTAATTTCAATAACTATGCCGTCATCATTAATTGTCAAATAAGCTAAATCGTTATTGCGTAAATCTTGCAAAATGGTTTGCAAACCATTTATAGTAAAAGTTGCGTCCGGAGAAAGCGGATGCCGCGTTCTTGCGGAAGTAGCCGAATTATCAATATCTTGTAAAACAACTTGAACTACGCCGGCTGAATGTTCGATATTAAAAAGAATTCCGTAAATTCGGGTTGTTTCACCGTTGTCGTTTCCATTATCTCCGTTGTCATCTTCGTTATCTTCCCACCAAACGGGTGTGGTTGTATAAGTATCAATAATTCGTGGAATATCATTGATGTAAGTGAGTAAAACATAATTACCGGACAAACCTGTTGAAAGATTTGTACGTTCGCCGTCAACATAAATCACTGAATTGTCCATAAGAGGAATTACATGACTTACACTCGGTGCAGTTGATACTGTGATTTGTCTTGAAACTATATTAACGTTTGTGATTGTACCCATAATTGAAACGCGATCAAGCGGTGATGGTAAAAGGTTTACAAGCATTGTTGCCATTTGCGCGCGTGTAACCTGTCCTTGCGGCGTAAATATCGGAGCGTTTGTCTCTTCGTCAACAGCAGTTCCTTGCATAAGTCCGTTTGTTAATACAAATTCACCGAATCCTCTGGTTCCGGGTGGGAATAAAGCCGCGTCACGAAAACTTGATATAACCATAGGAGCATTTAAAACTTCTTCTTCGCCGCCCATAAGTTTAGTTAAAAGTATAGCGGCGCGGTAACGCGGTAACGGTTGATTTGATATGTACATTTCCAATTCTTCAACGCTTAAAATGTCATTGTAGATAAGGAAAGCAACCTCTAACGCGAAGTCCGTGTTAAAAGGCGCTAAAACGTCAGCATATAACTCCAAATGCCGTTCGGCAAGTTGTTCATTAATGGGATCTTCAACACCCAGAACGCGGGATAGAAGAATTAAACTTTGTAAATGAGTGACCGGCAACTCAGGTCCAAAAGTTCCATCGGTAAATCCGCGAATCATACCCTGATTTGCCATTGATATGATGTTATCATGCGCCCAGTGCGTTGTAGGCACATCGGGAAAGCTTGTAACCGTAGGGTTTGCAAACCCGCTGACCGAACTTAAAATTATTGCAAAAATCAATAAAAGCGGCAAAAAGTTTTTAATTTTTTTCATAAAGCGACACCTCATATTCGTATAGTATTTCCATCTTAATATAATACTATTTAAAGTCTACCACAATATATTGTACATTTCAACAATTTTTTTATATTTGTAACACAATTGTAACAATTATAATTATATTTCCAATGTTTGCCAAGATTACCAAAATGTGAATGTTTAGTTTGGAAAAGTCTGCGTACAATATGTGATGTAAATAAAATGCAAATTTGTCAAACAATTAAAAGGGGTAAGCGCCCCAAAATTTTAGGGAGGAATATAGTATGTCAAGAAGAGTAGTATCCATAGTCGTAAGCCTTATAATGCTTATGGGGCTTTTTCAAACGGCTGTTGCGAACCCTGTAAATACTGTGCAGCCGGCTCGCCCTGACGCGGGTAGCGCAGTAGTGCAACCCGTTCGTCCTAGTACAGGAAATGTGGTGTCAGAGCCTGAACAAACGGCGAGCGAACAGTTAAGCCAAGCATTTGAAGAACCGGCAGCGGAGACGTTTGTGCCGATAGATAGCGGAGTGAATCCGTTTACCGGCAGATATGAATTGCAAACAAATCCTTACTATGTGCAGAACAATGCAGCTAATCTGAACAATGTTCCAAACAATTCAGCTAATATGCATAACGTTCCGAACAATGTTAACAATCATCAAAATGTACAAAACAACATGAGAAACATGCCAAATGCCGGAGTAAATCATCAAGCGGTTCCGAATAATGCAACCATCACGAATAATCCGGTCGCTAGATTTTCTGCCGCAAGTGATGAACTTGTAGTTACAGGCGGAAATGGCGCAACTGATATTGACACCGGAAACGCCAACAACGTGACCGGGGGAACAACAGGCATCACAAACATTTCAGCATCTTTGACTGATAGCGTGGTTGCAGGACATATTCCGGGTCAAATTTCGCATCACGGATTTGTTGTTCATACCGACGTTAGGGGTACAAGATTTGAAGAAGCGGCAGAAGTTTTGGGCGCACTTGGAATTATGGTAGGTGATGAAGGCGGATTTAGACCTAATGATACCATTATCCGTTCGGAAGTTGCGAAAATTGCGGTATATATGCTTGGGTTAACCGAAATTGCAGGCGGCACAAGCACGCGTTTTCCTGACGTTCCCGCAGGACATTGGGCGTCAGGTGTAATAAGCGTTGCAGACACACAAAGAATGGTAATCGGTTATGAGGATCAAACTTTTAGACCGAATAATGACATAAGTTTTGCAGAAGCTGTTACAATTGTTATGAGAGCTTTGGGATTTGAACCGGCGGCGCAAGCGGCGGGCGGATTTCCGACAGGATACTTGGTTGTTGCGTCACAGCACGGAATTTTGCGCGGAGTTCAAGGAGCAAGCGGTGAACCTGCGCGGCGCGGAGATGTCGCGATGCTGGTTTACAACGCTTTGACAACTTATATGATGGAGCGAACAGGGTTCGGAAGCGCTGTGATTTATGAAATCGGTGATAGAACCATTTTGTATGATCGACTTGGAGTTGAACGCGGCACCGGACAAATCACGGCAACGTTTGAATCAAGACTGACAGGAACAAGTTCGCTTCGAGCAGGCGAAGTTGAGATAAACGATGAATTTTTCAATGTGGGAAATACTCCTGCACGAGCGCTTTTAGGATTTAGCGTTGTTTATTACGCAAGAGAAAACCGAACAACAAACGAAAAAACACTAATTCTTGTTCGGCCTGAGCGGCATAGAAACAATACTATCACTGTAAATGCCAGCCATATTGCAAACGTTATAGGAAACACGGGCGAACGATTAACTTTCTCTTATTGGGTTAACCGTGAAACGGACAGAGAACCAAGAAGAGCGACAATTGCTGCGGGTGCCACATTAATTTATAATGGAAGACATGAGCCGCTTACCGACATAGAAGATTTGCACCCTGCTACCGGGAATGTAACTCTTCTTAATACGCGAGGCGGAACCGATGAATTTGACGTTGTGTTTGTAAACAGCTTCAGAAATGTAGTTGTTCAGGATGTATCATTACAAACAGGACGAGTTTCAGATAGGTATGATAACCCGGGAGTTGTATTTGACAGAGAAAACACGGATGTTTATTATTCTATCGTAAGAAACGGACAACGCATACGACTTGAAGATTTGAATGAATGGGATGTTTTGTCGGTTACAGAAAGCAGAGACGGAAATCTAATTAGAGCGTTTGTTTCTACTGCACGAGTTGAAGGAATGATTACCGAAATTTCAGGCAGCGGAGCAGATACTCGTTACGGAATTAATCGTGTAATGTATCAACGCGCGGCAAACTTTGATTATCCATTAGGACTTCAAACAGAAGGAATTTTCTTCCTTGATATCGAGGGCAGAATTGCAGCGGTTGACACAAGAGGACGCGCGGAAGCAAATTATGCTTACTTGCTTGGAATGGCAGAAGTTGGAACATTTGAAACTCGTGTACAATTCAGAGTATTTACACGAGCAGGCGAAACGCTTATCTTGACAGGCGCGACTCGAATGAGATTAAATAATACGAGAAACTTAACGGTTGATCAAATCCTTTCAGAGCCAATATTAACATCAGCAGGAAATATGCGAGGACAGCTTATCACCTATGACCTTAACTCGAGAGGTGAAGTTATAGGAATTGACACTGCATATGACAACACGGCTTCAAGAACGCCAAGACCTGAAACATTTACTCTTAACATTGAGGACACAATGACGTTTACTTCAAACAATCAAAGATTGTCAGTTGGAACAACGTCGGTAAGAATTAACGCTAATACAATTGTGTTTGATGTTCCTGAAAATGCTAATGGTGATACGTCGTTATTTGCAATAAGAAATATAAATATGTTTACAAACGAAACTGAATATAACGTAAGAGTTTACGATATGACAGAAGACTTTGTTGCGAGAGTTGTTGTAGTTACAAGCGCGACAGGCGCGACCCAAGCGGGAGCTCCGATTGCGATTGTTGACAGGTTAGTCACAACTCATAATGCCGAAATGGCAATAACAGAACGGTTGCACGCATTCCAAAACGGTGTTGCGATTGATTATTTGGCAAGTGACATTAACGTATTTAGAAAAGCAAACGGCGAACCGCTTCGTCAAGGAGATATTATCCAATTCAGAACAAATATTCGCGGCGAAATTGACGCAATTACCGTATTGTTCGATACTGATGATTTAGAACCGAATGCTCTTCACAGAGATACGCAAGGTATAATAGATGTAACGTCTGACTTAACTATTGCGTTTGGACGTGTTACAAGAAGATTTGCAGGTTCGGTGAATATGTCCATTAATGATGTAATTCACAACTTCTCAACAACAAATGTTCATGTTTATGAGTTCGACTCAACGAGAAATACAAATCGTGTGAGAGTTGTAACTCCGGGAGACATTAGAGTATTTGAGACTCCGGGACATGAATGGTATCTATTCGTGAAAATCTATCGGGGAGTAGTTGAAGAAATGGTTATTATCAGATAGTTTTTCGATATATGCTTAAAGGCATTATTGCCTAAACTAAAAATGCCCGGCTTCCCCCGCCGGGCATTTTTATGTTGAAATTTTAAATATGATGTGATATAATAAATTTGGAAATTGTTTCATAACATAGTTATATCAATGTAGGGGCGCGTATTGTGCGTCCGGTGTTGCAACTCCTGCAGCTACTATGTCTACCCTGAGCGAAGTGAAGGGTCTTAAAGATTCTTCGCCTACGGCTCAGAATGACAGTGTTGTATATTATCTGCGGACGCCATATATGGCGTCCCTACAAAAAAGCAAGGAGTGATAATTATGAAAATACTTGCATTAAACGGAAGTCCGGATAAAGACGGTTGCACTGCGTTTTTGTTGAATACCGTGTTAAACGCGGCGGCAGGAGCGGGAGCAAATGTCGAACTTGAATACATACAAGACGCAATTTTGGAATGTTCTACGCCGTTTTGCGTAAACTGCTCCACGCCGTGTAATCGTTCATGTTACGCGGAAACAAAACTTAATTTAATTTTTGAAAAAATGTGCAATGCTGACGCGATTGTTGTCGGAAGTCCGTCATATTTCGGAACGGTATCGGCACAGATTAAAGCATTGTTTGACAAAACCCGTGACTTGCGAGGAAAGCGCGCTTTGATTGGTAAGCTTGGCGGTGCGGTTTCGGTTGGCGCAAGCAAATACGGCGGGCAGCAGACAACACAGCGAGCAATTCACGATATGATGCTGGTTCACGGAATGATAATCGCAGGCGATAGTGCGGATTTTGATGATTTGCGGGTTTCTATGGGGCATCAAGGCGTTTGCGCGCACCGCCCGGCAAGTGAGGATACATACGCTGTAAAGAGAGCAGAGGCAATGGGACGGCAGTTGGTTAAATTGTTGGGGTAAGGAGTAAATTCCATGAATACAAGAGAGAATTTAGAAAAACGAGAACGTGAAATATTATCGCGATTTGCGGTTTTCAGCGATGCCGCAACACGGCAGCAACCGGAAGAAAAATGTAAGCTTAGAACTGAGTTTCAGCGCGATAGAGACAGAATAATTCATTCCAAAGCCTTTCGGCGGCTAAAACATAAAACTCAGGTCTTTATCTCACCGGATAACGATCATTTTCGTACGCGATTAACTCACACGTTTGAAGTTGCGCAAATTGCCCGAACAATCGCGCGGGCGTTAGCGTTAAACGAAGATTTAACCGAGGCAATTGCGCTTGGGCATGATTTGGGGCATACGCCGTTCGGGCATTCCGGCGAGGAAGCGCTTAACCGGCTTTGCCCGCACGGGTTTCGGCACAACTTGCATAGCTTGCGGGTTGTGGATGTTTTAGAAAAAGACGGCGGACTAAATTTAACATCCGAAGTTCGGGACGGAATTGCTAACCATTCGGGCGAAGGCAAGGCAAGCACTTTGGAAGGTAAAATTGTTAGTTTTGCCGATAGAATTGCATATATTAATCATGATATTGATGACGCGATTCGTAGCGGAATTTTAAATGAAAACGATATACCGCGGGAGTTTTACGAAGTGCTTGGCAAAACCCATGCGGCAAGGATTAACAATCTTATTATGGCAATCGTGAATGAAAGTGACGGCAAAAATATTATTGAAATGGAAAAAATCGTTCACGCCGCGATGTTGAATTTACGTGAATTTATGTTTGCCAATGTTTATAAAAGTCCTGTTGCGAGAATGGGAGAAGCCAATTCGGTTAAAATTATCGAAGATTTGTATGATTATTATCTTAATTCGCCGCGCGATATTCCCGAGAGGAACAAAATGTTGTCCCAAAGTGATGATTTGCATCGAATCGTGTGCGATTATATTGCGTCATTTACGGATTTATATGCGACCGAAACATATAGGAAATTGTTTAAGTAAAACGGGCTTGTTTAAGTCCGTTTTTTGTTCTTTTTCGATACTTTTTCTTTTTTTAATATTTTTTTATATTCATCTGCTCCCATTTCAAGCATTAATTTTTTTATTTCTCTATTTACCTCATTGAATTCTGTTTTGTTGTTAGCCCATTTGCTAGTTTGTAAATTTTTTAATAATTTATTTTTTGAATTCATAAAATTCATCTTTTTATTTGTAATTATTTAATGATTACATAATTGTACATTACATTTCATATAATGTCAATATATAATTACAAAAAACATTACAAAAGGTGATTACAATGAAAAAATTGGTGATAAAAAAAGATGTGGAGAAAATTTCTTCAATAAACAGAACTATTCGGTTTAAACCTGAACATTTTGACAAATTGATGGAGTTAAGCGAAAAAACAGGAGTTTCTTTTAATAAAATAATCACTCAATGTCTCGATTTCGCAATCGAAAATTTGGCAGAGGAATAATTTTTTTAGAAATTCATATAATATTATTGACACCACATATGACCCCATGATATAATGTGTATGAGGTGAAAAAAGTTGAGCCAATGGAATAAGTTAATAGACGGGATTTTGAGATTAGATAAAAATTTACGGTTTGAAGATTTGGCGAAAGCGTTGATGAAAATGGGTTACACTCAAAGCCAGCCAAAAGGCGGCAGTAGTCATTATACTTTTAGGAAAACTAATTGTATGCCGATAACATTGCCGAAATCGAAAAATCCGCCAATAGACATTGTTTATATTAGGTTAGTCAGAGAGGCATTTATAAAAGATTTAGATTTTGAAAGGGGCGAACCGCAATGAAAGATTTAGATTATTATATGAGTTTGAAATACAAAATCGAAGTTTTGCCGGAGGAAGAGGGTAACGGATATGTTTTGCACTGTCCTGAATTGACCGGTTGCATTACTTGCGGTGAAACATTGGAGCAAGGGTTTAAGATGTTAGAGGACGCAAAAAAATGTTGGTTTACCGCTTGTATTGAGGACGGCATACAAATTCCAGAGCCGAGCAACGTAGACGAATATAGTGGGCAATTCAAGCTGCGGATGCCAAAATCGTTGCACAAGACACTTTCGGAGCGTTCACGGCAAGAGGGGATTTCAATGAATCAATATTGTTTGTACCTTTTAAGTTCCAATGCGGATTCACCTAATTTAGTAAAACATTAGATAGGTGTGATATAGGAATAATTTCAAAAAAAGGATTTAACCGAATAATGTAGAATAATATCTTTGTAGAGGCGAACATTGTTTGCCCGAGCAAGGATATTTTTTGTTGTAGAGGCGGTAAACATGCCCAAATTTAGCAGGGAATTTATTTCCGAGGTAATGGATAAAAACGACATTGTTGATATTATTTCAACCTATGTAAAGCTTAAAAAAACCGGCGGTTCGCTGAAAGGACTTTGCCCTTTTCATAACGAGAAAACGCCGTCTTTTTCGGTGTCACCGGACAAGCAGTTGTTCTACTGTTTCGGTTGCGGAGTTGGGGGGAATGTGCTTGACTTCGTAATTAAACGTGAAAATTTGGATTTTGTTGAGGCGGTTACATCCCTTGCCGAACGAGCGAGAATTGAACTTCCGAAAGACAATTATGGCGGCGGCGATTATTCCAAGTCCGCACAGGATGCGGCATATGAAAAGAAGCAACTTTACTATAAAATCAACTCCGATGCGGGGCGATATTTTTACGACACATTAATGTCACCTGCCGGACAAGCCGCACAACAATATTTGATTTCGCGCAAGTTGGACAATTCAACAATCAACAAATTCGGAATCGGTTTTGCCAAAGAAGAATGGAACGCATTGCTTATATACTTGCGAGGTAAAGGGTACAAAGATATTGACATAGAAAGCGCGGGGCTGTCGGTTAAACGGGATAACGGCGAATATTACGATCGTTTTCGCGGGAGGATAATGTTTCCTATAATTGATGTTCGCGGAAATGTAATAGGTTTCGGCGGACGCGCAATGGGAGATATGCAGCCCAAATATCTAAATTCGCCCGAAACGGTAATCTTCAATAAAAGCCGAAATTTATTTGCACTCAATTTGGCAAAAAATAGTAAAGATTCACAAATGCTTATAATGGAAGGTTATATGGATGTTGTTGCGGTTCACCAAAACGGAGTGCTTAACGCCGTTGCGAGCCTTGGAACTGCTTTGACATCAGAGCAGGCGAAGATGCTTGGACGATATTCAAAAGAAGTTATCATTTGTTATGACTCTGATAACGCGGGAGTTTCCGCAACCGAGCGCGCTATTGAAGTTTTGCGTGAAGCGAATGTTAAAACAAAAATTTTGCAAATTGAAGGCGCGAAGGATCCTGACGAACTTATAAATTTGCGGGGCGTCGAATTTTTCAAAAATTTGGTTGTTAATGCTAAATCAGCATTGGAGTATAAAATCTCGCGACTTTCGGCACAATATAATGTCAGCAACATTGATGACAAAATTGAATTTACGCAAAAAATTGCCGAAATTTTTGCAAAAGTTGAAAACGCGGTTGAACGTGAAGCATATTTAGCTAAAATTTCGGTTGACGTTGAAATTTCAATTGAAGCAATTATGGCTGAAATTCGGCGGTTGAAATTTAAAGACGAACGCGCTGAGGAAGCAAGAGCAATCGCTATTGCCGCGCGAGTTAGTGAAAGTAATACCGGCGAACGAGTGACAAGGAAAAATAAAGGGGTAATCACGGCGGAGAAATTGTTGCTTAATCTTATGTGTGAGAAATCAATCTTTAATATTGCGGCGAACAAAATTACGGCTGATGATTTTTCCATCTCGTTGCACAAGCAAATTGCGCTCTATATTTATGATACATACAAAAATGAACGGCGTTTAGATGTTCATGAAGTTGTTAGTTACTTTGAAGGGAATCCCGGCGTGATTGAAATTTTGCTTGATGATAAAAATGTTGAAGACAAAGAAAAAGCATCAATTGAAGCGATAAA
>Ga0123355_10017756_pt1 | contig 11251 bp, 11 predicted proteins | sample TergutEmb28metaG_3_FD_89872 | JGI IMG/M metagenome (GOLD analysis project Ga0123355, IMG submission 89872) | Embiratermes neotenicus P1 segment gut microbial communities from Petit-Saut dam, French Guiana - Emb289 P1 | ecosystem: Host-associated > Arthropoda: Insects > Digestive system > Gut ...
AAATCCAAGGCTATTACATGCTCAAGAGCTATTTAACAGAAACCCTGATCCGCAGGCTAACCGTGCAACATGCCCGGGAACGTATGCTCACACTCCAGGAAGTATTTATTTCTTTTGTAGAAAGCCACAACCTGGATGTGCGCACAGTGCTTGCCGCAGAAGAAGGCCACGCACTACCCATGCAAAGATATATAGTACAACGCTTCCCAAACCCCACCAATTCGCGGGAAGACATGGAGGAAATTAACGGGATTATAATTGACGGCATACGCGCCAATAGAATATCCCCGGCCATGATGCTACTCACACTTATCGGCACAGAGCAAATTACAGACCCAGACGGTGCAATAAGCGCACAACTATTGTCCCCGCGCCCAAATACTGCACGGGACATACTTGTAGAAAAAATCCGCGCATGGGAGATAACCCCACAGCAGGTCAACCAAGACCCTTCCACGGCCTCTATGGTAATAGTGGACGTGCCAACGGGGGCCGTGCTTGCGGCGGTATCTTACCCGTCGTTTGACAATAACCGCCTAGTTAATACCATGGACGCGGCATACTTTAACCATATAAACTTCCTTGACAGGACACTACCGGCAGTGCCCCGTGCTTTTAGGGAACCGCTGGCACCTGGCTCAAACTTTAAGATGATAACCGCCGTTGCGGGCCTAGAAGACGGAGTGCTAACCCAAACCCGCCGCATAACAGACCGGGTGGCCTTTACACGCGCAGGCTCACCGGCCCTTAACTGCTGGGCCAGCAGGGGGCACGGCAGTATTGACGTAAGGCGCGCCATTGCCGTAAGTTGCAACTACTTCTTCGCCCAAACATCTTGGGAACTTGGCCCCGGGGAAGGCAACCGCACAATGGAACGCATAGATACCCTTAACACCTGGATGATGTACTTCGGCCTCCACCAAAGAAGCGGTGTGGAACTATTGGAGCTTTTTGACATGGCCGGATACGAAGGCTACAGAATGGCCTCCCCAGGCTTTATGCGTCACCAAATACTGCAAGCCAACCCAAATGCACGCCCGGCAGACTACCGCTGGACAGACGCCCAAACCATAAGGGCCGCCATTGGCCAGAGCTACCACTCATACACAACAGCACAAATGGCCAGGGCCATGAATGTCTTTGCAAACCACGGCACCAACTACCCACTGCACCTGGTAAGCCATATAGACAATAGCCAAGGCCACACCGTAAGGCGCACCATACCAGAGCCCTGGTGCATGGGCATAGAAACCGACCCAGCAACCTGGCAAGCCGTAGCAGACGGCATGCTAATGACAACACAAACCGGCAGGGGCGGCACGGCAGACGCACTATTCAGGGGCTTCCCAATAGACGTGGCCGGCAAAACCAGCACAACCCAACAAATCCAAGGCCGCTTCAACCACACAGCCTTCGGCGCCTTCGCCCCAGCAGACGACCCACAAATCACAATATATGTAAACGTACCCTTTAGCGCCAGCGTCCGCCACAACCAACTAGCAGCCCGCATAACAAAATCCATGATAGGCGTAGCACTAGGCCTAGAACTAGAAGCCGAACACGCCCCCCCCCTTAACACACTACGCCCATAATAAAACGCGCGAAGCGCAAGGCGCGCAAAGCGCGCCCCCGCAACAAAGCGCCAAAGGCGCAAGTGAGGAAGCGCAGCGGGGCTTTGCCCCGCGAAGCGGCGGGGGCTTGGGGGCAGAGCCCCCATTGTAATAAATTTAGGAGGCAATAATGTCAACACAAACTCGCAAGGACCTACTCGAAGAAAGGCACTGCGTGATACTAAAAGGCCGCAAAGAAGGCATTAGCATCCTGTTGGACGATAAAGCCAATTTTGGGACAATAAAGCGTGTACTACGCGCCAGAGTAGCCAGCGCAAGAAATTTTTTCGACGGGGCCAAGTCTGCCGTCACCTTCAAGGGGCGCAAACTTAGCGAATCCGAAGAAAGAGTCCTCCTGGACATAATCAAATTTGAATCCAACCTCCACGTAGAGGTAGCTCAAGAAGCGGACAAGCCTAGTTTATTTTCAGTTTCGCCGCCAGGGCAAATCCCTTCTACCAGCGAAACATTTTACTATCGTGGCGGTTTACGCTCTGGCCAGGTAATCCAGCAACACGGCTCAGTTGTGGTAGTAGGTGATGTTAACGCAGGCGCAGAGGTTAAAGCCACAGGCAATATTGTCATACTAGGCGCACTTCGCGGCCTTGCGTGGGCAGGCGCACCCGCCGACGAAGATGTCACCGGCGATTCGAAATGCTTTGTATCTGCCCTGGAGTTGCATCCAACACAAATAAGAATAAACCGGGTCGTGACGTACATCCCCGAAGACCAAATACAGGGGAATTACAAAAACGGCGCGTGGACATATATACATGAAGGGCAAGTTTTTATTGCACCATTATAATGAAATGAATAGAGGGAACCAAATGAGCGAAGTAATTGTAATAACCTCTGGCAAAGGGGGCGTGGGTAAAACCACAACTACAGCAAACCTGGGTGCCGGCCTTGCAAGCCAGGGCAAAAAAGTCATCCTAATAGATGCAGATATAGGCCTTAGAAACTTGGACGTTGTACTGGGGCTAGAAAGCCGTATAGTGTTTGACCTGGTAGACGTAGTAGAGGGCAAATGCCGCCTAAAACAGGCCATTATAAGGGACAAAAACCAGCCCAATCTTTCTTTGCTACCAACAGCGCAAACCAAAGACAAGACTGCAGTAAGCCCAGAGCAGATGCGCAAACTATGCGCCCAACTGCGGGAAGACTACGACTATGTTCTCGTAGACTGCCCCGCCGGCATAGAGCAGGGCTTCAAAAACGCAATAGCCGGTGCCGACAAGGCCCTGGTAGTAACAACCCCAGAGGTAAGCGCAATACGCGACGCCGACCGGATAATCGGCCTACTTGAGGCCAACGAATTGCCCCCACCCATGATGATACTTAACCGCATCAAGCCAGCTATGGTAAAGCGCGGTGATATGCTAACACTGGAAGATGTTGCAGGGGTGCTTGCAATAGATGTACTTGGCATTGTGCCCGATGACGAAAGCATACTGATTTCTTCTAACCGTGGCGAACCGGTGGTAAAGGACGAAAAATCCCTGGCAGGCCAGGCATTTAGGGATATAGTAAGGCGGCTACTAGGCGAAACCGTGCCCCTGATGGACCTCTTTGGCGAAGATGACGCGGGCTTTTTACAAAAGATAAAAGATTTTTTCAAGCGACAATAAGGGAGAATAAATAAATGCTAGGATTAACACGAAAAGCCGCTACACCCAGCGACAAGGGTTCTGCAAAGGAGGCCCTGCGCAGGCTTGAAATGGTGATAAAAACCGACAGGGCCGCAAACATCCCCAAGCAAACCCTTGAGCTAATACGCGAAGGCTTTATAGAAGTGCTTCAAAGATGCCTAGGCATAGATGATTGCGAGCTAATATTGCAACTCTGCCAAGGAGATAACGGCAGTGATGACGACTCACTAATCAGGGCCGAAATCCCACTTGGGAATATAGTAAGACGCAAATGAGCACAGAGCGCAAAGAAGCCATAATTCGCGGGCTAAAGTCCTTCGATTATCTTTTGGCACTGGTGGTTATTGCCGTCAGTGCCTTTGGCGTTGTCATGATTTACACGTCCGCCAATCATGCTGGTATGCCGGTGCAGATACAACTAAGCGTTGGGCATTTGTGGACTCTACAGCGGGTGCATGTTATTACTGGCGTGTTTGTGCTAATACTCTTTGCGTGTATAGATTACCGCTTTATTGGGCGTTTTTATCTGATAATTTACGGGCTACTCATGGTGTTGCTTATAGCACTGGCCATTATTGGCCCTGACGAGACAAATACCGCACGCTGGCTGCCAATACCTGTGCCAGGTTTTTCCCAGCCCTTTAGCTTGCAACCGTCAGAGTTTGCTAAGATATTTATGATTATTTTTTTGGCAAAACTGCTGGAAGTAAAAAAGGACGATTTTAACCGAGTCCTGTGGCTTGGGCTGGTTCTTATATTAATTATTGTGCCGGTGGCCTTAATAGAGAGGCAACCAAGCTTATCTGCCTCGTTGGTAATTTTATTTGCTTCCCTTACTGTGCTGTTTGCGGCCGGGCTAAAGTTTAGATATATTGCTATTGGCGTGCTTATTGTCTCTGCTGTTTTTGCTTTTTTGTGGTTGGAATTCCAGCGGGAAGAGCCGCTGCTTTTATACCGGATATTTCGCGAGTATCAGGTAGGCCGCGTTAGGACCATACTATACCCAGACGGTAGCCCAGACGGCGCATGGCAAGCCAATAGTTCTATCAGGGCCATTGCCGCAGGGGGGCTAACAGGCCGCGGCTTTATGAACAACCAGACATATATAGCCGTTGCCCACAATGACTTTATTTTTGCGGTAATAGCCGAGCAATTTGGCTTTGCTGGCGTTACGGTTTTATTGGGGGCCACGCTTTTAATTATAATTAAATGTATTCTAATTGCCCTTAGGGCAGTTGACATGCAGGGTCGGCTAATTGCAACCGGCGTGGCAGGGATGTTACTTTTTGAAACATTTGTTCACGTGGGCGTTGGTGCCGGTTTTTTGCCCACAACGGGAATGCCATTCCCTTTTGTGTCTTATGGTGGTAGTATGATTTGGGTACACATGATGGCCATTGGCATGGTGATAAATGTAGGCCTAAACCGCGACCACGAACAAGAAGAGGAGTACTAAATATGAATATCGCATTGGTAGCACACGATAACAAGAAAAAACTAATGGAAAACCTGTGCGTGGCATACCGCCATATTCTTACTAAGCACAGGCTCTTCGCAACAGGCACAACCGGCCAGTTGGTAGAAGACGCCACAGGCCTAAGTGTCAGCAAGTACCTGGCAGGTCACCTAGGCGGCGGCCAGCAAATGGGTGCACAAATCGCCCTAAATGACATAGACCTAGTGATCTTCCTACGCGACCCACTGCACCCCAAGCAGTACGAGCCAGATATCATGAGCGTGCTACGCCTTTGCGATGTGCACAATATCCCCCTAGCCAGCAACCTAGCCACAGCAGAAGCCCTACTACTAGCACTAGACAGGGGCGACCTGGATTGGCGTAACAACGTGAGACGATAAAAAAACCGTGGGCTCTGCCCACACCCGTAAACTTTTTGAAAAAAGTTTAATCAAAAACTTTATTAAAAATCGCGAAAAGCGCGCGATTTTTTGTCAAATACTATTTTTTCAAAAAGCGAGTGGGAGTTTGAGGTTTCATCAAGCGAAGCTTGCGTGAGGGGCAAAGCCCTCAAGGGTTTAGTAAGTTAGTGCATATGGGGCAGTGCCCCCATTCCAACGGAGGTGACCATGCCCAGTATACTGCTAGTAGACGATAACCTAGATATTTTATCAGCCAACCAGGCGCATCTTACAAGGCAAGGCTTTGATGTGGAGACAGCCAATACCGGCATAAAAGCACTTGTGGCCATTGATAAAAAGGCCTATGACTGCATTGTTTTGGACATAATGTTGCCGGACATAGACGGCTTTACCCTTTGCCGCGCCGCACGCACAGTTACCCAGGTGCCTATTATTTTTTTGACCTGCCTTGACGCCCTTGACGACAAACTCAAAGGGCTTATGACAGGTGCAGACGAATATATGACCAAGCCCTACAGCCTTAAGGAGCTTACTACTGCCATTAAATCCACCATCAGGCGCCAGGGCCGTGGTGCAGACGAAAATGATACTACCGGCAAAGTATATATTGATATAGAAGGCAAAATGCTTCACACCCCTGTTAAAAACGTGTTCCTTTCTCAAAAAGAGTTCGACTTATTTTTGCTTTTATACGAAAACCCGAACCAAATGTTTACCCGTGAAGAAATTTACAATCAGATATGGGCCGGCAGTTCAGACGTTGGCACAGTGGCGGTGCATATATTAAAACTACGCCGTAAGATTGATTTTGCCAGGGACTATATTGGCACAATCAAAAACGATTACAAAGCAGGATATTATTTCGAAAGTCCCCCCACAGACGGGACAATGTGATGTACATTTTCATACTAAAAATGCATTTTGCGTCACTGGTGGGGCTAGGGTCACTGGCCGCAATTTGCCTAACGCGTCTTAAAAATACCAAGCGTGAGTACTTGGTGCTATTTTTGTTTTGCGCTTTTCTTTATGTGCTGGGGGCACTGTTTGAAATACTTGCGGAATCTGAGGCCAGTGTCAGTTCGGCAATGCGCATTGCTAGACTTGGCGGTACACTGTCTATGCCGTTATTTGTAGATTTTGTGCAACGCTACTGCGAGTGGCGTCTGCCAAAAATCGTGAATTACATACTTTATGCCACAGCCATCACTCTTATAGTACTTGTGTGGACAAGCCCCTTCCACGGGTTGCACTATAGTATGATTACCATTTGCCCGATTTATGCCGACGTTGGTATACGCCACTGGATGTTGGATTACGGGCCACTGTATCCGATTGTTTTTTGGGTTTTCCCTGTAACTTGCGGGGTGCTTGCCATGAGTATCGCCATTTGGCGTTTGTGGAAATCCACAGGTGTGCAAAAGAGACGATTCCAGTTTTTTGCTCTGGTTTCAGGCATACCAATAGTGGGCCAAGTACTTAGTTTTTATAGGATAGACATTGGCGGCATGTATAACACAATAATAGCCATACCCCTGGCCTGTGCCCTGGGGTATGTATATCTGTTTAAGTATGATTTGATGGAAAATGAGGCTACAATTAATGCGCAAAATTGGCTGAAGGATATGATCGGCAATCTTTCCCATGATATTAAAACACCCCTAACAGTGCATGGCCTTCATTTAGAAAAATTACTGCACACAAGCCCCGATGACGAGAATTTCTCCCGCAATCTTCATATTGCATACAATAAAAACCTGGATCTACAGCGTCTTATCCAAAACATGATCGAAGTCACGCGCATGGAAAGCGGCCAGCGTGTATACCGGCCGGAATGGATACCCGTAAACTCTGTGCTTTCTGACGTGCAAGAGAAATATGGCGATTACTTAGAAAGTGTAGGCCTGCATTTACATGTAACCGGCCCCCGGGGCCACAGAAAATTATACGCGGATCCCATACGCATATGGAGTGTTTTTGATAATGTAATCTACAACGCGGCACGCCACACCACACAAGGATGCATTAGCGTGGCAGCCGAAGTTGTTGAAAACGATATGGAAATACTTATTAGCGACACAGGCACAGGCATAGCACCAGAGCATTTGCCCCACATCTTCGAACGCTTTTACAGAGGTTCTGACGGCAGGGGAAATGCCAGCGGCGAATCGGGGATTGGGCTTTTTATTGTTAAAAGTCTAATGGAAAGCGTTGGCGGGCGCGCAGAAGTAGAATCAGCGTTAGGTGCTGGCACTACAGTACGGCTGGTGTTTGCTTGTGAGGGGTGTTTGGTATGACTGAAAACCGTGGGGCTCTGCCCTCACGCAAGCTACGCTTGCTGGCCGGGTGGCCTGCCGCTGACGCGGCACCAGCTTTGCTGGTTGAAACCCCAAACCCCGCAAACTTTTGAAAAAGTTTGAACAAAACTTTAATAAAAATCGCGAAAACCGCGCGATTTTTGGGTAATTTATCAAATTTGATTAGGGTGTGTTCGGTATGCAAAATCCATTCTTATCTACACGCAACACCACTTATGCCAAAAACGGCATGGTTGCGACATCTCAGCCGCTGGCAGCGCAGGCGGGCTTGGACATTCTAAAAAAAGGCGGCAACGCAATTGATGCGGCCATTGCTACGGCGGCTTGCCTGACCGTTGTGGAGCCTACAAGTAATGGCATTGGTGGTGACGCTTTTGCCTTGGTTTGGACTGGGGGCAAGCTACACGGGTTAAACAGTTCCGGGCCGTCGCCGGCTAGCATTTCTATTGATGCTGTTAAAGCCCAGGGCCATACCCAAATGCCTAAACTTGGCTGGATACCGGTAACTGTGCCGGGTGCACCCGCCGCATGGGCAGAGCTTAATAGTAGATTTGGCAAACTGTCTTTGGCCCAGTGCCTGGAGCCTGCTATCAAGTATGCGCAGGAAGGTTATCCCATTTCGCCAACACTTGGCAGGGGATGGGGGGGAGCCGCAAAATTCTATGCTTCCCAGGCAGGTGCCGAGTTTGCCCACTGGGGCGAAACTTTTGCGCCAAAGGGCCGTGCCCCTAAAATTGGGGAGATGTGGTCATCCAAAGGCCACGCCGCTACCCTGGCAGAAATTGCAGAAACCCGGGCCGAGAGCTTTTACCGTGGTGCCCTTGCCGAAAAAATTATTGCTTTTGCAAAAAAAACCGGCGGGTTCCTGGGGGAGTCAGACCTTGGTGACTATAGACCCATGTGGGTTGACCCTATTTCGGTTAATTATCACGGGCATGATATTTGGGAAATCCCCCCCAATGGGCAGGGGCTTGTTGCGCTTATCGCGCTAAATATCTTAAAGGGATATTCCTTAAGCGAGTCTACCCTTACCTCCCACCCGGCCGAAAGTGCGCGGCTTTATGCACGCGATGCTATTGGCACTTACCACAAGCAATTCGAGGCGATAAAACTGGCTTTCGCCTGCGGTAAAAACGTTATTACAGACCCAGAGCATATGCAAATTCCACTAAAAGAGCTGTTGAGTGACGACTTTGCGGCTTATTTGCGCACAAAAATAAGTGACGAGGCCGCCGAGCCTGAGGCCTTTTTGCCGCCCACCGGCGGTACGGTATACCTGGCAACCGCAGACGGGGACGGCAATATGGTCAGCTTTATCCAGAGTAACTACATGGGGTTTGGCTCGGGCATAGTTGTACCCGGTACGGGAATTGCACTGCAAAACCGGGGTGCGGATTTTAGCCTAGACCCTACCCACGCCAATGCCCTGGAAGGCGGCAAGCGTACCTATCACACGATTATCCCCGGCTTTATAACCAAGGGAGACACACCCGTTGGCCCCTTTGGGGTGATGGGCGGATATATGCAGCCCCAGGGCCATGTGCAAGTGGTGATGAACATGCTTGACTTCGGCCTTGACCCCCAGGCCGCGCTTGACGCGCCAAGGTGGCAGTGGCTGGCGGGCAAGCAATTTGAAGTGGAGCATCATTTCCCAACACACGCGGCCAAGAGCCTTGGGGCCTTGGGGCATAGAATTACTGTTCAACTGGAAGCAGGCAGTTTTGGCCGCGGGCAAATTATTTTGCGTGACCCGGCAAGCGGCGTGCTTGCCGGCGGCACAGAAACACGTACCGAGGGGGCTGTTGCCGCATGGTAAAACTATATCCGCTTTTGCTAACGCCCATTTACAAGGAAATGTTATGGGGCGGTGACAGACTTAAAACTATGTACGGGCGTGATTTGCCTTCCAATAAAACCGGCGAAAGCTGGGATATTTCTTGCCGCCCCGGTGAAATGGGGATAATAAAAAACGGCCCCGCTGCGGGTGCTACCCTTGAGGATTATATTAATCAAGACAGGGCCGGTGTACTTGGCACACGTTTGGCCGGGTACACCCGCTTTCCGCTATTGATAAAGCTGATAGACGCAAACGATTCCCTGTCTGTTCAGGTGCACCCAGATGATAGTTATGCAAGTGCAACAAACGGCCAAGATACCGGCAAAACCGAGATGTGGTATATCCTAACCCCCCCCACAGACGGCAAGCTTATCATGGGGTTAAAGCCGGGGGTTACCGCGGATATTTTGCGCCAGGCTTACATGGATGGCACAATAGAAGACTGCCTTAGCCACCTGCCGGTGGCCGCTGGGGATATTGTAAATATCCCTGCGGGGCTGATTCATGCGCTGACTCCTGGGGTAATGGTGGCGGAAGTGCAACAAAATTCTGATATAACCTACCGGTTATACGACTATAATCGTGTAGGGCCTGACGGTAAGCCCCGGGAGCTTCATATGGAGGATGCTATTGCCGTTACGGACTTCGAGGGCAAAATCCCTGTGGCCACTATTCCTGGGCTCGAGGTGAAAAAAGAGGATTGCACCCTAGTTTATGTAATTGCTAACCCATATTTTGCTGTTATCAAGTACTGTTTGAAGGGGGAATTGCGCGAGGCATCTAACCCAGAGGCCTTTTGTATTTTTACCTGTGTGGATGGCACGGCTGAAATTGTTGCCGATGGTATGACTGTGACACTGGCGGTGGGCAGTTCGGTTTTTGTACCTGCCGGTATGGGTGAGTATGTTTTAAGAGGCCACTGCACGCTGGTTAAGAGTTTTGTGCCTGATGTTGGTGGGGATTTTATTGCGCCTTTGCAGGCGGCTGGGTATGGGCTTGCTGAAATTATGATGGGAGCGGCTGTGGATTTGCCATAACTTCAAGCTGTTCCCATATGTGAAAAAGGAGCGACTTATGTACAGTTTAGCCTTAGTAGACGATGAAACTTATATTTTAGAAATGCTACGGGATGTCTTCCCGTGGGCAGAAATGGGTTTTACTGTTGTGGCTTGCTGTGCTAGTGCCAACCAGATGCTTGACTACCTAAGGAAGCAAACCGTAGACGTTATCCTCACCGATATTGTACTAGGAGGCGAGACGGGCTTAGATTTAAGTGAAGCAGCCCGCAAACTGCATCCAAATATAGTAATCGTGATACTAAGCGCACATAGCGAGTTTGAGTACGCACGTACTGCTATGAGGCTTAATGTTTTTGATTATTTGCTTAAGCCCATAACCCACGAAAGTGTGACCAATTGCTTTACAGCTATAAAAGACAAGCTGGACATTGTACATAATTTAAGCAAAAATCATGCCTCCACAAAGGAGGATACAAATTACCGGGTAAATCTAATCAAAAGCTATATTGATAAACATGTAGGCGAGGCTATCTCCCTAGAAAGTATGGCTGATCTGGTAGCCATGAACCCTGCGTATTTCAGTAGATTTTTCAAACGTCATGAGGGGATGCAATTTTCTGATTACCTAGTGCGTCGGCGTATGGAAAAGGCTATTGAACTGCTAGAGGATCCTCGCAATAAAATATTTGAGATATGCACAAAAGTGGGATATTACGGCAAGCAGAGTTTTTATAAACAGTTTCGCAAGTACACTGGCCGCACGCCCGCACAATACAGGGATGAAGTGTTGCAGATACGGGAGGCAGATAATAATGAGTAAACTCTGGCTTCCACAAATCCTAATCAAAAACCGGCAGTTTAGGGCATCTTTTCTTAAATATTTTGCCGGGATGGCTGCTGTTGTACTGGTTGTAGTCATTGCTTATAACATCATCTTAAGCAA
>Ga0123355_10017757_pt1 | contig 11250 bp, 8 predicted proteins | sample TergutEmb28metaG_3_FD_89872 | JGI IMG/M metagenome (GOLD analysis project Ga0123355, IMG submission 89872) | Embiratermes neotenicus P1 segment gut microbial communities from Petit-Saut dam, French Guiana - Emb289 P1 | ecosystem: Host-associated > Arthropoda: Insects > Digestive system > Gut ...
CATCCAATAAGATCCACATCCATACCGAGCTACCTATAAATCCATTGACATCCCACCAATTTAGCTTAACAATAGCACGCAGAATGATGATGAGATCTCAACATCACCACGCGGTGTAGGCATATTATAAAAAACTCTTTTAGCAGTAAATTTTCAGAACCTGAAGATGACCACTATAGGCCGAAACATATAGTTTTTCCTTGCTAATAAACACCATCATTTATCCATATTTTATAATCGGTTTTTTGACTGAATTAACCTCACCATATGGTTTAAACGCACAACGGGGATGACAAACCTCAGAATCGCGGTCTAAGTCTTAGGTCTGCGGTCTCTCATCTGCTGAGACTGTGGGTTCGAATTCCAACAGGGGTATGGATGTCTCTCTGTTGTGAGTGTTGTGTTCTAGGCTAATATTTGGCCTGCAACAGACAATAAAACTTAATTGATAAAATGCGTCATTAGATTACATTTTTCCATTAATTCTTTGACACCTAACGACAGAAGTACAAACACACGCATTACACTCCAGTCTATCGCTAAATATGTAGCCGGGCGCATCTACAAAATTAACTTGCTGCCTTCATTATGTTACATTTCTGCATTACTCCCCACTCCGTAATGGAACTCGCAGAACAGCGTGTAAAAGAGAGGTCTGTTAATAACACGATAGATTGATGGCAACAAATGTTACAGACATAATCATGATTACAAGACTAAATGGAAGAATATTATGACTTCTGCAGTCTATATAAAATCGAATTTGAATAAGTATCTTCCACATCGATTATTCGTTGCCTATGAGGATTTAGTATTACTCGCTGAGTCTACGTCATATATCGTTCATTCTGTCAAAAAAGGGGGACGGAAAATCGTGACAAGGCTCAGGCGGTTATTGGCGCTTCTGTCACCATGGAAGCTGTCTATCGATCCCAGGCCAGATTGCGTAGAATATGTGGCGGAAAAAGTGGCACCGAAAATTTCCTGTCAGTGCGTTTCGTAAAACAAAACCACAGGTGAGTTGTAAATATAGGTATCTGATTTGGAGCTTTGAGGTTTTTACTCCGTTTTGGTTGGATGAGATTGTGTCTGTGTGGAACAGAGGCCTCTAACGGGCTGATTTTACACCCCTTGGATGCTAGATTAATGAATACTGAGCAGTGTTGCAATATATATTTGGCATGCGAAAACCTTTGCCAGTGCACGTAGTGGAACATAAATACAAAAGGACTGTCCCAGGGTTAAACTCGGGCCTCTGCGGTGAGAAATATGCGCATAACCACTTGAGAATGGCAAGAAATTAGGAGTTACTTTCGTAGTAGTGGTATTAATTTGAAAATTTGTAAACATAAATGAAAGTGTGAGGTTAGGAGAGCAGAACAAATTGACAATACACTGTACCAAGTAAACAACACTAGCGAGATTGTAAAATACGAGCACATACTTTGAGTATTTTTATGACAAGTCTATGTAACAGTGACTGGATTTATGACCCGGCGTTGAGGTAATTCATTTTCAAGCGACCAGAAAGCTACTGAGTTTTACTGTCCCCATGGGAGGAAACTGAACTTTTATAGAAGTTTGTATTGATACGTGTAAAGAATACAGACTAATACCTTTAGCGGATTGGCTGCACGGCTTGTTAAGGAGGAGATTGGTTCTTGTGTAGTGTGCTATCAGTACGAAGGCTTCTAGCTTCCAGCACACAAGAACACGATTTCATTACACATACGAACCGCACGTAATTGTATTACGCCTGGTTAGCCTCGTTCGACGCAAAATTGAAGTCTGCAGTATGCTGTCGCTTTGCTTGCTTGACACAATTTATTTAGTGTTACGTAACAGCTCAATACTCTCATGCACGCACACGACTGGAGAATTTTGAAGAGAGTTGTGTGGCAAACAGACAACACGTGTGTTGCTGAATATTTGTGGCCACTCTCTGTTGATAAAGTAAGGTCGCAGCAAGAAGTCTCCTGTTTTGATCTACTTTCTGGAGCTCTCAGATTTTCTCCACCATCATTTTCTCCACCCTATACCCGGTCAGTTGTCCCACCGTTTTATTCAAATTAATGTCATATTCATTATCATAATCATTATCATTGTCATAAGACACGAAGTGTAGACCAATCTCGACTTCATGGATTTTGGTCTGCCTGTCTTTTCCTTGGTCGTCTAACGTTTCTGTGGCGCTTGGAATTCTTTCGTATACTTTGAAATGCGTATATTGTTTATTGTTAAAGGGTGTTGTATCCTCTTACTTCTATAATCCACTGTAATGTCATTTAAATTATTTTTAGTCCTTTTCATATCTCTTGATTTATATTTGCATATCCTGCAACTTAACGCAAAAATTTCACCGTTACTCTTTCTGCCCTTCTTTCATGCTGTGTCAAATTCAGGTTCTTACACCTGTGTATGGAAGTTGGTACTGCCATTGTCTTCTATAATTTCATAATGTTTTCCTTATTATTTTCATGAAATGTGCGTTGAGATGTTTTACATATATATTTACATTTTTAATATATTATCTATGTATAACATTTTACTAGTGTTAAACCGGTGACTGGTTCTCAGTCGCTTTTCTTTTACTGTAACTTATAAAATTATTATTATTATTATTATTATAAAGTACACGAAATTCTAGTGATATAAAGTGTTTATTTTTTCAATTACTCTGGGCTAATAATTAATTGTTACAGTATCGTTAATAATTATTGAACAAAATGATATCCACGTGATAAACTTCGACAGGAACAAAATTAGCCTTTTTTAACACAACCCATAGGAGACTAGAAATGAACGCTGGAAGTGTAGATGTCGTTCTGGGAGCCGTTATATGTACCATCCATAACACTTCTCTCTTTGGAGTCAGTATATGAATTATTCCCCGCCCAATATGTTGGTCGTTAAGAAGGACTGAGCAGTGATCGGTGGTGTAAAGTGTCGTATAGCAGAAGCCTCGTACACATACACACCTGAATTTTATATTCGTGGTTCCGTGCATCGTAATTCTAGGTTGAAAATATCCAACGAGATGCAACAGTATACAGTTATTTAATTACTGTTAAATTACTCTACATCTTTCGGGCATCCTTCGTGCCCATTATCAGGAGTACATAAGTGTAAAACTGTAGTTTCAGCCTCTGGTACAGATCATACTATCTGGGGAGCAAGCTTCCTCAAACGTTTGAAGAAGCTTGCTCTCCAGATAGTATGATCTGTACCAGAGGCTGAAACTACAGTTTTATGTGCTCCTGACGATGGGCGCGATGGACGCCCGAAACATGTAGAGTAATTTAACAGTAAATAAATAACTGCATATTGTTGCATTTCGTTCGGTTCCTTCAACCTACGTACACACCTGGTTATATCTCAAGAGGTATTGTCACCAGGTGTATACTTTTTTCTTCTTTATTCAGATTTCCTGCGGTTAGGAAGTCAGTCGGGAGGTACTCAGCATTTGCTGACTATGATGACTCGGTTTGCTAGGCGGATGCAAGTGTAGAATTTTAAAGAGATCCACATACAGCCTGTGTAGCTTGTCTGATGTTATTCCTTTCCTTTTAAGTACAACAGAAAAGCGAAGATGAGGAAAGTAAAACTAGAAAAAATATGCAAAGGAGGAAAAACTAATGACGACAGAGTTCCCACTTTGCGATGTTCAATTTAATTTACGAAGATTTCCAAGAAAATATTAATTTCAGATTCGAGAGTCTCACAGCCGCGTTCCTAAAAACTCAGGTCTTTATCTGTTGACGTTTCGAAGAAAAGTGATGCATTTATCTTTTGGGTTTTGGATTTCTTATGACTAAAGATTAACGCACACGAAATTTCGAAACGTCGGAAACTGTACACGCCTAAAGACATAGCGTTAAGTCCCAGTAGAAATGAAGAGGAAATACACGGCCTATAACCTCTTTAACTGCTACTTTTGAATTTACATCTGGGTACAAACTGAAAGACATTCTGCGTACATTGTTTTCGAACATGGCTCGATGTGTAATCCCGAAACGTCAGTACCATGAATTCATGAAACATCCGGCGAGTGTATAAATGAGTTTTTTTTAAACAACAAACTGCACAACAAATTTTTCTCATCTACTCACATGTAGAGGAGACTACTCAAACTGTGTCGGATATTTATTAATGCCATACTCGTATTCATGGAGCAATGATGGCTATAAGAAATAACCGAAACTTGTGGGAGTAGTTTCATGTATACGTGGAGAAGCTAAATTTGTTGTACAACTGGTTTGTTTGTTTATTGATTGGTTGGTAATAAAAATTTACTTCTTGATATCTATTACACCGACTCGTAATATCAAGATCTGGTAGCGTGATTAAATTTTCTATAATTCAAGAGATCCCCGTTTGGAGGAAGAACTGTGACTCCTTCCTTAAGTTAGAAGCTAGACTATTGATGGTTAAATAAAACTTTATCTGTACATCTTCGACGTAATTGACTACCGTGAAGATGAAGGCAGCATTATCCTCCGAAAAACTGATCGCCCTTCACCAATCGACACGGCCTCATTTCCTCGAAGATCTATACTTGTTTCATGTTACTGCAACTGGCTCCGTCATGTGACAGAGTAAAAGTATTCATTCGCCAATCTACACCATCCTTCATGAGTTAAAAAAAGGCAGGCAGTGCACGTGGAACGTAGCAGTGAGGCACTATCGGAACTTTGCCTCCTGGACTCTTCTCACAGTGACGGCTGTGTCCTAACCCCGTGCACCAAGATGTCCCTGTATCGCAAACCTTAACCACAGAAACCCGAGTGTGACTAAATCGCACCATGGTGTTAATCACGAAACAAAATTGTTGTGTATAGGTATAGTTTCATTCGTTAATATTAGATTTATTTTATGACTTTATTGATCTACATGGAAAGCCAAATATTGTAGCTAGTGTAACTTACGAATTCGGAAGGATGCGGGCAACGTAACGTTGAGGCGCGTTCGCCTAACCATTATTGCCGTGGAAAACAATCAGTATTGCACGTTCTGAGCGTGTGTCTCTAGCCTTAGTTTTCGATCATGCAATGGTCAGGGCAACATTGTCATTTGTGGCCTGTCTGGCTCTACATTAGTTTTCCACATTGTCTCATAAACAGCAAGATTTTCGAAAGAAAGTTATTGAACACAAAATGTGTTTCGATTTTCTCTAAAACTTTGCCTGAAATATTTCTCATTCTAAGAAGCAGCGAGCTAAATTCTACCATAAATGTAGGCATGTCTTCACGTACAGTACCCGTTATTCTTGTAAGATTAAAATAAAAATTGAATTTTCTAAATGGATATTCGAAAAATGCTCAAGCATAACATTTAATTAAACTCCAACGAATAGAAGCCGAGTTGTTCTGTGTGGATGGAAGGACGGACGGACGGAAGGACAGACGGACAGACAAAAACGACGAAGCTAATAGTTGTCTTTCGCAATTTTGCGAACGCGTCTAAAAATGGAAGAATCGGCTATCACGTTTTGTGAACCCTTACGTAAGTGTGGTGTTGGGTGTCGAATAGAATGTAATGTTTTGAATTTTCGTGCGCTTTGAATGTATCGCTGTCTAAACACATCACGATAAGTGAAATGGAGCTTGCGTGACTTCAGGCTTCCGGCGCGGTGTAAATGAGATCTGCGCTAATTTGGGACTTTAGCAGCGTAGAATGGTGGTTTATTAACAACGTTTCGGGGCTAAATGTCGGACGCATCTTCAAGGGTTTTCCCGAAAAGTCGGGAAGAAATAAGGATTTTAGGCTGCGCAGAATTCCGAAAGGGCGCAGTTCTTAAATGGCGTTTCATTGAAATCTTGGTTTACCTACAGATAATAAGAGTGGAATTATGTTAATACCATGCTTGTTGGATAATAGTGAATTCCGATAAACTTTAAACGACAAAACTAAGATTGTGTAGTTAATTAATTATCTAGTGACTTTTTATTAAGCTCACTTGGAGTGTTGGATAGTTTGTGAAACACTAACTGCATTAAATTTCTCTTAAACAAGGACAGTTGAGTGACTGGTAGGGCTATCTATGTTGACTATCAATTTACCCACTAGTATATGGAATATACAATACTCTGCACTCTATCTGTGACGTTAGATGTCCTTATTTCTACTCCCTCTGCTTAGATAAGAAGAGTAGATTTAGCAGAAGAGGTCAAAGCGAGATCTGCTCACATCGCCTACTCACATTCTGTAAACACTTTCACTTCTCGTTCGGTTTTGTATTACGACTTTAAAAACATAACCTTTCAAAGACGAAACATATCTGTGTTATGTAAGGATTCAGTCTTTACCGCGCTGTAAACACTCTCCACCTCGATTATAAAAACCGAACTGTTAATGTTGTACAAGACAAAAGTCGCTGTTTGTTCTGAGAACAAGTGGACGGGATGTAATCAACAAGTAGAATTTTTAAGTACTAAACCCGATGAATGGTACGTAAAGTTCTTGGCAGGCTTTAAAAGGATAATATTAGCTCCTTTGCATTTTCGACTTAACGAATTTTGGAGCCGCGTTTTATAATGTGTAATAAGGTCAGTGGCTTACTTTTGGTTAATTAATGGTTTGAGTAATCCAGTAACTTGAGATATGCATTATGATATATTTCAATATTCTCTCCACATTTCAACTAATGTGTTGGTATTGCCTTAATTAAGTAAACAGGTGGTATTATTGTTCACTTTCCTATTAAATGCGTGTAGGTTTAAGCCGTTACGATGTTGCGCCATGTTGCCTTTCATCCCCTTAAACAACTCCAACTTCTGCGAATTTATGCAATTATCTCGGAAACACACAGTGTTACGTGAGAGGCTCGAGGGTTATCATTAGAATGTCAAATAAAACCACATTGCCTCAAAGATTAAGCCATTAGAAGCGCAAGATTTCATTAGAATCAATGTATGGATGTGTTGTAAAGAAGACTGCACATATCAGAAACAATTATCACTATCTGTCAATAGTTCAGTATCACAAGCCGGTTCCAATATCCACGCGGTCTAAGGCGTTGGGCTGCGGCCACTTGCTTGCTGGGATTGCAGGTTCGAATTCCACCGGGTTTAAGGATTCTGTCTCTTGTGATTGTCTTGTGTTGTCAGGTAGAAGTCTCTGCGACTGGCCTGTCACTCGTCCAGAGGAGTCCTACCGATCGTGTTATGTCCGACTGTGACCTCGAAACCTCGACAAGGAGGAGGCCCAGACCATCTAAGGTTGATGAGCCATAAAAAAATCGGAATCACTGATGGTGTGGTTCTAGGTTTGTGTTTTGGCCATGCCAACTTCCATCTTGGCTAAAATTCTGTACTTTGTTCTTAATATGTCCAGGTAAACTAATGGATCTAACATTTTAAAGCACGTCCGTTCTGTTCTCTCATTTCAACTTTTTCGTTCCTAATTAAAATTTCATCCCATTGAATTGCGCGATTTAACACAACATTGTTAAAATTCAAAGTACAAATGTAATTATTATTATTTTTTTGTAATCTCATTGCTGTACCCTACAAATATTTCTGTGAAGATAAAACATTATTGATGCTAAATTTAACACATGCACATCAACACAGACACAACGCTTGAAGTAGGTGCTGATCATACAAGGAGAAAGGAGTTTAGCTGTTTGATGAAGGAGAATTTCGGTGACAAGTGTTAACAAATCAAGTTCCTCTTCACACTTTACCGTCTTGACTGTCAAGACAAATTGCCTAGGGAAATACTGTAGAGGGAAATAATCGCTGTTTGTTATGATTATTGCATTTCTTCTGTCATGACGCAACAACACCCAGTGGGCCAGGGCCCTCATTATTGAGGCTTTACGATCACACTCAGACACACCACACTCGGTAGGACTCCTCTGGACGAAAATCAGCACGTCGCAGAGACCTCAACATGATAACAGACAATACTCACAAGAGAGAGACTTGCAATCCCTCGGCGGAAATCGAACCCACAATCCCAGTAAGCGAGCGACCGCAGACCCTCGCCTTAGACCACGAGGCCACTGGGATCGGCATGATAATTATCTAGGATACATAAACACAAGCTGTGGGAAAAGAACAAGAGTTATTTTAACAATAAAACATACTCTGTAAAGCTATAATTTCCGGACAAGGGGTTTTCCATTGTTGCAAGGAATTTGATGTGAAATGCTGCCAAATCATTTGCTTTTAAGAGTCCTTGGCTGGGAAGGTGCCGCGTTTCTGTCATTTTCTCGAAGATGACCCGGCTGTACTAGCCATGAACTCTGTACCAAAGGTACGTGACGGCTAGATATTTTAATGAATGTCGAGTAGGGATAGGGTATTATACAAACGTTCAAAGTCTTCAATATATGAAATTCGGTATTCGCAAGGAAATAAATTAAGAATACAGCCTTTTAGGTGTGTCGTCCTGCTGTTTAGCAGCTAAATAAGAAATACATGACGTCACTACCCAGAAATCATAATCTTGTTCTCAATTTGATTTCGAGGTTTTCCTTGCTGCAAAACAAAATTTGAGTCACAAATTACATTATAGTTCCGGCCTTGTATTTTCGATGGGAATTATTAAAATTCAAGCGCCATATAGGAAACTTCTCTGACATTAGCGCTAAGAGTGATGTCAAATCGTAATTTGTAGGCGATTGACTGTAATTAACGAATGGACCTTATACAACTTATTTATAGTCAGCTGCGATCAGCAGCAGAATTGACAGATTTGCTGTAACGTGACTGCTGAAAGATTTTAACTACATATGTAATGTGACTGTCAAGTACGTCTTGCCACGTGACAACATTATTTGGAAGGTGACTCATATAGATGGAGTTTTCTTAAGTCACATTTTTGAAAACGCACAAAGTTAGGAAGCCGAAATTGCTTCATTTATCAAGTATACTGCAAAAAACTATAAAGCTAATTCTGGCGAGTCAGATTCATGGAGCTGTCCTCTGCCTCCCAAAGAAATATTATCTCCATCCATCGGTCACAACAGATTAAGCTTCATAATTATGGTAACTTACATGATGAAGGAAGAACAGTCGTCTTCTAAAACATGTACTTTAAAACTGACAGGACGAATAAGTCAGATATGTCTTTGTTTCTACAATGACACATCAGCCGTTACAAAGTATTAGAACTGTCTCAAATTGTCCTAATTTTAAGCGGACTTCAGTACTTGTGCATGTGTGAGTGTACGTGCATGTGTGTGTGTGTGTGTATGTGTGTGTGCGTGTGTGTGTGCGCATGCGTGTTTGTGATAGGTGATAGGAAAATTTTATTTGGATATCCTCGTAAAAATTACGTATTATATTATGTTATTTTTGTGTACAGTTATGGCGCCTCACACGCATTTGTTACATTTATAGTAGCAATAACGTGTTGACACGAAGGAAAATTTTCTATCATTAGTTAAGTTTTACCCACTCCAATCGAACTAGGTCGCTCCTTAGCTACCACTTTTAGAAACCCGAAGTTTGTTACCATTCTTCAGAAGGGTCCGCCTAAGGCCGCTATCCTGTCAGATGAATTCACTCAACACACTCACGCCGGCTTTGAGTTCTGTTGTAACATATCCGATTAAAGCCGGAATATTTATAAGTTATCTCCTGTTTTCGGAATTTCTGGGCAAAGTTTTGTTATATAGTACAGATTGTTAATACCGATTTCATGAGCAGGTTACGTGTTAAGTTGGCTATTTATACCTATATCAAGACATTAATGAATCGGATAGAACATTGTTTATCGGATGGAACATTGTTTAAAGGTACATATTTTATGTGGTAAATTAGTACAATCAATTTAACATTTTTTTTAAATTTCACTTAAAATAATTTGCTGCAGTGCTGTAAGTGTCGTATTAGATACCTGAATTTTAACAACTCAAGATCTTGTAGTTATGTGCAAAGTACTGACAAGGGAATTGGAAAAAAGAACTTGATGGGGCACCACTGCAAAATCTACAGTGTAGGAAAAGTTTAAAGTGATGAAAGTTGTAACAGAAAAAAAATAAACAAAGGGAGAGACTGGAAGTAAAATTGTACACGAAAAATTAGAGAAAAGGGCTCAAAATGATATTAGGGAACTCAATTCTAAATGAAACGGAGAGATGTTTTTAGCGCGTGTGAGAAAATGGAGGAATGTATTAAAGTTTATTCATGTAACACATACGAGGTTTGTTCAAATAATGTCCGGATTAGAATTGTAGTGGTTGTTCACTGGGTGGGATGTGTTTGCAACCAGTCTTGACGTGTTCGTACATGTCTTAGCAACTCATGACACAAGTTGCAAGTGGCTGCGTTTGCTCAGTCGCGGAAGTAACACGTGCTCTTATGTCATAGCGATTTTTACGATGTGTTAAAGTACCGAACAACGCATTTGCATCATGTTTTGTTTTAAAATCGGAAAACCCGCAAAGGAAACGTGTCAATTATTGCAGCAAGCATATGGTGAAGATGCAGTGGGTCGTACACAAGTGTCTGGCTGGTTCCGTCGATTTAAAGAGGATAGAACCTCCGTTGAAAGCGACCCCCGCTCGGGACGACCGTCAACATCGAGAAACGAGGAAATGATTGCTAAAGTTAGAACAATCGTTCGCAATAACAGGAGACTGACAGTAGGAGAGATAGCGGATGACTGTGAGATTTCCGTGGGCTCGTGCGATGCAATTTTAACCGACGATCTGCACATGAAACGTGTGTGCGCGAAGTTTGTGCCCTGTTTGCTAACAGATGACCAACGTGAGTAACGTCAGACAATCGCCCGTGATTTGTTTGAGCGTTCATGTGAAGACGCGCAGTTTCTTAAGAACATTGTGAAAGGTGACGAGTCATGGGTTTACGGGTACGATCCGGAGACAAAACAGTAATCGTGACAGTGGAAGGGTCCCAAGTCTCCGCGACCAAAGAAGGGGCGCCAGGTGCGAAGCAAAACAAAAGTCATGTTACTGGCGTTTTTTGATTCTGAGGGTATCGTACACCACGAGTGCGCTCCCGACGGGCAAACAATTAACAAGGAATTCCATGTGGAGGTCTTGCGACGTTTGCGTGAATCAGTTCGCCGAAAACGACCGGAAAAATGGCGGGATGGCGACTGGATCCTGCACCACGACGAAGCGCCCGCACACACTTCACATTTTGTGCAGCAGTGTTTGGTCAAACACGGCACCCCTCAGTTGCAGCAGCCGCCATACTCACCAGATCTCGCACCGTGTGACTTTTTCCTATTCCCAAGGCTTAAGAAAGTTCTGAAAGGACACCGATTTGAGGCAAC
>Ga0123355_10017758_pt1 | contig 11250 bp, 11 predicted proteins | sample TergutEmb28metaG_3_FD_89872 | JGI IMG/M metagenome (GOLD analysis project Ga0123355, IMG submission 89872) | Embiratermes neotenicus P1 segment gut microbial communities from Petit-Saut dam, French Guiana - Emb289 P1 | ecosystem: Host-associated > Arthropoda: Insects > Digestive system > Gut ...
TCTGTCTGATGATGAAACCGCAGCAACATCATTTAGAATGCGCACAGGACTATGTCGACTTATTGTTGTTCCGTCGCCAAGCTGACCACTACTATTGTCACCCCAAGCCCATAGAGTGCCGTCAGTTTTTATTGCAAATGTTTGAAATCTATAGGCTGAGACATAAGCAACGTCATGCATGACATGCACAAGAAAATGGCGATGCCTAGTTGAACCATCTCCTAATTGACCAAATGTGTTATCACCCCATGCCCATAGTACGTTATCAGTTGTTAGTATGGCTGTATGCCACAGCCCAAAAGAAACACTGCCCACATCACCCAGCATATATATCGGCAAATGGCTGTAACGAAGCGTGGATTGCGCATTAGCACCTAGTAAATCCGGCACGTACCAACCCCAACCCCATAAGCTACCATCGTTCGTGATAACCATTGAGAATTCCGCGCCCGGAAACGCAGATACGGACGTAGCATCGATTGTAAAATTGCGATAATCATCAGCTTCACTCGTCCTCTCACAAGATGAAAGCATTAAGAAAGTTGAGGCTAGTAAAAGAATTATGAAAATCACTTTTTGTGTACTCATAATCATCACTCCACACCTTACTGGTTTGTTTTAGTTTAATGCACAACAAGCTTATAGTACAATCATCTCATCGCAATGATTTCTTACAATGTCATCATGAGAAACTATGATTATTAGCTTGTTCTTTTTAATCGAGCTTAAATATCGCATTAAACCCAATGCGCTTTTTGAATCCAGGGCTGACGTTGGTTCGTCAAGAATCATAACCACAGGGTTTTTATATAGCACTCTGAGTATAGATATTTTTTGTCTCTCTCCTCCTGAAGCGTTGGTGTTGCCATCGTTAATTTCATAATTTAATGTCTGCAAAGAGATAAGGTTTTGTATGTTAAGAATTTCAATATATTTATTCAATGTGTTAAGATTGTAGTCACCCGTGTGTTCAGTGTCGGTGATACCCAAATTGTATCCAATATTAGCATTAATTAATGTGGGTTCTTGTTCAGCCAAACCAAACAAGGTTTCTCTTGCTTTTTTCATGTTTATATTACGTATATCAACACCGTCATAACTTACAAAACCTGTATATTCGTGTACATACATGCCAAGCAAGATGTTCAGCAATGTTGATTTACCCGCACCGTTCACCCCTGACACAACATACATTATACCTTTTTGGAATTTTATATTCAAGTTGTTAATTACTTTTTTTGCTTTGTGTTGTTCTGCCTCAAAAGTATCGTTAATAGCACTGTAGGAAAAACCTAAGTTCCGAACTTCAATTGTTTGTACATTGCTAATCACCTTATTTCCTGTGCTCTCTGGTTTGTTATTTAGTATTTCAACAATTCTATTATATGAGGTTAGAGTGTTTTGGAGGTAGGCTCCTAAGCCAAAAAAATACCTACTTGCCCCAAGCATAATATTAAAATAGCCAGCGAATATTGTAAACATCCCAATAGTAAAATTACCTTCAAGCACCTGTATTCCGCCCATTACAAAAAGCACTATCTGTGCAATAATCGAGATAAAGCCATCCATCCCAGAGTATAAATAATTAACTTTTTGATTTTTTATCATAGAATTTCTAAAAAAAATGAAACTATCATCCGCTCTCTTGAACATTTTCTCTTGCATGGAATTTATTTTTATAAATCTCACATACTTAAGTTGTTCAAATAATTTTGCAAAGAATTTATCTTGGGCTTCCCTAAAAATTAACCCAACCCTATATATCGCTCTTCTAAAAATATAGTACAATAGTATGTATGTAGCAATAAATGCAACCATAGTGATTGTTACCGTTCTGTTTATTGTAAGCAACACGACAAAAGGCACCAGAATAGACAATGTGTTGGCAACGAGGTTCTGCAATACACTTATACAGAATATTATAAGACCACTTGCGTCGTTGTTTACTCTTTTGTTTAAGTACACGCTGTCTCTTTGGTTAATAAATGAAAGTGATAGCTCTTGTATGTGTTTTACAATATCCTTATTGAGATTATAGCTCATATAGGTTTGGATTTTGACATGTAGAATCAAAGCTATGTAACCGTTTGCAATCTTGACTAGACTCAAACCCCCAAAAACGATGCAGAAATTAATAATTACTGCCCTATTTGCTCCCAAAACAAGGACATCAAGAAAGCTACCCAAAACATACGGAGTTAAGATGGCAACAACATTCGAAAGCATCACAAGAGTAACGTAGGTTATGAGGGCATATTTACGCGATAACAAATACGGCTTACACAAACCAAATATTCGTCTCATTTTACGGAACCAATGGTAGATTGTCTTATGTTGTAGATTTGTGGCAATAAATCGTGTATTTGACCTTTAATCGAGGTGCACGATGGCTTGAAGATGTTTTTATGATCCTTTAGTCTAAGGGGGCATCCTCCTCCACATAGCAACGAGTATTTACATTCCTCGCATTCAGGAATATTACCCACATTACGATTAAAGATGGAGTTCTCGTAAAACTCAACTTCAGGATAATATTTTCCAACAGAGTATTCATTTTTACCAATAGAGGCGAGGCACGTAAATAGGTTTCCATATGGGTCAACCATCAAATTATTTTCATGTGCATAGCAATAAGAATACACCGGTCTCGCGGGTATACCGGAAGATATAGCATGTATAATTGGGCTCATCGCAGCGAGTGGGCGTTTTTTTCCTCCAGTATTTTCCAAATCTAATCTATAAATTTCAGATATTAAATGATTTCTATCTTTTTCTGATAGACCCATGTTAGTAGTTATCTCGAAGCTTAATAAATCATTATGTTTGGAAAAGCTACTAAGTAGTTTGTCTTGCAAGCTGTTACACTCATTAAAATTACTAAAATCAGAAACCATTCGGACTCTTATTTTGATACCCCTATCCAAACATTCTTGTATGCCATTAATTATTTGTTTGTAAGTGGGGCTTCCATCAGCTAACCGCCTCCTGTTGTTATGCGCCTCTTCTTCTCCATCTAAAGTTACTGTTATGCCTGAAACATTTATCGAGGAAAGAAAATCGGCATATTCAGCCAAATAAAACCCATTGGTCGTGATATCGTATGATGCCTCAGGTCTTTTGGAGACCAAATATTCCAAAGAAGGTTTGGCGTTTGGAAGTAAGGGTTCTCCGCCAAACAAACCTATACCTTTTAGACCATCACCGGCCAACGCTAAGGCTGCGTCAATCAAAACAGGAGAAATGATTTCTTTTTTTGCATGAGACCCTCCTTCGAAACAATAGTTGCATCTAAAATTACAGTCATAAGTAACTATAAAGGTCATGTATGTACTTTGTTTCTTTTTTTCAAAGTGTCTTTGGTTCAAAGCGTCAAGTACACTCTTCTTTATGGTTATTTCATCCTCGGAGCTTTTTACTAAATACCCTCTGGATTCAAGGGTTGAGTACAAAAGTCTTTCCGCATCGCTAGTTGTGGTAATTTTATCACATTTTTGCCATTTCAACAATGTTTTATAAGCAAAAAAATTTACTGTGTCTACTTTACCATTCAAGGAGTTTATCATTATTTTTTTATCATTGTTAATATCAACAAACACTATGTATCTAGTAAGTTTCATGAAGTGGCCACTCCTTTTATAATCCAAGCATTAAATGTTGATTTAACAATCGCCGTGCCGCTAGTTATTGAAGTGGCACGGCGATTGTTTCAAGTTTGTTGTTCGATTTCACATTTTACGGTCGGGCCCAATCAGGCATGCAGCATATCATTTTGTTTTCACCATTGGCTGCAAACACGAGCTCTTCGTTAATCGTCCACTCCGAGTCTACAACAGGAAATACTTCCATAATTGGTTTTTCGTTGTTGTAGTTTAAGTTTAACATTGGCTTCATTGCAACTCTCCTTTCTGTTGAATTATTTTATTTATATGTAATGCGCAATACATTCATCGAAGTCTATGTGTTTTAACCTAATAACTATCCAACAAAAACATTTCGATTTTACGCCACCAGATCTTCCTAGACCAGCCCAAACCAACAAGGCTCTTAACTCCGCCATCTCTTACATACGCGCACCAATCTGTGTTTGTGTGCCGTTTATTCGTGTTGAGATAAGGTTTTTTACGTCAAGCACAGCATTTTCTTGTATGTTCATGGCAGTGCCTCCCTTGTTTGTCAGATTTTTTGTCTGCCTGTGATACATGTATCACAGGCAGGGATGCTGCATCCCTGCGCCAATAAAATCCGATTGTAATTTCTCTTTGTCTTGCTCTATAGCTTTAACTTACTTATAGTATAACAAATACTATAAGTCATGTCAACATATTATTTTACGTATTTACAAAAAAATCATTATTCGTGTTTTTATCAATACTCGAAGTATTAAATACCTGATTTAGTTCGTGATTACTGATTTTGTGTTTTGAAGCACAGATACTCTATAAGCCCCAAGAGCATCTTTCTATCATCATCTGTTAGAACTTTGGGTATCTGTGCAAAGTCCGTTTCGTTAAAGGGCGGTACTGTCTTGTCAATTACGCCGATCAAAAAATCGGCTGACACGTTAAAGTATTGTACGATTTTTGCCATTGTCTCAAAGTTCGGGCTGTTTCTATTTGTTTCGTACATAGACATAGACGATTTTTTGATGCCAATGATGTTTGCAAATTCTTTTTGTTTTATCCCGCGCTCTTGTCGTAATTGTTTTAGTCTTTCTCCTATCATGTGAATCGCTCCTAAGGTTGTGGTTTTCTGCCTATCGATGTATATATAGTTTCTCAGACTGTTTTGTGGTTTATTCGATGTCAAAGCAGCTTGAGGTTTCAATAAATTCATCAAAAATCAATACGCCGCCTGAAAAGGCGGCGTATTGATTCATTTAATTTCCATCACCATCACAGGTTTCTTCCTGCACCCGCACTAATCCCAACGCCTTTGAAAACCATTGCCCTCTTTCCTCTTGCTGCTTTAAAAACCCAATTAATTTAGGCAAACCCTCTTTTTCAATCGGCCTACCAAGAACACTCTCAACCGCAGCACCAATCTCAATCAGTCGCCTCGTTCGCGCCTTTCTCTCAGCCTGCACCATTTGTGATTTTATCTTTCTTTCTTCTTGTTTTAATTTCTCTTGTCTTTGCTTGTTTTCGGCTAATCTTTCTTCTGGTGTTCTTTGTGGCATAGTGTAAAATCATCCTTTCCATTTTTTGGTGTTCTTTGCTGTTTCATGTTTTGTCTTTGTTATTTTGTTGCTTTATTGTTTCATGTTTTATGCTTATTGTTTTGCTATTTCATGCCGCGTTCTGTGCCTTGCAATTTTTTCGTTGGGAGTACCGATATCCTTTTTATTGCAATACTAATTTTCTTTTTTGTCGCAATGCTTTTTCCTTTTTTATTTAAATCTCTTTCTTTTTTATTATAACACACTCTTGACCCTGTTGTAAAGATGTGGCATAATGTAGGTTAATAGTTCATTTGATTTATCAAATGCGCACTTACAGACAGGCAAAGCCTATCTGATGTGCGCTCTCCGAGGGTTAAACCTAAAAACATGAAACACGAAACCTTAAAAATACAAAATGTTAAAACGTTGAAACCAAAACTTAAAATGTTAAAACGCTGAAATTAAAACCTAAAATCCTAAAACCAAAACCTAAAATCTTAAAACCAATACCTTAAAACCAATACCTTAAAACCATTAGAACAAAACCCTTAAAATCTCTTTAGTGAAACACAACACCCTAAAATTCAATTAACCAAAAACAAAACATAGATCAACGAAAAGAAAGCGAGATACCTCAATGGCAATATACTCTTGCAACATTTCCAACGTAAGCAGAGCCAAAGGCTCTTCTTCGTGTGCCAACCTTGCATACATCACAGGTGAAACAGTGCTGGAAGATAGAACGGGGTTTTTATATCAATATGGACGGCAAGACCGAATTATGGAAACCGGAACTATATTACCACAAAACGCACCATCGGAATTTCAAGACCCGAAAAAGCTGTTTAACGCAATAGAAAGCTTTGAAACCGCAAGCAATGCACGAACAGCAAAAAAGATAATGATTGTCTTACCAAGAGAATTTGACCTTGAAAAGCAAAAAGAGGTAGTTGAGAGCTACATCAAAGATACCATCACAATAAAAGGTTACGCCTGCACCTATGCTATACATCACGATAAAGATGACAACAACCCACACGCCCATATCTTGATAGCTAATAGGCAGATAGACGAGAAAGGCAACTGGAGTACCAAGAGCCGAAAGGAATATGCTCTGGATGAAAATAACGAACGTATACCGCAGCTTGATGCAGACGGCAACCAAAAACTAGGCAAACGAAATGAAAAGCTATGGAAGCGTGTTTCTGTCCAAGTAAATCCATTGGATACCAAAGATATGCTTGAACAACTTCGGGAGCGATGGGCAAACGAGTGTAATAAGCACCTTATCCCGGAACAGCAAATAGACCATCGCTCATACGTCGAGCAAGGCAAAGAAGAAGAGCCGGCCATACACGAAGGCTATACAGCAAGAAAGATCGAAGCACAGGGCGGTATATCCGAGCGTTGTGAGATTAATCGGCAGATCATCCAGAGAAATCATTTGCTAAAACAGATACAAAACAAGCTAAAAAATATCGCGGAAAAAATAGTCGAAATACAGGATATATTTATACACCCTCATAAAGGCCTCATAGAGGCCCCTAGAAGCGTTTCAAATAGCTCGGCAATAGTAAATGACCTCGAGCAATTAAAACGAACTGTAGGGGGCAAATATGAGCAATTAAAGCCATACAAAAAACAAGAGGCCAAACAAGGGGTTGAGCAAGGGGTCGTTCAAGAACAAAAAGAGTCCTCGTTACCAAAGATTATACCCCTATCGGGAGCACTTTCAACACCAAACACTATACCTCCACTCAAAAAAACCGAAATATCCTCAGTACCAAAAGCCACACCGCCATCGCCAAAGATTATGCCACAATCCAAAGCACCCTCGGTATCAAAAACCACACCTCCACCCAGAACATTCGGCGTGGTATCAAGAGAGCGAAACGACACCAAACAAAAACTTGATAGTGCACAAAATACCCTTAATTACACCAAGCACATAGAAATCCGCATCGAGGATTTAAACAAAATAATAAAAGATTGCGATGAAAAAATCGAAAGTAAAGGTTATAAGCATTACAACAAGAAGGCTTTCGGCTTAATGGGTAAGTTACCATTTGGCGAAGGGCAAAAATGGCGAAACGAACAAGTTGCTCGTGCTGTCGAGAGAAAAGATGAAGCTATGACTGAACAGAGAGAGTTATTCGAGCAATTCAAAATAGCTTTTGGAATGACCTATAAAGAGCGGTCTGTGATTTACGACAGGTTGAACGAAGCAATTAAAGCTTATCGGGCTAATTACAAAAAACTCGATAACGAATGGCAGCCATTAGCATATACTCAACACCTTGCCGAACAAAGACAACGAGAACAAGTTGAAAGAGAACGCCGTGAAGCTCGACAGTTGGACATGGAGCATAATCCGGAAAAATACAAAGACAGAGGGTTGACAAGGTGATTTTGTTAATGTCTTTGCGGGTTTTGTTGTGTAACCGATTATTTTGTGGATGAGAGGATGGGAAAAGTAAAATAAGGATTTCAAAAATATTAACTTAATTAATGTTTTAAAACTAACAAGCTAACATTTTTCTCTTGTTTGTTAGCTTGTTTTAAAACCTGTTTTAAGATCTTGTTTTAAAACCTGTTTTCGGTTCGCGCAAACTCTTTATTTATGCGGGTTACGGAGCTAACTTACCTACATTACGGAACTAACTTACCTACATTACGGAACTAACTTACCTACATTACGGAACTAACTTACCTACATTACAGAACTAACTTACCTACATTACGGAACTAACTTACCTACATACTTGACAATGGTAGTTAATGAGTATATACTTGTTTTAGGTGGTGATAGCGAATGACCAGATCAAAAAAAAGTCAGAAGCAAAAAAACTGGGAGTTGCTGACAGATAACAAGGTGAGCAAAGCTCATGCATTGAATGAAATACGCAATAGTCGCATGACTACATCACAAGCTCGTCTTTTTGCTATTTATCTGAGTAAAGTAGATCCAAGAAACAAAGAAACTCGCGAAGTCACATTTAGGCTTGATGAGTATGCTAAAATTATGGAGTTTTCGAAAGTGAATACAACTCGCTTAAAGCGCACAGCTGAGGAGTTGTTGAGTATAACAGTCACTTATTGGGATGACACAGGGGAGTATAGTAGTGATGGTACGCAAGGCTTTGTGATGTGCCAGTTGTTCAAAAGATTTAAGTTTGAAAAAAATAGTGATGATGGCGAGTGGTATGTTTCCATAGACTGCCATGATGACACACTCCACCTTATATTTGAGCTTACGAAGTATTTAAGTTATCCTTTGTGGAATGTTTTGCCATTGACAAAAAATCAGCAACGTATGTATGAGCTTCTCAAGCAATATGAAAAGGCTGGTGAGAGAGTGATGAAGGTGAATGATTTAAGAGAGTGGCTTTGGATAGAACAAGACGAGTATCTTCGTTGGGATAACTTTAAAACTCGAATCCTTGATGCTTGTAAAATCGCACTAGCACGAAATACAGATATAAAATTTTTGTGGGAAGTGACTGGCAAAAGGGGTAGAGGTGGAAAGATAAACGCATTAAGGTTCACTATTGAGAAAAATACTGATTACACAAGAAAATATACCCTTGATGATTACAATTTCAAACAAGAAGCGTTACATAATGATGGTGTTAAGTTGATTGAAACTAAATCTGCTAATGTGTGCGACGACTTAGAGTATATGAAGCGCATCAATTATTTGATGGAAGCGTGCGGAGGCGAGTTTACATTTGCAGACATGGTTGAACTGGATGGCAAAATGAGTAAAAACATGGATGTTGAAATTTGGCTCAATACTGAATATTGCTATAACTACTTGGAAGAACGATATACTTACATGGAAAACCAAAGTAGAACCAGAAGGATTTCTGACCGATTGGGATATATGAAACTTATAGTAGAGTACGCTGCGATGCAATACATTGAACGCATTGAATTTTTAATGGACGCATGTAAGTATGAATTTGATTTTGAGGAAACTGTAGTGTTGAGTGACAAAATGCGTGAAACTATGAAACCGAGTGATTTTTTAAATGCAAATGTGTCATATCATCATTTGAACGACAGATACAAATACATGGATTTGCAGGGTAAAAAAAGAGAAATTATCAATCGTTTCAATTACCTGTCTTCAATAGTGGGTAAGGAAATTTAAAAGAAAGCTCAACAAATTTGAATTTTGTTTCAGGAGTGATGTTCGATGAAATCCCCATATAAAATAGCTAAAGAATTAAATGTATCGCCACAGGCCGTATATAAGCGAATGTCAGAGCAGTTCAACAACGAGTTCAACAACCATATACAACGCACAACAACAGGACAATACAAACTTGACGATGTTGCAGAAAGAGCCTTGAAAGCACTATTCAATCAAGTTGTTGAACCGGTTGAAGATTTAGTTGTTGAACCAGTTGAACAACTAAATGAATCATTATTGAACCAAATGAATAGTGAAAATAGCTTTTTGCGAGCAAGAGTTGAAAGTTTGGAAGAAGAATTAAAAACTGAACGTACCCACAGCCGTGAACAAGCTGACAAACTATCCGACCTCGCCGCACAACTAGCTGAATTAACACGTAACAACCAACTCTTACTAGGTGCAGAGCAAAGCCGCACCAATCCAGCACTGCTTCCACCTAACTTAGGAGTTTCGACAGAAACACCTAAGGAAGCATGGAAAAAGAAAGGCTTCTTTAAGAAAATGTTTAAAAAGCGAGCCTAGCTGCCATTGTGTTGTTTGTGCAATTTGTGCTATAATAATAGGGAGGGCGTTAAGTTATGCAACTAGCCACAGAAGAAGACTTGAAAGATATTGCCATAGCCAGACAAGAACTCAAAGATGGCACATATGCCAAATGGGAGGATGTTGACTGCGATGTGGATTGATAATAAGAAACGAAAATCCGAATCCTTATAAGTTTTTTGATAATTTCAATCAGGAGGTAGCTGTGTCAACAGAACGATATGAAATTGGAGGTCATGTATTCGAGTGGGACAGGGGTAAAAACCTTTCCAACATAAGGAAACATGGGGTAACATTCAAAATTGCAGCAAAAGCATTTTTTGACCCTTGTGCAGATGTGTATGAGGATGAGGAGCACTCTCAAGCTGAAGAAAGATTTATACTGATTGGCATGGATGAAGAAGAGCGAATTTTAGCTGTATGTCATTGTTATCGCGGTGAAGGTGAATCTATCACACGAATAATTTCCGCAAGGAAAGCGACAGAATATGAAGAAGATTTATATGGAGGTGTAATTGAATGACTAACTACACAAGTATCGACCTAAGTGATATACCAGAAGTAAAAGGTAAAAAAAAGGTTAAAAACCCATTCTATGAAACAATTATGAAGAATGGGTTTACAGTAAAAGAATACTATAGCCCTGAAGATGTACAAAATATAAAAAGAGGAAACTTGATACGAAGAGTAGACATAACCACATTAGACGATGAGGAACTTGCTGCCTTAGATGAATATAACAAAAACAATCCTTGTGTCGACCAAGCCCCATAAACACGAACAACCACTTGTTTATTATCGCATTCTTAAGAACTCTTCTCTGAAGCCAACGTCCAGCAATGTTAAAGAATTTCCAATGCCTGCAGAATTAGAAAAACGCGATATGACCATATCAAAAACGCCATCACCATCGCTGTTGACAATCACAAGTCGACCATCAGAGTCCAGCCGCCACGATAATACTTCCTGCGTGATTGTATCCCAGTTTAAGTCACGAGAAACTGTTTCAATATACAACGTGCCGTCCGCATTAAATACAAAATCAAGCCCATCTGTTCGCATTGAGACATAAGATTCCCTATCTTTAGCAGTTGAGGCTACTAGTCGCCACCGTCCAAGCAAAGCTGAGTATCTCGGCACAAATCCATTGTAGTCTATAACAACATGAGGGGCAGGAGAATACCCGAAGAGTTCAGCACTCCATAAACGAAACCCGACAAAGCATTTCCCCCAAGCCCATAGAGTGCCGTCTAAAGATATGGCAAATGTACTTCTGTCTGATGATGAAACCGCAGCAACATCATTTAGAATGCGCACAGGACTATGTCGACTTATTGTTGTTCCGTCGCCA
>Ga0123355_10017760_pt1 | contig 11250 bp, 7 predicted proteins | sample TergutEmb28metaG_3_FD_89872 | JGI IMG/M metagenome (GOLD analysis project Ga0123355, IMG submission 89872) | Embiratermes neotenicus P1 segment gut microbial communities from Petit-Saut dam, French Guiana - Emb289 P1 | ecosystem: Host-associated > Arthropoda: Insects > Digestive system > Gut ...
CCCCTCCGAAGGAAGGCATGCTGAGGATTTTTTCGCCCTAAAAATCCGACGGCTTCGGCCGGGTTTGAACCCGCAAACTTGGGTACTAAAGGCCAGCACGCTACCCCTAGACCACCGAAGCCGAAAAAATCAAAATACTGAAAGAAAAATCTGTCCCAGTGACACTTTGTACACCACAAATCCCACATGGACTGGCTTGAGATTTGTGATGGACAACGTGGCGTGGGACAGGTTTCTCTCCGACTAGGCCTATTTTAGTTTTCCCCTGTCAGTGTCATTCCACCAATGTTCCTCAATCATTTAATCGTCTGGCACAGACACTAAGTAGTCTTAGCAGTGAAACTGAGTTAGTTGTTCGGGGGAAACTTGACCGTGCTGTTCCGTGACGCTTTATTTGCAGTACGGCCCAAATGTTTTCATTTCAAATAGTATGCTTGAAACTTTACCAAAATCGTCAACAAACGCTTATTTGTTCTTTTTTGTTTAAACTAGTGTGGTAAAAGGTAGTTAAAGGTCCACCTCGAAACTGATTTACAGCAGGTCTAAGTCTGGTTAGCCGTAAAGACCTTTGCTTAAAACAGTACACTAGCAACGTAATTAGCGACATTGCTGCGGACTGGACGGTCCGAGGTTCGAAGCCGGTTAGGGGCAAAAGATTTTTCTCTTATACAGCACAGTCCAGATCCAGCCCTCTGTTCAGTGCGTATGAGGGTCCTTTCCCGGAGGTAAAACAGCCGGAGCGTGAAGTTAACCATCCACCTCCATCTAGTGCCGAGGTTAAGAATGGGTGGAGGTTTACCCCTACTTCCCCCTATATGCCTTCATGGCGTGGACAGGGTCAATTTTATCTTGGACCAGAAAAGGTCATCGAATATGCGGTGAAAGTGTTATGCTTTAAACTGTACGTAACAACCTTCAGTCCTCACTGTTCGCAGCTAATACTCAGAGCTATGGAAAGAACACTTCGCTGTCCCTGTACAAGGAAAAAACTCCACAGCTTATACTGATCAAATATGTTATTCAGGTTAACGGATTTGTTCAAATGAGTCTGTACATCAATATCGTTAGAGTGGCTGCCTGCTTTCACCGACGACACAAAATCTGAGCAGATTTGTTCATCTTCGTTCAAGAGACGACTAAAATATATGAATATAAGATTAAAAGTCACTTGGATAAGCAAATGATTGTTTCATGGAACGGTGTGCCTCCATCGTTCCTTTCCATGTAGATGCTGCTCTCAGTTTAGCTCTGATTTATTTCTTCGTCTGGATCTACGTCATGCAGTCTGCATATATTTTCGAGGCTTCCCATTGCCGAAGAGACACTGCAACTACCTACTGGTCACATAGCAACGTCTATCGTTGGCAGGGCCAGATAAGATAGTACTCATATCGGCAACAATGGCATAGAATACTGGTTGATCAATTCCTAACTCCATGGAGTAATGTCGTTTTTTGAGAAATATTCCGACCTTTGTGAAATGTGAAGATTCATTACCACGTCGACAAGATTCCGGTAACTGGGGTCTATCCTGAGCCAGATTAATCCATTTCATAACATCGCAACCTATTTATTTGAGATGAGCTTCACATATCATATTCACATCTCGTCTTATTGCTCAGGCAGCCTCTAGTATTGGGGGTTTGAACTAAAATATCACATCCATTCCTTGTTTACGTGTCATTCTCAAGAAAATGTGTACGTGAACGAATCATAGAGAAATGTATGGAGGCGATAATGCAAACCCTTTACATTCCAACTCGATACTGAGCATTAATATTGGGGTCAAACAGAAAAATACGTAACGTCACTGCCAGAGTCAAGGCCGTCCACCCCGTAACTAGAAAAATACAAATGATATTTTACTGACGGAACAGACGCTGTTTGCACCCGTAACAAAGTACATTGAATGTGAAAATCAGTAGTTCTTTGGCCAGGTCGAGGCTCCAGATTGTCTCGTGCATAACTTTCCTTCCCTTACCACTTCCCTAAATTCATCTCTCTCTGTAATTTATCATAACAGTTTTCCCATACTACAGCTGTCATAGATGAGGCCCTTTTGCTTACTGAAACTATGAATCCTGTGCACATTCGGCACTCAATCAATAGAAGGCTGAGTGGGTTTCAGAGCCGACCCAGATAAATACGTATATTCTGAATAGGACAACAGACATGTGTTACGAACAAAGGAGGGCCAGCAGCAGTGACATGAAGTGGTTAATTCGGCATATCCCTTTACAGAAAAACCGAGACAGGTTGGTAATAATCTCGAAATTATAAAAAGAAACACAAAGCGATAAAGACAATTTTAATTTACGTCGAATTGACGTTGGCAGTAGGAAAAAATATGGCACGAAGAACGTGAATGTTCTCTCATTGGAACGTAATTGGTTTTCACTGTCATTTCAGTAGCGACACGTTTTAACATGGCTGCTCCATCGATGCAATTCACAAAAGAAGAACGATTCGTGACGTGATTTTTAGGGTCGTACGGTGGGAAAACTGATTAAATACAAGGAAGAATGACAGTTCATTACACGATAACTTCAGAGGCCAGATAAAGGTTTATGAAAGGATGAAACAGTTCAAAAGAGGAGCAAATGTCGAAAATTGCGCGCATTCAGAGTGATCATTAACCTTAACATGTCTTGAGGTTAAGGAGAAGATCAATCAGCGTATGTGGGTCAACAAAATGTCACTATTGATGGAGTTTCATCTGAACTGAGTGTCAGTCGTGAATGAAAACTGTGTAAGGCCAGCTTAAGGCGTAGCGGAAAACACTTTATTTTGATGGATTCAGGAAATGTGTGCGCTGTTGAATGAATTGAACTAGAAAGAGACGGATTATATATCGTGTAGATAGATGTGTGTTAAATACGGTGTAATTACTTCACCAAAATCTATAGTAAATAAATCATGAATAATTTACTTAGATCCTTGTGCGTGTCTAATAAAAATGTACGGCTAATTACACACACTGAAGCAGTGATTCTTAGTGCTTAAGTTGTCAGAAGTATAATAAGTTTCTTTAGTTGAAGTCTGGGCAGTAAAGTTCCGTATCTGACCAAGACAGACAAAAATGTGCACTGAAACACACCGTGTCACAAAACCAACAGCTTCCGCGTATAACTATGTTCAACCGACACGTATAAATTTGTCTTTACGATGGTTTTTTACTTTCGAGGACAAATGAACACATAAGGTATAAGCACTTTTTAAGACACTTCACTTCACTTTACTGTGGTCACGTTCCAACACTCAAAACAATTTCTAACTTTGACAATTGTTAATTAATAATTCAGATGGTGTATTAAGTTATCGCGTCCTCTCAGACTGATGAACCAACGGACAGCCAGCCGGCGTCTCTCGGTTTCCCTAGATTTTCTAATTATGAACAATATCTGGATGTTCAAATTGGTTAAAAATTTTGATTTCAACAACTCCTCATAGGACGTTTCAAACAGACCAACGGTAGCTCCCATGCCCTACACCTAGAGTTCCCGCTTCCCGACGTGCCAAGCTCTCAAGTTACATCATCTTGCTTTTTCCAAACGATTTAGTCTTCTGTACGCTCGTTAATGGGCTTTCTCCCTCCATTTCCTATCTGGTCAGTAGCTGCCAGTCACTCATTATCTCCCTCTAAAACATTTATACGTGGCCTGTGATTCGGTTTATTCAATTATCCATAATAAAAGCATAATTTATCTACATAATTTACGTAATCTATTCATCTTATTAATATATGTTTCATCTTTCCCCCAAAATAGACTTAAACCCTGTTCGGACCTTGTCTGAGTATGCCACTGAATAAAACGGAATTACCGGAATCCCTTTTTATTCCGAACTCTTCGAATTAAATCTGTTCGAACTTTTAAGCCTGCCTCAGCTGTGTTTCGGTTGATCAGCCCTAGAGTGGAAAAAAACTGCACGAGCAAACACCATTCAAACTGCTACGTAATGTGGACATTTCTGTAATAAAAATTGGTAAATGGGAACAGATTGTGTCGAACGCAAAGTGCTCTGTGCGTCAATTAAAATTCCTCTGCATTTTATCGTCGTCGGGATTTCACAGATATTTCAGGGAGCCACGCGCGTGAATGCACGCCAATATCCTTTAAACGAATTTATAATACGTTCAGGGAATTTATGACGGACTCGTTAATAGATGGGCAAGAGTAGGCACCGGACTGTTTATTTTGTATTTAAGAACCGTTAGTTACCAAAATGTTAATTGAAAATAATTTTAATTGAAATTCTGATCCACAGAGACGTGTAACCTACTGGAATTCACTCGGTGTGAATAGCAAAATACAGGAACAGCTCGTAATCGGACAAGATTTGGAAGATGTTTCGCATGCACTTTTAGATAAGGCAGATTTACATTATGAGTTTTAAGAACTGTGTACTGTTACGCGAGTTACGCAAACATTTAAAGCCAATTTTACTGCGACTGTGGTTAGACACAGAGTATATAATTTCTCTACGCAGTCGTCACAGTTCTCAGCGTATTTTATCCAGAGATCCACAGATTAACCCTTTGAGGCCTAAAGACCCCTATAGTGGTCGTACCGCACCGCTAACCTCTAAACGTTGCATTTTATATATTTATTCAACAAATACAGGTACTGAATATTTTAAACATGGTATATAGTGTCCGTTTTTTTTTTCTCTTCGAAATGCAGTTTGTTTCATAATTCTAACGTATTTGGTTCCTGTTTTATTCACATTTTATATACAGTGTATGCTAAAATAAAAAAAAATAATTCCGGCGCCAAAAGGTTAATTAATTCCATCCGAGTACATTGTTTTCAGTTGTGACGTACGCGAGGAGTGCACCAGTTTTTAAAAAAATATAGGAGACACCGTACAATTCTAGGCGCAAGAACTGTGACATGAAGCAAGTTCCACACTGGAGACCCGCAAATATTAGGCGCCAACGCCAACGCCAACGCCAACGCCAAAGCCAAAAAAAAAAAAAAGTCGCCCGGGCAAAACGTTGCTCGGAATTTGTGCACCCCTGGTGTAAATTATTTTTTATTCACGTCATGATTGCAACTGATTTAAAACGCAGTTTCGGATATGCATGATCTCCAAATGTCCAGGATAGATTTCCAGATCGGTTAGATAAGCGCATAATGTGCAAAATCAACACAAATCCATCCTTTTTTAATCTTCCCTTCCTGTCGTACAGCGTCGTCACGCTTGTGTATACAGTTATCGTTATGCGGACGTAATTTTTCCGTCTAAATTTCCTAAGTCTTGACGTGCTCTGACCGCTTTTATCGGATCAAGAATTATTGCTGGTCTTCAGTGCACTGTATTAATCAGGTGGCTATACTAAGACCACAGCAGCACTGCTACTTAAATTACGACGTAAACCAAGGTTCTTAATCACACATTTTGACGTTTTGCTGAGCGTATATCTCAGCATACTTATCTCAGTAATTAACCAACTTGATGCACAAACGTTTTGTTTTACAATAAGTTTATTTCATGCCTCTACATGTTTCGAGCACATGGGCTCATCATCAGGAAGTCAAAATTGCATTACACAGCCTCTGGTATCATCACACCCAGAGGCTGTGTAATGATGATGAAAATATTGTGCATCAAGTTGGTTAATTACTGAGGTAAAACATAAGGTTCTTAATGTCGACATATGCCATTTTCCTCAGAGACGGCAGCATCGCCCTTTGAGCTAAATACATTTAGTGTTTCATTCCTCCGATATAATATACTCAGTAGAATCTTAACATTCGAAGGCCTTACACTCCATGATCTCCCATTTAACTGTTAATTCATACTTGAAGTCGTGTCTAAAATTTCCGCAGAAGTTCGCTGCCATACCTTCTATGAAACAAAAAAATATTAGTTACCTCCAACACTCACGGTGGTTACAATGAATATTAACTGTGTTCTGGGACGTAACGCCTCCCAGAATACGGCAATCTTCAAAATATTCGTCCAGAGTCTATATATACTTGTAAATGCGACTGTACGTGTATTTTCCCTGGCGACTCAACAGGGCACGCTATGGCACCAATCTTACTTTGCACGGATAAGGTTTAGCGCATACAGAAATCGCTGAGCCTCTTCAGGATGGTTTGTTTGTTTTTGGCGCGACAGCACCCAGTGGGCCAGGGCCTCCTTATTCCCGAGGTTTCTAGATCACACACAACAACGCGCCACAGTCGGTAGCACTCCTCTGGACGAGTGATCAGCTCGTCGCAGAGACCTCTACCTGGTAATACACACAACACTCACAACAGACAAACGTCCATGTCCCCCGTGGGATTCGAACCCACAATCTCAACAGGCGAGCGGTCGCAGACCCACGCCTTCTACCGCGCGGCCACTGGGACCGGCCTTCAGGATGGTACATAGTATAAAGGTGTGTGACGTTACACATACACACAGATAAGAAAATGTAAGATTATATCTACCGTTTAATTTGGGAATATAAACCCCTTTCTCCTCAAAGATAACAAGAACAGAAAGAAGAACGGCAGGATATGCAGGCTGATTGTATACGTAAATATTTCAAAGAATTTTTTTAAAAATTCATTTCCTAGTTTGTCCTATGACAGATCCACAGCCTCTATCAAAGCGAGGTCTCTAGACAGTGAGATCTAGTGCTTCCTGTTTCAAGTTACAATATCTTCTCTTTTTCTTAAGGTCATCCAGTAGTTATTTAAGTCTTCTTTTCCTCTTCTCGTTTCTAGTTTGATTGTATTGCTTGTAGGATTATCCTTTTTCCCTTTACTCTATATAATATTTCTTCACTTTCCACACGATCGGACCAACCGATCTCCTGCAGCCTTCTCCAGCACTATATTTCAAAACATTCAAGACAGTTCTGATGTGCAATTTCGCCGTCACATGAACGTACTATTACCGCAATAACACGTATCGTCCGTTTATCCGCAGTCACAAAATTTAACTACAATATCAGTGGTGTGGGTTAGAGAAGACCCAGTCTTCGGTAATACTCCACAATTCTAATGCGTTTTACCTGTTAAAAAGACACCTTCGCTCCGTGAATGTCCAGACACTGCTGGTACTGCCTATGGGCAGTGACTACTGCTGTATTTATTGCATCCGACGATTATACTGTAATTCCGAAACGGGTCGCCTGACTTTTTGGCCTGTATACGTGGGTCATTTCAAGTGTTCTGCACACTGTACGTTTTCTCTTTAGAAATGAATTTATTTTACAAGATACATTTACAGGCCTTCAATATAATCTCCATAGTGCGGTCCAGCGTTTGGGTAAGTGTTGTATTCATGTCAGGACGCCTTCGTTGTTGATGCGTCGGATTACTCGGGTCACCACAGTAGACACCTCCTCAATGCTTCTGAAGCGTTTCCCACAGAGTGGTTTCTTCAATTTCGGGAACAAGTCAAAGGCTAGTGGGCTCATGTCAGGACTGTAGGGCGGGTGGGGAAGCACGTGCCATTCATACTTTTCCAAAATTTCCGATAATGCACCTGAGGCATGAGGCCGCGCGTTAATGTATGATCGCTGGTCAATGCGCGAGATCTGACTCCAGTCAGTTTCTTCTTCCACTTCAAGGCTCCGTTTTGCAGACCAGGGAACACGTAGCCTGCCAATACGCACACATTTTTCTTCACTGAAGTCTGGCTCACAACTGTCGCGAAAATCAGAACTATTGCGTCATCCTACTGGCCGCGCAAGCGCAGTGTGCGGAACTTTTGAAATGACCTACGTGTTTTAATGGTGTACGTTTGTACTTATTTGTATGTTAAAACATGATTTACCAACGGAACGCAAATGACTGAGACACCTGCTTTAAGGGGCACACTTTCTTGGTTCCACTGATCAAATATGAAGTAGCAATTGCGGACAGCCGTCGGAAAGAAGTGTGTGGCAGTCCTTTGGGATCTAGTGCTAGCTTCGCCCTTGTAGCCGAGACTTCACTTCAGACGTGAAGTGATCCCATTCAGTGCTTCTCTAACCTCTCTTATCTACAAAGCTTCAAGGTGTCCCTAGCCAAACGTTCGAGTATCACGACTGTAGTCCAACATCCCAACCTGTATCAAACGCAAAGCGGTGTAATGAATACCGCCTAGGCGTTGAATTCATATCAGAATTTCATCCAGATTTCACTGAATTACTTAATTTTTTTACAACACCTACCTGAACTGTTAAATCAGGAAAAGGCATGTTGTTTGTTAATTCCAATTAAATTGCATTTGAAGGAGTTGGGGAAATTGCAAGAAAAATATAGAAAACTGACGTGAAGGTTCCCGAATAGGAACCACGTACAAAATATTTTGTACCAAAATCGGTTTGTTTGGTGAGTATTGTACTTTGATTTATTTATAATGTTGTGGAAGGGACGAGAAATTTCAGCTATTAGTATCTGCGAGTTACCAGTTACGACCAATTAAGTCTGAGGTATTGGAGCTTGGTCATAACAGCAACTTGTTTTAAATCTTTTATAAGGGAAACAGATGCTCTTGAGCTGAATCGTCACGCCACAATGACGTTCCCGGAGATTTCTGCATGGTATACAGCTCCATGGATCTTTACCCTATAAATGGCAATTAAATTTTCACAGTTCCAACTCAGAGCAGTATAAAATGCCATTAAAAACTGTTTGAGTATGAATGCAGGTTTAGTAATGTTAATCGTTACTGCTGTGTGGGTGCGAAGAAAAGTGGCTACCCAAATGACAAATAAATTACAGACATTTGTTAATCCGTGTTTGCGAAGAATAATGGACATAAGATGGCCTAAGATAAGTTATACCGAGCTGTGGGAAGCTACTGGAGAGAAGCCAATAATATAACAAATTGGAATGAGAAAATAGCGGTTGATCTGTCATACTTCGAGAAAGGGGGCTGAATCCATTGAAAAACAAGCATTTGATTGGAATCCGCTGGGAGCCAGAAGGAGAGGAAGACCGAAGCAACCTGGGAAAAGACCGTTTTGGAGGAAGCAGGAAAATGAGGCAAAACATGCAGTGAGGTTATATAAGAGTTTTACAAACAAATGAGTCGATGAAGGTGCTTCACAAGTGCCCTGTGTTCGTAATGGAGGGGAAGGATATACCGTTACTGTGTATGCAGTTTTACTTGTCGCATGCTTTAAAAAGTTTTCTTGCCAAAGTCGAAACTTCCAGTCGAGAACTACAGGCGTCCGCATAAGTTCGAGCTTTTTTATACTTCGTACTTCTGCGAATAACCTCACTTGGAGGTAGTTAGAGGTGGAGGTGAGTGATCTCTTTTAGGCAGAGAAAGTGCCCTTAGTGGTCACTGAAGAGGAAGCTTGATGAACCCGAGAATTTGTTTGAAACTGATGGCAAAGAGAAAGCTAAGTCCCTGTCGCTGCAGGAAATGGAACCTCGATCGGTCATTCTGTAGCCAGTGTACTTAATGAGCTACTAGTTTCGGGGTTCAACGTCACCAGATTTATTGCAAAGCAACCGCATTCAAACACAGGACGGCATGACGCAACGAGTTTCACTTTCAGACTAAGCAAGTGAGCCACATAAAAATCCGCCGACTAAACAAGAGCGCCGAAAAAAGTTTTTTGCCATTATTTGAAGTTTTATGGTTAAAATATACAAAAGAAGTTCTTAAATTCCACTTCTAAATGTTACGCTCTGTGTGAAGTCGCTTAATCCCTTGCTGCATGAGGTTCGTCTAAACATATAAATATTTTCTCCTTACCACATACTGAACACACACAGTCTACATTATTTAACTGTTCGGCTAATTCTGTTTAATGATTGCTCTTTGACAGAGAAGCATTCAAAACCCATAAATACACAGTGTGGAAAAAACGCCTAGTCTGAATGTTAAAGTAGGAGGTTCGTATTTGTGTCATTGGGCTTTAAATAATTAAAGTGGCTTCTATATTTTTAATGTTACTCTCTCAGTATTCCTCTCTATGCATACATTTTTACGTTTCAAAGTTCTTTCCTATGAGCGTTGTGAAAGCAACTGTCAATGTCACGTGATTTTAAATGGTGGATTGATTACATTGTGGAATGGGGATATGGCGAGCGGTTTTGGCCAACCGGACTTCCCATGAGAACTTCAATCAACATGACCAGTACAGATCTGCTCAACGAATAAGTCAATGTGAGGGAAAATGTGGACTGGTTTCATCTGGTCCATGCTATTTTGCTGTTTTTACTTTAGACGCCGGACTGCTGGCTATAAGTCAGTATTCGGTAGGTCCTGCGACCGGCCACCTCGACACAGGTTTTTCTTGGTTTCCCTGTGTCTATGAACAAATGCTGAGATGATTCCCAAAATTCCAAGATGCTACTGCATGCTTCTCATGTAGCCCTCCATACTTAAATTTATTAGTAACCGGCCTCATATTTTGTATACATGTAAAATAACCACTGCCACCGGGTAACAACCCAATTGCAGTTAATAAATAATAATAATATAATAATTATTATTATCATCGAATTTCTCACTTCTCAGCTTTGGCTGGGAAATATTCACCTATACTGGGATGTAGTAATCAACAGGATTAGACTCGGTGGTCTTATTTGTAGTTTAAAAATTTTCTTACAATTGGACATGTGCCAAGAATTACAGATTTTTGCAGTTTCATGTATGTATTCGGGTGCAGGTTAAGTCTTGTTAGGCTTTGTGATAGTGACTATGGAATTACTCCCGTAGATGATATTACTATCGGGATCACTTGTGCTGCCTTTTGCTTCCACATAGCACATACACGTACTTCATTCGCCTGTTCTTTGTACTTGTTTTGTTTGTCGGTTATTGTTTTGGCGAGATTATGTGTATTTGGGACAGCTATTATTATTATTATTATTATTATTTGACAGCCTCTTGTGAACACGGTAACGAAAATTTCGGGTTCTGTAAAATACGGCCAATTTCTTGACTAGACTAGGGAAAGTTAACTGACTGTTCGTCATCCTGTTGTGTTTAAATATCAACGTAGATAAACGCACAGACTCTGGCATTCAGAGGACCGTGCATCGTGATATATTCTTATAATAAAACTAACGAGATGCACTATTTCTCAAATTTATTTTGGTACAGAACTCTACATGTTTCGGACAGGTTTACTGTCCATCATCAGGAGTCTATTACTGTATACACAGCAATAGGTATATGTCATAGAGGTTATGCTGACTGTCAGCTAGCGAGATCAGGATGAAACGTCCTGATCTCGCTAGCTGACAGTCAGCATAACCTGTATGACATATACCTATTGCTGTGTATACAGTACTAGACTCC
>Ga0123355_10017761_pt1 | contig 11250 bp, 9 predicted proteins | sample TergutEmb28metaG_3_FD_89872 | JGI IMG/M metagenome (GOLD analysis project Ga0123355, IMG submission 89872) | Embiratermes neotenicus P1 segment gut microbial communities from Petit-Saut dam, French Guiana - Emb289 P1 | ecosystem: Host-associated > Arthropoda: Insects > Digestive system > Gut ...
GACGTGAGACCTCGCTATTCCAATATATAATGGGATAGCACCCTAAAAATTGAATATAATTGCTTATAGCTAAGAAACGTTGCTCTTAGTTGAAAAAACTTAATTGAAAAAAGATACCTTGCCGATAAAAGCAGGGTATCTTTTTTTGCCTATTTTCTCCAAGTATAGATACTAAATGCGATTAATAAAACAATAATTACAAGTCTTATTAATAACCAAGGCAGTGGTAAAACTGCAAGTAAAAAACTAAGTAATATACAGACTACTATGATCAATGATTTCAAATGAATTCCTCTTTTTTAGGCAAAAATTACATCAATTATATAAGTTGGCTTGCCATACCCATTCAGCCGTTAAAGTAAATGTGCCACTTGTTGCCATATCCCACCTTGCAATATCTCCCGCTATCCAAAGAGTACCGTTAGTCTCGCCAGCCATTGAAAATTGATCCTGCACCTGCACTCATTGTGCCTCGTCCCGATATAGTAAAAGAACCCGGGGTACTAATAACCAAATCCCGTGGAAGCGAATCGGATGTAAGTCGATTACATACAAATATCACGTCCACAATATTGTTGGAGAAGGGGGTTATAACTCTAGGTTGAACAGGGTCTAACGGTGGGTTTAATATAGCACTATCACCAAATGCCTCAATTGTTGGATTGGACAGCACAGGTGGCCAAACTTCACCGGCAAATACCACCGTCGGAACTAAAACCATTATTGCTATAAGCAGTAGCATTGCTTTTTTGCGCATGAAATACGCCTCCTTAATTTGGATTTTTCCGGTAGCCATAACAATATTTAAGTTTTTTGATAGATATGTTTGCTAAAGTATGTACCGGATATTCACTCAATAATACCATTTGTATATGATAAAAGCAAGACTTGATAAAAAATTGACAGGATAACATTGATTTATTTCATCCTAAAGAGGGGCTTTTATGTCCTAAACTCTTTGTACAGCATCGAAAAGATGTAAAAAGGTCTTTTTAAGACAAAAAAATCCATATATCAGGTTTTGGTGTAATATGTATTTAGAAATAACAACTAATTAAATCACATGAACTGATGGGGATAAATGATCTGATAAAACTGCATAAATACATAATCAAAAATTTTGTTGCATTCAGTTTAATAATCCTTTAGGTTTAAATGTTACTGATATTAAATAACAGCTAAAACCCTGCCGCGGAATGGATTTGGTTGGTTATTGGATATAAATGTATTATAACTAATATAAAATAGCTTTCTTATGTTATTGGAGATTGGAAGCTATAGCACTACAATATTAGAATTATTGTAGTATGATGAAGAAAAAAGGAGAATAATTATGAAAAATCCAATTAAAAAAGTTTGCATGGCAGCAGTAGCAGGCGCAATGATTTTATCAAGTAGTGCCACAGTTTTAGCTAATACCGGTGTAGCCGGCGGGTATGTAGTAGTTGATGAATATGCAACTATAACTAAAACTTATGTAACTAGTAGCAATATCCTATCCAGAAATCAAGTTGTAAGTGGTTCTCTTACCGGAACATGGTTTCATGGCAATCAAAATACTAATTGGTTAGGTCAAGGTGGCCAAGTATTTTCAGCCGTTACAGGTTCTTCACTAAACAATGCTTCCAGAGCTAGAGGTCTTGGTACCGCTGTAAACGGCAATGGTGTTAGTCATACTGTAGGTTGGAGAGCCCCTGGTGTACAGAGTCGAGGTGAGATTGACAGAACAAGTGGAACAAATAGAGCTTTATGGAACTTAGATACACCATAAATTAAACGTTGTAGCTTTGTCCCGATTTTGTAAAAAATTGGGACAAAGTGCAATAAGGAGATCTATATTATGAAAAAAATTATATGCTTATTGGTTATTGTGCAAGTGTTGATTATGTCTATGTATGGGTTGTTAATTTTTAGAGGATATACATTAAATTCTTTGTTTTATAGAAATACCTCTTCGCTTTCGCTTGTTTTTGATACTTTTGATGAATATTATTTCTTTTTATATATAATTGAAAGAGAAGGACTTACTGTTGCTAGACGTACTTTTATAGATGATACAAATTTAATTATATATACATCTGACATGTCTTTAAATGGGAGAGTGGAATTAAGAAGCGGAAGATGGCCTTATGTCAATTCTAATGAATTTGTCAGCACTATTGATGCAAATGAAGCAAATCAAGTTGGAATTATATATAATATTATTCCCGGTTACAATCTTTCAATAAGTAGAATAGAAAATACAACGAACGTAGAGAAACATGGAATATTTTTTGTTAACAACACAGATTTGATACTTATGGAAAATCTAATTTATGAGTTAAATGATAATATTTATCGAGCTGAATTGTTTTCGATAAATAGCGATATCAATATACTAAGGCAAATTACAGAAATGCAAATAATAGAATTTTTTATAATGTCATTATTGATGTTTATGTGCATTTTAGCAACATTTATAAACTATTCCATTAGCAAGTTGAAATCAAGTTCTGTGCTTATGATACATGGATATGGTAAATTTAGTATAGTAAAATTTTTATTCTTTGAATTATTAAAATTGTTATTAGTTGCTTTTGTAATTTCATACATTTTATTTATATCCTATGCAGTCATAACCGGATATTTTGTTTTTTTAGGTATAGTTTCCTTGTATTTTATTTTGATGTATGGGATCTTGTTTTCAATATATATACTTATAACTAATATAATGATAGTCCTATATTTGAATGCAATAAAAATAACAAATATAATAAAAGGCAAAAAACCATATTTTTTTCTTCAATTTATAAACCATTCGTTGAAGATCAGCTTTACTGTAGCAATGCTGATTTTTGCTACTATAGCTATAAACAGTTTTATAGAATTGAGAGATAGGGCAGAGTCCCTTTCACAATGGCAAATTGCTCAAAACATACATGCTACAAGGGTCTATTTTGTAGGACAAAATGATTTAGCCATAGATTTTGAGATAATGAATAGAAAAACAGTGCTTTATGAAAGTATGTCTAAATACAACAATGCTTTTATAATGGATTCAACCTCTATACACTTTTTAGATTTAGGGATGCCACCATATCATGATATGAGTACAGCACCTCCTATAGAACTATCTCCACATGGCTATCGTATAACAATTAGCCCAAATTTCCTGGATTTTAATCCAATAGTTGCAACAAATAATTTTCCTATTGGTGAACAAATAATATATGATAACTACGTTTTGAATATTTTAGTTCCTGAAAGACTTAGATCCTATGAAAACGAGATACTAAGGCTGTATTTAGACTATTTTTATTTTTCCAAAATAGAAGTGGATAATATTTATAATAGACATTTAGAACTTAAATTAAATACCACATCAATAGAGGATCTTTTTGTAAACATAATCTATGTAGAAGATAACCAATATTATTTTTCTTTTGATACTAGAATAAGACCTCAATATGGTAATAGCGTAAAAGATCCTATAGCTGTTTTATATACAGGTAGCGTAAGTCCTCACAGGCTTAGTGCTGGTATGGGAAGGAGTTTCTTTTTTCATACAGACGCAATAGATGCGCATAATGGAATGCTTCCTTTATTAGTAGAAAATAATTTATCACATGTAATACGAAGTACTGTATCTGTATTTGACCAAAATGGTAGTATAATTGTTGAATTAAGAGAACAGTATTTACGAATGATGGGATTTATGATTGTTTTAATAGTTTCAAGTATAACAATAATATATGCTTTGATGTCGAATTATTTTGAAAAAAACAAACTCAAAATATTTATAAAATCTATAATGGGATATAACTTTATAAGTAGACATACCTGCTTTATACTGATTATATTGCTTTATAGTAGTGTGATTATAACAGTTTTTAGTTTGATGTTTGGTTATATAATGCTTTTGTTAGGGGTAATTCTGATGATATTAGATATATTGTTTATACTTTTGATAGATAAGCAATTAACAAAAAAATCATTCTCCAAAATAATCAAGGGAGGGGTATAAAAATGGTAGAAGTTGTAAACGTATCAAAAGTTTTTAGCAATAGGCTAATTATTGATAACTTTAATGCAAAAATTCATCCCGGAGATTTTATATCAATTACAGGTGAAAGCGGAAAAGGAAAAACCACTATATTAAATTTAATGGGACTTCTTGAAAAACCAAGTAAAGGTGATGTAATTGTTGAAGGAATTGTAAATCCAAACAAGAAAAAGACAATGCTATTTCAAAGAAATAAACTTGGTTATTTATTTCAAAATTATGCTCTCGTCGAAAACGAAACCGTGAAATACAACTTAGTCATAGCTCTAAAATATAGAGGTAAAGTTAATAAAAAAGAAGAAGTAAAAAAAGCTTTAAGTTTTGTAAATCTTGATGGATTTGAAAATAAAAAAATATATGAACTAAGTGGAGGAGAACAACAAAGAATTGCACTTGCAAGACTAATTATAAAAGATTGTAAATATATATTTGCCGATGAACCTACCGGCAATTTAGATTTAAAAAATAGAGACGTAGTATTTGATATTCTAAAGAAATTAAATAGAGAAGGTACTTCAGTAATATATGTAACCCATGATTTAGAATTAGCTAAAAAATCTAACAAGCTAATTAATTTGGATGAAATTTGATAGTGGAGGTGCTATAAAAAACGTGAGTTCGACGAAGTAAATAACCCTCGTCAAACTCACATTAATTTTGAAATCAACAAACCTATCTACTATACGGATTTTCTGCACTAAGCCCAACCATATGCCAGCCAAATTCAGGTGATGTACCTGAAGCAGGGATAAGATTATACTGAACTCTTGTATCCCAGCGGGTAACACGGTTATTAACGGCCAGTAGGTTTATTCTCCAAGTGACAGGATAGTATGGCAAATTATTGTACCAATACCATTGCCAATTGCTATATGCTTGTTGCATAAATTGAGGATCCCAGCCTTCTGAAGAATTTAGACTGTCGATAATAGCATCATATTCAGGGGAAGTGTAGCGCGCCGGATTCCACATTACATGACCCCAGCTACCTGCCGGTGAAGGATCAAACCCGGGAACCCAACGCCCCCAGTATATATCAATTTCATCGTTGTCATTATCAAAGTCCAGTACATCCCAAAGATATACGCGGTCATGGGTGCGTCCGCGCCAAAGTTCTACTCTCAGCCCTACAGCCGCCCATTGTTGAATATAAAATTGTACAATAATATCTTCATTGTCATCTGTAGGGAATGCCCACATAATTGTAAGTTGTTCACCGTTAGGATCTTCCCTAAAGCCGTCACCGTCTATATCAATAAATCCGGCTTCATCAAGCAGTTCCCTTGCGCGATCCGGATCAAATGGAAACCCGGGTACACTTTCATCTATAAGGGCGCGATGATGGGCAGGTACATTGCTTGCCGCAGGGAACTGCAATCCATGGAAAAGTCCCTCTGTAAGCTCAATATCATTTACTGCATAAGCCATAGCGCGGCGTAAGTTTACATTAGCCATTTTTCTGGTAGGATCAGATACGTTTACGCCGTTTTCAGCATCCCAATGTCCCAACCTGAAAGAAACATACCAGTATTCCCCGGTAAGGGCACCCAAAAAGGTAAAGTTAGTAGGATTTTGATGGTCATGGTAATATTGAAGAGGAAACGCGGCCAAGTCAAAACGCCCATCTTCCAAAGCAGCGGGAAGAAGCTCAGGAACAACGCGCTCTACTATCATACTTTCTATAAGGGGTGCGCCAAAAACATAATTTTCGTTACGCACAAGCGATAATGCTTCGCCGGGAACAATATTTTCTACCTTAAACGGCCCCCAGCCGATAGGGTTAATCCTAACTTCCGGGCTGGCACTCATATCTTGTACAGGGATATGTTCAAAAATATGCCTTGGTGTGGGCGCAGTCCATATGCCAAAGTATAACAAGGATGGCCCCATATCATGAAAATGTACGGTTAAGGTTCGGTTATTGTTAGATAAAACCAAACCTGAGATATAATCAACTTCGCCATTGTTATATTCATTTACGCCTACGATATTTAAAATGTGGTCATTTAAGCGTATGCCGTCGTATAGTGGATGAGCAATGATTTCATAAGCAAAAACAAGGTCGTTTAATGTAAGAGGAACACCATCATGCCAGTATACATCATATTGCATGTTCATGGTAAAAGTGCCGGCATTTAAGTCGTAAGACCAGTTAACTATACCATCTTGGCCAAATTGGAAAAACTCTGTAGTGGAGAAAAGGGACGTGCTGGTACCAATTAAGTCAGATATATGTGCTTCTTCCACAGAAGTATGGAAAACTGCACCACCAAACATACCGGGCCAAGGGGTAGATGCACCTATGCCAAATCTAAAGGTGGTTCCGGGTAGATGCGCACGCCCGGTGTTTACGTACAACGGAAAACGTGCTAAAACATTATCCATTGCTGTAAGAGGATGCACTCCTGCTCCTGTTGCGCCTCCTCCTGCATTACCTTGTCCTGTAGGGGGGGCAGTAGTGCCGGTAGCATCAGTAGATACATTAGAACTATCAGTGCCGTCACCGTTGGAGCCGCAAGCAGATAAAACTGTAACTGTCATTATGATGAGCATACTTAAAAAAATTCTTTTCATAAAATAAAATTCTCCTTCCTGAATCCATCTTAAACTAACTATACCATTCTCTTTTTTGCATCGGCGGCACGGTTAAGAGCCTGCCCCACAAAATTTATACATAACATCATTATAATGATGAGTAATGCCGCAGGTAGCCATTGCCAGGGTCTGTTTATCATATTAGCCGGCACACTTGCATAAAATACAAGCCGCCCCAAACTGGGCGTAGCAAAAGGAAGCCCAAATCCCAAAAATGTAAGCCCTGTTTCTATGCCCATATTAGCCGCAAGGTTAATGGTAAAATTACTTGTGATAATAGAAACCAGGTTGGGCAAAACTTCTCTAAAAATAATTACAATATTAGGAGTACCCAAAGTTTTGGAAGCTGATACATAATCTAAGGTGCCTTGTTGCAAAGCCTTGATTCTTATTAGCCTGGCTGTGCCTTGCCAGGAAACAAGGGCAATCATCAGCAATGCGAATGTAACCACCGAGTAATTATGTATTACAGATACAAATACTATTACCAGCATAAATGTGGGTACCATAGCAAAAAAGTCTAATATCCTCATTAATACATTATCTACATGTCTGCCATAAAATCCGGCAAATAATCCAAAAAGTATTCCAATGATTGCCCCTGCTATGGTGACAATAAATGCAATATTAAATGAGTTTCTGGCACTTAAAATAAGCTGTTGCATCATATCGCGCCCACCGGGGTCGGTACCCAACCAATTGGTTGCAGAAGGCGCACGATCACGTTGACCCAAATGCACAAGCGTAGCGGCATCTTGATCTATAGTTAAAGCCCATATATATACTGTTGCCACAATAACTATAAACAAGATAAACGCAACAAAGGCTAATTTATCGGTGTATATTTCTCTCCACATTATTTTCCAAGTGCTGGTGATCATTATTATTCCTACCTCGTTTATAGCAGTTGCTATACTATATTTAGTTGACTTATTTTATCCTGATACGGGGATCAATAATTGTGATTACTATATCTGTCAGCAGCATAGCAAATGCAGTGATTATTGCATAAAACATAACCAGTGTATTTGCAACAGGAAAGTCTCGCTGGATTATAGATGTAATAAATAACTGCCCCATGCCACCATATGAAAACACCAGTTCAATAAAAATGGATCCGGCAAAAAGCGAGATAATTACCGTTCCTGCGCCACCTGCTACAGGAAGAAGAGCATTCCTTAGAATATGCTTTGTATATATTTTATTTTCCGGCACACCTTTGCTTCTTGCAGTGGTTACAAAATCCGAGGTTTCGTAGTCAATAATCTCACTTCTCAGGAAGTATATTATGCTTACCGTGCTGATAAGAGCCAGTGTAAGGGCAGGTAATATAAGGTGATATATCCTGCTGATAAAGTATGCAAAGGTACCTGCGGTTAAGGTGACATCAACACTGCCGCCAAACGGAAACCAGTCAAGTCTTATTGAAAACACAAGCAAATTTATAAGAGAAAGCACAACCGTAGGCATAGACAGGGCTATGAAAGTGTAGATCATAATTGATTTGTCTATGATAGAACCTTTTCTTTTTGCGGCAAGTATGCCAAGCGGTATTGCAATAAGGTAAGTAAAGAAAGTGGTTAAAATGGAAAGGCGCAATGTCATTACAAGCCTTTCGCCAACGATATCAGTTACAGGGCGCATGTGGCTTAGTGACCGCCCAAAATCCCATTCTGTAATTATCCCTGTCATCCAGCGTACATACTGTATATACCAAGGATCGTTTAAACCATGCATCTCGCGCAGTTCATGCAACCTATCGGCACTTACGTCCGGGCCAACCATTCCCCGCAATGCATCTCCCGGCATAAAATATGCAAGAAAAAAAATTAATACACTTAAAACAAGCAGTTGGGGTATTAATATCAAAAAACGCCTTATGATTGTTTTCCACATATTATTAATATCTCCCTTATTTTCTCTTCCTTATTAAAGGACAAGTTTACATCGTCAACAGCATCATGATATTTGCCGGCTGATTTGAATGAAGTATGTAAATTTTTAAATTTCAAAAGTTTGTCTGTAGGCTTGAGTGGCTTAAATGCCATGCTTTTTCTCTCCATTCAAAAATATTGCAATGTTTAAATTTACATTATATCTGCATATCATATCAGGGAAGCATTCCTTTGTCAATTTCCGCGGAAAAGATCATTGGTATTATTCCACAAAAGGGTGTCGATTATTACGATTAAATTACAATAGCTGGGAATGGGTTGACGGATATCTTTTGGAGATTTATACTAGGTACATGGTCGTTGAAGTGATTCAAGTGACCCGGGGCAATTGGGGGAGGTACATTAAGATACCAAGTCCGACGCCCGACGGCAGATGTTAGAATAGTTATTATTATAAGGATGGCCTATTAAGTTAGATAGTAGTGGTTTTGACCATTGGCTTATAGGGATGTTTGTAATGTGGCTGGTTTAGCAACTGCGTTTTGGCATCTTTAAGGATGTCAAAAGAAGATCGGGAGCTAACCTGCATGCGGCAGGGAGGTAAAGGTTTGGCCCAAAGAAATTTCTTCTATTAAAAGAAAGGAGGTACTGGTTTTTGTAGAAGGCGGCTTTGCTGACAATAGGCCCTACATAATGAGGGGGGCCAATGTTAAAGCATTTTTATGCTGAGACAACTTGATAGATCAGTTTAAGCTGTAATCCTACCGCTTTTGGTTTGCAGCTAACGATGCTGCTATGTGAAAGTGACGGTTTTCTTCCGTATTAAGTTTTCTTCCGAGTTTTGAAGAGGACTGTAGAAACCGGGTACGAATTTAGGATGAAAAGAAAAATTGCATTACTTTTGGCATTTACAATGGTAGTTTCAATGCTGCCTGTAACTGCTTTGGGTAACTGGTGGGGTACCGGTAACAGAACCGGTACAATGTGGGAACAAACCGCACCTACTAATAACCTTCGTCACTGGGGTGACGGTGTTTTAGTAACAAGAGACACTCCGGGAAGAGCAGCTCAATTTATTGAAACTGCCGGTGCAAGACCACACATTGATGGTCGTAATGTAGATCGTAGATTAGCACCTGCTCCCGGTGGTGTTCACAGGCATATTGGTGTAGCACTTGACTACTTCAGAGGCCGTGAAAATGTTTCTTCTACCGCTATCCGTGTAGACATTAACAATGCTCATACATGGGCTGTTGGACATGGTTCCGGTACAACTGGATTACGTGGTTACATGAATTTTACAAGTGGTGCTCCATTAGCTGATGATCTTGGTCATGTGTTGATTGATCGCGGTGTTTGGAATCCAGGCTGGACTTGGGGCAATGCTCCTGTTGGTACTAATCAATATCGTGCATTAGCAGAAAGACTTGCTGGTAATATATTGGTTCAAGGTAGTGGACATAATATCCAATCTGGCCAATGGGAAGCTTATGTAAACAGACTTACAACTGCTTTTGCAAATCGTGCAGCACACACTGAAATAGTAGAAGCTAGAGACGCTCAAGGTGTCAGTTATGGATACTTTGTTGCAACTCTTATTCCAATGGGACGTAGATGGGCTGAATTGATTTTGGTTAATGCGACCGATAATCCAGCTAATCCTGGTTTTGGTTTTATTCCTGCCAACGACTCAACATTCATCCCTGTTCCTATTGAATATGTAACACAAGGCAGCACAAACGACAATCCTGTATTCTTAACATTTACACAACAAACAGGTTGGCCTGAAGCTGGTCATAACAACAGAAGGACTGACCTTACAGTTGTTGCACAAAACAGATTTAACCTCAGTGTTGATGGTGTAAGACATTTCCACCGTTACGGTCGTGCAGCATTTGACTGGGTGAGAATTGCTGAAGGCGCACAAGGTGCTTTTGATCATAATCACTGGTATATCCAACTTGACATTATTACTCCCGGCTTCTCTTGGGCAAGACAATCCGTAAATGCAAGCGTGCGTAGTAATCACGGTGCATCCGGTATTGGTATCCCAAGTGCTTGGACAACTAGCACAGATTTTATTGTAAGAGCACCACGGATTACAGATCGTAGTGCAAGAGAAACCGGTAACAACGATCGTTACACATTAGCAGTTACAATGCCTGGTGCTGTTCGCGATGGTAGAACTGTTATGGATCGTTTGGATATCGGTAACAACCTTTACATTGTTGCAAATGACAGAGCTAGAAATGGCGATGTTCAAGTTGAATTGACAATGTGGAGAGCTTCTCCTTCAACTGAGTTTGTTGGTCAAGGTAGCTGGAACTTTAATGTTATTGTATCTGAGCATCATCCTTTAACAGCACAAGGTGTTGCTGTTGGAGATAGATTGCAAGTTGGTACAATTGTAAACTTGACTCAAGCAGAAATGAATAGATTTACTGATCAACAAAGAAGAGTTCCTGCTGTTCCTACACCACAAGATATAGCTCATGTTATTCAAGAAGGCTCTATTAATGTTGGTACAGCTGGTACCTATTGGACAGCTGGAGCAGCTGTTGGTGCTCGTTTACCTCACTACCTCCTTGAGTGGAGATGGACACCTGCGCATCTTAACTATGGCGCATGGGGACCGGTTGGCGATCATGTATTTAGAGATACCTTTACAGCAGCACGTTTTGGTTCTTTAGGTCTTGAGTTCTTTGTACACGAAGATTA